>Ga0123353_10008300_pt1 | contig 14167 bp, 9 predicted proteins | sample TergutLab28metaG_3_FD_92763 | JGI IMG/M metagenome (GOLD analysis project Ga0123353, IMG submission 92763) | Labiotermes labralis P3 segment gut microbial communities from Petit-Saut dam, French Guiana - Lab288 P3 | ecosystem: Host-associated > Arthropoda: Insects > Digestive system > Gut ... | reverse complement strand
TTATGGAAACTGAAGGTTCATTACCACATTCACAAGTGCCCACCACCTGTCCCTATCCTGAGCCAGAGCAATCCAGTCCATGCCTTAACATCCCACTTCTTGAAGATCCATTTTAATATCATTCTTCCATCTATGTGTAGGTCTTCCAAGTGTTCTCTTCCATTATGTGTCCCCACCAAAACCCTGTAGGCACCTCTCCTGTCCTCCATATATGCCACATGCTCCACCCATCTCATTCTTGATTTGATTACCCAAGTAATATATGGTGAGGAGTACAGATCATATAGTTTCAGATCCAGTCCATTTAAAATAGCTGCTTATGGGGAAAATTCGATTTAAAAAATTGTAGTTTTTGGGCATTCTATCAAAGAGCAAAATTACATAGTCACTGTACATACTGATGCTGTCTTCTAATATGTGTAGTTCAGTTGTAGAAATTTAATTCATGTCAGAAAATACTGTATTTATGACAAATGACAGAACTTCACCATGATACCTGATCATGAAAATGTGTCCTCATACATTGTGTATTAATGTTCTTTTACAGTGCAGTAAACATTCCAGAAGAAAGTGATTTTCCTCTTCACTGCGTGAGAAAAGACATGTATGTTTACAACCAAAATGAGCTTGATAGAGATGCCAGTATATATGACACGTATGGTCATTTAGACATAAACCCTGCAAGGTATCTTAGCACAACATTAATTGAAGAGTGTGATACAATTCACCACTGTGAAATTTGTGGTAAAAAGTTTTCAAACATATATAATCTCAAAATTCATATAGGTACACATACATGTGACAAAGCGTATATATGTGATGTTTGTAAGGAGGCATTTGCTTACCAAAGCTCTCTAAAGGTGCATTTACGTTTTCACACAACAGAAAAACCATACAGTTGTGATGTGTACTGTAAAACGTTAGCAACAAATGGAAAAGTAGCAGAACATAATCGTGTTCATACTAAGGACAAGGCTTATGATTGCAAAGTGTGTCCAGCAACATTCGCTAATAGTTCAGATTTAAAGAAACACGTTCGAATTCATACAGGGGAAAAGCCTTACACTTGTGATGTATGTACCAAACAGTTTACAACAAGCTTTTCTTTGAAAAGTCATTACCGCCTCCACACTGGAGAGAAGCCCTACATATGTGACATATGTAGTAAATCATTTTCTCATAGTTCAAATTTCAAGGAACATTACCGTACACATACAGGATTCATGCCATACCACTGTGAAATGTGCAACAAGAAATTCATTAACAGTTCAGGACTTAAGAAACACATGAATAAGCATACAGGCAGGAAACCGTACTCTTGTGATATATGTGAAAAGATGTTCTCCACCACGTTCTCTCTGAAAGTCCATTCTTATATACATTCAGGTGTGAAGCCTTTTGGCTGTGACACATGTGAGAAGAAATTTGTTAACAAAAGTGAACTCAAAAGGCATTATCGTGTTCACACAGGTGAGAAAACATCCATTTGTGATGTTTGTGCTAAAATGTTTGCAAATAGGTATAACCTTATGATACATTATCGCATTCATACTGGGGAGAAGCCGTATAAATGTGACGTATGCAAGAAAAGTTTTTCTGACAAGGCTGATCTTAGTAAACACTTGCAGAGCCATGCTAGACAAAAGCCCTACAGTTGTAGTCTTTGCATGAAGAAATATCAGTATCAGTCAAAACTCAGTGAGCATATTCGGCTCCATGCAGGTAAAAATAACTGCAATGTGTGTCACAAGACATTTTCTAATAGATGGAACTTAAAATGCCATTATCGTATTCACTCAGGAGAGAAGCCATATGCATGTGGCAGATGTGAAGAAAAATTCTCATGTAGCTGGAATCTGAAGAAACACCTTCATATTCACAATGAGGAATCTCTGAAATATGATGAGTAAATTTATTGTATCATGTGTTTGGGACTTATATCAGCAAATTATGTAGGTTCAATATTTGTACTCTCTTATTTTCAATAGTACCCACATTAAAATACGCAACGCATTCTGTTTTACATGAATAGTACTATTGGAAAAAGGAAATGATGACATAGAGCAGGGTGCACAAATCCTGGGCGCTAGGTCACTGTGTCTACTGAATATTGCATGGTGGCACCCAATATTCTGAGTCTTCATAATGGAAGACACTTGATGTCACTCTTCTGGCACCTAGAATTTCAAGATGGCTGCTAGATTTTTGGAAAATCTGTGCACCCCTTATGCATTAACATTAGAATGTATATCTTCTTTAAAATTATATATATGAATAAACTTGTTTACATAAAATCAGAACTTTAATATTATAATAATAATAGGCCTGTGTACATTAATGATTCTTGATATTCTGTATACATAACATAAAAATAATTTTGTACAATGTACCTTTTCCTTCACTTCATATTGTTAGGATAAAGGGCAGGAAATTTACTGTCATGAACCTCTCTTCAAGCACTATAATTTCTTTGCTATGGACAGTACAATACTCAAAGATGAGTGATGACATATTTGTTGCGGTCTCTGGTGATCTACTGATAAGGGTTTTGCAGACATGCCTTGCAGTTTTTTGTTTCCATAGTCTTGTGTTATAGACCTTTGCCATATGATGTAAAGAAGTGCCAATCAATATCAATACCAAAATCATATGTATGATAGCAGAGGTTGATGAAATTTTCTCTTCTCTATCCTGTGAGGCATCACCATCAGAAAAATAATAAATCTCAGACACATCTTTCAATTTGCTGGAAAGCGTGTGATTTCAGGCTTCTACCATGGTGTAAATGAGATTTTCGCTCTTCTGGGATGTTAAAACAGCATAGATCGGGAGTTAGTTACCGACATTTCGGGACAGCCTGTCAATCCCATCTTTAAAGGTCAAGCGGTCCACGAAGAATGCTGGGAGCACTTAGGTACACAGTTATATAGGGAATGGCATGGGCAGTGGTTGGTTCTCAGAGAATTTGAAGTTAGCCAGAATGGTTAGTTGAGGGGAGAAGCAAGTTGGGTTGCCTAGGGGGTTCTCTGAGGGAGAGTGGCCCTGGCAGACGAAGTCATTGCCAGGTGTAGGAAGGGTGAACATAAAGGAAAAAGAAATAAAAAGATATGAGAGAAAGGGAAAAATGAGAGTATAGAGGACTAAGGAATACAGAAGGCAGTTTGCTTTGAAACAAATGCACAATTACAGTGTTGTGTGTTACACAATCTGACACAACAAAAGGATTTTCTCTGTCATTTCGTTTTGTGAATAATTTTGGTACAAATGGATGAACAAATTGCCTGAACACTGTTCCAATGAAAATCTTTGGGTCATCTTGTACAGATACAGTTTTCAGAAAAATAAAAAACAGTAACGTCTCCAGTGTTAATATGCAACTTAATTTCTTCACAGAAATAGGACTGCTGTTGTGCTATGAAAGTGTAATAGGCAGCAAGCTATTTCAGAAAGTCACTGTAGGAAGCCCAGTTTTTTATAGATTTTCTCTATCAGTAGTCACCCACCATCTGCAGACTATGCCATCTATGTTATCAACTTCCAAACACTGGTCCACATATTTTACTACGTTTGCAGTCCATAAATGCATCTCATTCTCTCTTTGGTAGCAACTTATGCTTTCTACATTACAGTAATATTCAGCCAAACCATACAGTTTTACACATGAACCCGTGACTTACACGTTCTCATGAATAGGACATACACAAACAGCACAAGTACCTCTCCCTCTGGCCAGCACATGGCTTTTTGGGTTGTAACTGCTAACTCTGAAAATCTTATACTTAAAGAATCCTGCCCCCCCCCCCCCCCCCCCCACAAAAAAACACACACCACCAAAACCCTCCCCCCCCGCCCTCCCACATCTTTTTTTGTGCTAACCCCTAACCCATAAAAATTTTTTCTTAAAAAAGCCCGCCCCCCCCCCCCCCCCAAAAAAATGAAGTAGACTTCTGTTACATTACACAATACTTGTTATTTCTGAAGATGAACCTTCTTGCCCTCTTGAATTAGCAGAAACAATCTACAGCTCCAGACATGATCCTGCTGATTTAATCAGATACATAAATTTGTTTTGCCAGTTTAGATGTTGCAGGAAGCACTGTCTGTTTTTATATTTTGGCTTGACACAATTCCTTTTCAGACATTAATTTCTTGGCACTCTGAATCACTGGAGTTTTCATAAAGAAGTCTTCTGCTGGTTCAAGGTGTCTTGAATTTGTTCAGGATAAGAAATATATACAAGGTGAGGTGAATCACAAACATAACAAATAGGTTTGGACCTTTTGTGGCAACTACTGTAACCTACTTCAAACACTCATTGGACTAGCAGTGTAAGTTTGTTTGAACAAGTTTTATTCTAAAATAAGTAAACATGTGTCTGATGCATTTTCAACTCACAACAGTAAGGACCAACTGCTTTTCTGTTCCTTTCACTTGTGTGTCAGTAGGAAAAGATGAAACAATGAGGAACACCTGGAATTTGATAGCATTTATTAGTGTTCTGTATATTACCATGATGTTAATTTATTTGCAGAAAATATAAATATATGACAGAGAAATCATGTAACAATTAGTGTGCAAGCACTAATAAAATATTCAGTTAATGTTAATGACATTTATAAATAAAAGAAAGTAAGAACATATAATCATGTCTTGTACCCAAAACCCAGGTACACATCAGCCTGATAAACAATCCTTCCTGAGTATTCAGAACTCAACTGTTGGAGAAATTTGTCTGTGAACCTCAAGGTTTCATTGGCCAGCACAAATACACATTTGGGCCATACCCTGAGCCTCTTCAGTGCCATTTACACAATCACAGTCACTGTTCCTCAGATCCACTTTAATATTACCATTTTCTCTTATTATTCCCACAATGTTGAATGTTAAAATATTCAGAATTACAATTACACATGTTCCTTTTATGCTCGTACAAATCTACTGAAAGTACTCAAAATACATGAAGACATGCTGTACCTGAGAGATATTACCAGAAGGTGAAAAGTATTATAGTAAGGAACATCAGTTCTTACTTTCTCTACCTAGTATTACTAGGAATGTTAATCTGATTAGGTATGCACAATGCATGGAACAACACATATACAATGCAGTAAGGAAATCCCAATGACAAGTGAGAAATATATATATGAAATTCTGATATAGGTGTACATACAGTTTTTAACAGGTTGTGTCCTTCCATCATTAAATCAGCTGAGAAAGAAATAAGTAGTCTTCTTATTGGTATATATTAAATGGTGATGCTGGCTGACTTTACATTCCTAAATGTAAAGTGCCACCCCCATTTAACGATCAATATTTAATCCTTTGAGGACTACTCACCTCTATGGAAGCACTGACGCATAAAAGGTAAAATGTAAAGTTCACCCTAGAAAGTCCAGATGCATGGCATATACTTTTATTCGTCTTATGTGAACAGACCTCAAATTGAGAAGTAACACACTGACAGTTGTAGCACCTTCCAGGGGCTCATGTGAGCCTCTGTCTCACTTGAGAGAGACCTTTTGCTTCAAAAGTGGCTTGATCAGCTAGCATTAAAGAAACTAATACACAGTGTGGGAGAGGCCACTGCAAACACAGCACTCAAACGAGTTAGCATTTTCCCCCATATAACATCAGTTTCACTAATCCCAAGCCAATAATTCTAGTGTCAAATTTCCTCCATTTAATAGTTGTCTCAGTTTATTGTTCAAATTCACATATCCCCAAAGAAACTTTAAACAGGGGCTTCCAGTGTACTTTCTTGGATCATAAATTACATTTTCATCATCATAAGACTTCAGTAATATTTATGTTTTCCCATTACACAGTTTTAAGTTGGATATGTCATCAAATGAATTTAAGTGGTTCCTAAAATTAACATCATTTTGCCACGCAGCATTAACACGGATGGATTTTTTTGGTAACAGGCAATCCATGCATTAAATATCCAGACCCATTACACACATCACATGTCACATATTCCTCTTGGCTGTTGACACTGGAGTCAAGTCTCACTGAAGACCTGCTTTCTGGAACATTTGATGATTCCTCTCCACTCCCATTACAAATGTCACAAGCTGCATGTTCCTCTTCATATACAATATTTGAGTCATGCTTCACCAAATGAATGCCTTCAGAAACACCATCTGGCTGACTGATCAACTGATCATCTCCATCCCCATTATGTAAGTAGGGTATCAAGTATTCCTCATGTTGGTAGTGGACACCTGAGTCAAGTCTTCCTGAAAAGGTCTCTTTTGGAATATCACCAACTGGATTGATAAGCTGCACCACTCTATAACAAAGACAAGAATACAGATTTTTTCTCCATTATCACTGCTTTAGAGTTAATAATCTGCAGTTGTTATGGCAAGGATCATAAACTGTACATAATCAAGTCACACTATCTGTTTGGCCTAAGCCAGTAAATAAATATTTGAAAGTTATGTTAAAGGTAAGGGTAAAGTTTTCCCTGTCCATGTCATGACAGCATACAGGCAGAATACATGTTTAGAGCCATTCATTCTTAAACTTGTCACGAGATGGAGGTAAGTGATAAATTTCATTCCCAAACCACTTTTACCCCAAGGAAAGAACCCCAGGACCCATTCAATAAGAAGCTAGAAGTTTTGGAGAAGAGAAAAATCTCTTGCCCATATCAGGACTCAAACCCCAGACCATCCAGCCTGTAGCCTAGTCACTATACCAACTACACTACTCTGGCTCCTCTGAAAGTTATGTTACTTGTTTTATTGAGCTATCCATAACAATGTTACAGAAACATGGTCAACAGTAAATGCCTAAATAAGAATGGAAGGCTGATTGTTTTCAATGGGACATTCTGGATTCCGGATAAAACAAAGTATGACATTTCAGAGGGTGACTTTGTCCCATTTAGACATGATAGGAAAAAGTACCTACCTTGGAAAATGGCACGTTAATCTCTAGACAATTCAAAAGGGTTTATCTAAACTCAAGTTATGTTTACAGAAAAAAGTATATAAAATATTAAATTTATTTTATCTATGACATGATGGCTACTGGCTACTTGGTTGAGTAAAAACTAATCCGAATGTGAAATGGTTTAATCAAGTGTATATTTAGTGAGGAAACTGCAAGAATTAATACAAGCTTGCAAGCAGACCCAGTCCAAGCGGCGTAAAATACTTCAGTATGCCAGCTATACAGTGTTATGAATATCCAATGAAAGATGCAAGAATTTAAAGATAAGGTAGACACAAGGTATAATATTTAAACACACAATTATTCTTGCTGCAGTTGTAAGTGAACTGCATAGTGACAACTGCAGCTGGCAGGTGGTGGTTACCCTTGTGTCTTGCTCAATGTAAATTATAATGAAGAATAATGTTAAGCCTAGGGTACTTCAAGAAGCAACAGAAAATCATTCCCACTCAATAGAATATGTAGACTGAAGTTACTTGCTATGGGCTGGATGGTTTAAGGATCAAATCATGGTGGGGTCAAGATTTTCTGCACCTGTCCAGACTGGGCCTGGGGCTCACCTAGCTTCCTATACAATGAGTACCATGCTATTTCCGGGCGTTAGAGCAGCCGGGGCATGGCATTAACCACCCACCCCCATTTAGCACTGATGTTAAAAAAAGAGTAGAGCTACACCTCTACTCCCCCTCTGGGCTTTCATTGCCTGTTTTAGGGTGAAATTTACCTTTCAATAAGAAACACAGCATATGAGACAACCTACAACGTATGTATGCACACCTACTTGAACCAAAGTGGAGATACTGTTCCAAAACTTACAGACAACTTATTCTGTGTGGTAATAAGGTCAAATGATTCTGACACATCATCCCTATTAGGAAACTGAAAACAGTACACGCACCTGTCATGTGATTTCACTTCATCCTTCCATTCGACATCATTCATACCATCTCCCACCTGTAACACAATACAATAACTATATGTTAAGCACAGAATACTGAATAAAGTCTACAGAGGCAAACAACAATTTGACTTATCCCCAGTTCACAAGCCCTAAACCAAAAGAATGCTTGAATTGAATTTTTTAAAATATTTTTCACTAAAATATATTACCAAGTTCAAAAGACTCAGTTGGCACTGAAACCAAATTGCCTACATCACATAGTATATGTATTTAATGGGCAAATGTATAAATACTGAATAAAAAAACTCTTTACAAGCAAGTAAAGAAATTAGTATAGAAATAAAGGAATGTATAACTGTGTTATATAGTCTCGATATAACAACTGTTATTCATCTGCCTAGTTAAGAAATGTATGCAGAGCAAACGATTCTTGTGAATCTGCTTGGTTACTGCTCTTAAGGAAGCACTAAATTCCCTTTCCTTTACCTAGCACACTGTAAGACACATAAAAGTGTATGGGGCACAGTCCACAAAATTATCGAAGAATAAAACCCAACTAGATGCCACTTATAACTTTATTATGATTATGTTAGGCTCAACATGTTTCAGGCACCATTATGCCCATCATCAGGAGATTACAACAATAGTGTTGGTTACCACATAGGCCGCCTGGTTCTGTAAATATGTATGAAGTAGCGTTACTGTAAGTTTGTGGTGTGTATTAGGTGCAAATTTTTTTGTAGTTTTTTGTCAAGTGATCATAGTTGGTAGAAAGTGTACCTCATCCATCCTGCCTGCACTTAACTTCCAACCAGCAGCAACTCGAGGTATGTACAGTATCTTTCTTTCTTCTCCATAACTCTAATTAATACACCAGCAATTCATCGACATGCAAATCTGCTACTCCCAAAAAGAAAATTAACACACGCAAGTACACTCACCTACACTACTGCGACCACACACATGAAAATCATAACTGTTAAAAATTAAGGTACACTTTCTACAAACTATGATCACTTGACAAAAAATTTCGCACCTAATACACACCACAAATACCAAAACTTACACTAACGCTACTTCATACATATTTACAGAACCAGACAGCCTATGTGGTAACCAGCACTATCGTCGTGAGCTCCTGATGATGGGCATAATGGTGCCTGAAACATGTTGAGCCTAACATAAGCATAATAAAGTAATGAGTGCCATCTAGTTGGATTTTATTCTTCAGTTATCAAGATGATGCACGGTCCAATACACATCACAGGAAATTATTATTTACTATGTGTGTTAAAAACATTTTTTACTCTAATAAACATTCAGCAAGGTATAGCACAGATCATGCAGTAATGCACACTTCTATGTATGTACAGTATCCATTATGGTAGTCCAGTTTTTACAACTGGAACATGAGATTCTGAGGTTCTTAAAGCAGTGAGTATAAAGATATCTTCACTACTGTGTCAACAGATTTTAATATAACTCCCCAGTATAAAATTTCATGAAAATCTGCCCTCATGCACCTGAAATACTATGCATAATTTTTGAAGACAATATCATTATTTACACCTGAGCTCTTCAACAAGTGTGACAGACAAGAATAGAGAAAATTACATCCTGATGTCATTTGTACTCTTCTCTGATTATCATTTGGGATCTTACTATGATGTACTGTGCAAGTGGTCTAGCGAATGGAAACGAAATGTACGTACAGTATTGGTGAGGTTTGTTTCAGTCCTGGAATCCAGTAATTCTGATGACAAGACTTGGAAAGAAAACAACATTAAACTGGCTCTGGGGAAAAAAGTTGTGAAATTCATGGGGTTAAAATTGCCTAAGGGCTCAATGCAGGCTTGGTGAGTAGTTTCGGACCCTTAGATTCCAGCAGCAGCAGAAAGTCTGCTAACTTACCTCAGTTTCACTCTTAACTGGAGCCAATGTGATAGGTAATGGTACTTCATGGCCATCCTTTTTTACATCACAAACAGCAGCCAGTTCATAAATACCAGTATCACATTCTAAACTGATTAACTGAAAGTTGTGCTGTAAACCAAATTACTTATTACACTCTTAATGTCTCGCATACATATAAAATTTCTCTCTACAACATGCTATGACAGAACTTCAGCCTAGTGGCAAATTTCTACATTCTCAGTGTCCTAAATTTCACTTAAACTTACAGTTAAATAATTCTTGAACTAATGGAAATGAATATTTTTTTAAGTCCATAATTAGTTAAGAAAATCTAATACCTCAAATCAATTACTAATTAATGTTTAAGTCTGTGTGTGGAAACAATGACCAATCTAATGGATTAATTTTATGATATACCATACATCCTTTCCAGGTACCCCATCAATTTTTAATAAGAAATACCACAGGTAATCAATATTTTTGCTTAACATTATTTTTACTCACTTCTAGATCATTTATGGCTTCAATTACTACTGACAATTTTTAACACAAAATAGGCAATGTACAACTGACAGCAGCATGTGGACACTACCACCACAGTATTATCACTAGCTCCTTTTTACAATGTATTTAATAATGCTGTTCGTACCTTGAATATATTTTGATGATGGCTGCTGCATAAATATGAATACGGACCATTGGTGGGAAGATACTGACAGATGAATACCAAAGTACACTCAGAAAAATTTGTCCCAGACACATCTGTCCACAACAAATCCCACAGGGACGGCCCTGGGATCAAACCTGGACCTTTGTGATGATAACCCAGCAACTACCTCAGCTATGGCACAGCTATAGCACATTTATTGATATGCAGCTCTGGTGTAGAGTGCACTATAATATGTTCTGTCATCTTTATTATACATGCCTGTATTCACTGATCTCCCTCTAATTTTCATTCTTAAAATCAGTCAGATATGTTCTACTCTACAAATGCTATAAAAGCTTTTGCTGCATTTATGACTGAATGTCAAGAAGGAAGGTGAGATATTAAATTTATAAACTCAAACAGCAAACAGTTCAGTATGAGACTTTCATACATTCAAATATCCAGAAAGTTTAAAGTAATAATGGAATAACACATTAAAAAAACCATATTCATTTATATTAATTGTTACATACAAATGAAGGCCCACTCAACACAGTGTGTTTCTGTGAAAAATTATCCCTTTGCAGCAACATGAAATGAACTTCTAGGGTCAAGCCGTATGCTTGATAGAAAAAAATAATGCATCAGTAATAAACTGACATCCAGTCATGGCAGCATGTTAATTATATCAGTTACATGTATATTAACATGTGAAAGAAATGTAAGGCACTTGAGAGGGAGAGTATGAAGTATGTAAGAGTATAAGAACTTATATTCATTCATTAATGAGGAAAAAATATGTATTTGCTCTATAATGACAAAAAAGTGACAAAGTGATCCTTTTTCAACAATCACAAATGTCATATCTTCTGTTAGTACAATAACTAAATACTTGCTCCTGGTACCATGAGGCAATAGCAACAAAATCAGGAACACACTTACCAGACTTTCAGTCTTCATGACAGTGAAACAATTCTGTTCATCTTGAACTTCAGCAAGTATGAATGTTGGTTGTATATCACCATCTGTATTTGGTTCGATTTTAATCAAGTCCATGTTCACCTAGAAATCAAAACTGTTTCCCTTTGGAGATAATGCAGTGTACCTTCATCAGGATCATACAACTTGGATTAGTCACAACAAGATCCATATTATTTACAACAAGGCTGCAATGCAATATCTTGAGAAATGTTTAACACCCACAACATCTTACACTAATTTCACATTTTCCATTCTGTGCATTACAATTCAATTGCTGTAATTTAAACTAACAAATGCAAACAAAGAGTTACAATAATATTATAAACACCACTAACTCTTACATGTTGTGGGCCTAAATGGCCCATCATCACAGAATACAATAAATTGTACACAACTGCTGCTTAATATATTGGACTCCCACATGAAGAAGAACTGCTGGAAATTCTTCAGCACAGAATATATTGTGGACAGAATTGCCCACAGCAAGTTGGGGCAGCTTCTTGTTATGCTGGAGATGTTCACCATGAACTCCTCCAGCATACACCATAGCATATCAACAAGCTGCGCCAACTTACTGTACACATACATATATGCATATATATATATATATATATACACATATACATACACTTCACAGATTCAGTATTTGATAACAGACAGCTGAATATGAAAGAAGACAATAGCATTATCAGACAACACACACATGCAAGAGACGAGAGACAACAGTCACAACAAAATGCACTGCACAAAAACAGACAATATAAAACTTCAATACACAGTAACTTAAATGCAAAAACTTAACAAACTTGACCACAACATTTAGTTCTGACCTCAATGGAAGCCTCAACAACAATCTCTGTTCCGATTTTACATGGATCTAAATAAGTTGCGTTTAAGGCTGCTAAGGCTTAACCACAACATAACCTTAAAATTCTACAGTGGAAAATAATAATTGTAGTCAACATCAACAACACCTTACACCTCGGAACATGAACATTTAAACAAAACAACATAAAAAATTACATCATATCACACACCTACACCCAGTGTTATGTACAATGAAATCCGTCAGTCACTACGAAAAACTATTAAACAAAAACATATGTACAAAATAAAATAGGCAACACCGTTCTATTTTTCGTACCTCATACAGACATCACGTAAAATACTTGCCTTCAGACTTATCCAAGATCAAAATTACGACTAATGTACCGACTAAATCAGTATCGTTTTGCTACTTCACACAGAACACACTTGCTACTGCTTCCTCCATCCATTTGAAAAATATTCCATGTTGCTGCAATCTGAGAAAAACCGCGAAAGGATTTTAGAGTACAAACTTTGCAGTTGCTGTGAGCATTTTATTTCTGACAACTTATAAGTCTTTTTAGAGCATGTAGGTAGAATGTATATTAATTCACGATCGTAAGTTAATCACGTGGACACTAAGGACAGAAGTATGATGGGGCAGTTAATCGCTGCAAGACTTCTTCCGACACCATTTATCCCATGAGACAGTATGACGTTGCTGCCAATAGGGGACGGAGGTGCTGTATTCAAGAAATAATGCATACTTCGTTCTGGACAATAAATATTTTTATGGGATTTTTCTTCCTGTACTTGCTATCAAAACTGTTTTTACGGAATTCAGGAGCGTGTTAAATGGTTGCGTTAAGCAAAAAGCTACACAGCATCCTACCATAACAAGGCATGCCATCATATTCAATTAGGGGGAGAAAAAAAAAGGTTATACTCGTACGTATATGAACACAGTACAATTTCAAAATTACGAAAAATTGTTAAACTTGATACACAGGCTTGGTTTTAAAATAATGAACACTGAACGTACAGGAATGTTACTAAATATTGAAATGAAATTTAATAAAATATTGCTGTAACAGAGCCATATAAATCAAACTGTTCCCAAGCTGAGTACTGCCTATTTTGTAGTTTGTTGTTTCACGTAATTGTAATTGGAACTTTACTTGTTTTCCGTAAATCTGTTGGGGTATACAATCATGAGGATGTGGAAATAGTCACATGGTACGAATAACAATTTATAATAGGTATAAATGTATTGCTAATTTAGCAATTGTTATAATGACAATTTTAAAACCATTAACATTTAATTTGAATATAAGAAATGATAAAATGACCATAAGAACATATATAATGATGCAATGTAAAAACAATAAATCAAGTGTAGTTATTTGTTATAATTTAAATTCTTCTGTAGATCTGTAGTATAAAATGAGTTAGAATATAGAGAACCTTTTACGGCAGGCCTAAAAAGTATAGATTCTGAGGATGGTTTATGTTGCATACTTCCATTCTATAATTGAATATGGAATAATCTTCTGGGGAAAATCAACCAACATTATGTCATGTATGTATAGTATAGTATAGTATAGTATTTATTTACATTCCATAAATCTTACAAAGATGTGGAAATAGTCATCTATAATTACATGCTAAGTAAATAAAATGATTAAACTAAACATTACACAATCGATATAAAAGTTTAGATGGTTATCATGCTACATATGAGTAAGATATAGTGTCAGGGTGAATATCATTGTTTGATTGAGAAGAAAAACTTATACACAATCAATATAAATGTTTAGATGGTCATCATGCCTCATATGATTAAGATAAAGTGTCAGGGTGAATATAATTATCTGATTCAGAAGAAAAAATTTATAAATGTGATGTATCAAACATGTTAGTTAATCTATATAGTTTTAAGTCAAATTCGCAGGCCA
>Ga0123353_10008299_pt1 | contig 14167 bp, 8 predicted proteins | sample TergutLab28metaG_3_FD_92763 | JGI IMG/M metagenome (GOLD analysis project Ga0123353, IMG submission 92763) | Labiotermes labralis P3 segment gut microbial communities from Petit-Saut dam, French Guiana - Lab288 P3 | ecosystem: Host-associated > Arthropoda: Insects > Digestive system > Gut ... | reverse complement strand
TTCCCCGGAGGGTTCGGTACGTTTGACGAGCTTTTCGAGATTTTGACCCTGTCCCAAACGCATAAGATGCAGCAGGTCATCCCCTTCGTGATTTTCGGGAAAGACTTCTATGACAAAGTCCTGAACTTCGGCATGCTGCTGGAACACGGGCTTATCTCGGAAAGCGACCGGGATTTGTTCATCGTCACGGACGATGTGGAGGAGGCTTTCAACCATATTACAACAAACATCCATTGCGACCGGCACGTCGTTGACTGAAAGGAGCGTGTTTTCCATGAAAAAAACAGTCTTTATCGCCATCACTGCGCTGATGCTGGCAGCAGCGCTTTGCGCCTGTAACGCCGGCCCGCCGCCCGACGTAACGACCGTACCGGAAACCCTGCCGGTAGACAGCACGAAGCCCATCCTCGTCTGGGAATAAGGACGGTGTGTTTGAAAAGTTTCGTTTTCATTTGCATCACTCCTTCTGTTGTTGTATATCTAGTGTGGAGCACGCAGGTACTACGGAGTCAATATCTTTTTTGCAAAAAAATCACAGAGCCACTCCTGGATGAATGATAATGATAAGTGAGCGTGCAGGAAATGTGAAAAACGCTTGCATATCAAGTGTTTTTTTAAGAGCGGATGCGGTATGCTCGGCATAACCGCCAAGCAACTTGAAAGTTGCTCAAGTTAATGCGCAAAAAAGCCCGGAATAAATTTAGGGAAAAGATTATACCGTTTTAAGGTTTTGTCTGCCTGATGCTCAGTCCATTCATCTCCCCGCTACCATACACCAAAGCTTTTTGCTTGCATTCTGCTATGCTTCTAATTGCGCAGTAGTATAACAAGCACAAAAGTTTTTCTTGTGTTACGGAAATTCTCGATGTAAACAGGAAAAGCAGCTTGACATCGTCTCACTAAAGTGCTACACTAACTATGGGCGCATCGCCGATGATACCGATGCGACATCACTATACAAGGGAAAGACGGAGGAGTGGCTTTATGAAACGGCAACTTACACTGGCGGGCGTTGTCCTGGGAATCGTTCTTATCGCAATGGTGGCACTGGGCATTGTGGCCCACGGCGCGCCGCTGACAAACGTTCCGCTGGAGCTGGAACAACCTGACGGGAGCATACTAAACTGCTTCGCAACCGGCGACGAGTTCTTCAATTATCTGCACGACGCCAACGGAAACCTGATTATGCAGCACCCTGTGAACGGGTACTATGTCTATGCCTCGATTGCCCCCGGCGGCAAATTGACCGCGTCCGACTATGTCGCGGTGAACGGCGCGCTCTACTACAGCAAACCATTCGGGAAGACGGGCACATTCCCGGCCAGCCCGGGCATGACCATCACGGTTGACGATATCGACTTTGCCGTCAACGACGATCTTGTCTGGCATCCCTATACGCCGCCGGCCGACCCGCCCCCCTCATCGGCGTCCGGGCCTGAGGACATCGGTCCCGTGCGCGCGGTTCCGTGGCAGGGCATCATGGAAAACGTGGTGATCATGATCTGCTTCGCCGACCAGGACCCCACCATCACGCCCACGATGGTGAACAACACAATGAACCCGCTCAACGGGCCCGTTTCCTTGAAAAGCTACACAAGAACCGCGTCCAACGGCGTGTTTGAGATCAACTCAACGCTCGTGGGCCTGAACGACGCCACGGTGCTGATGTATCAGGATTCGCATCCCAGGAGCTATTTTCTGCAATATAACGCGGCCACCAACCCAGGCGGATACACGGGGGATGACAACGGGCCGGATAGAACCGCGCGCGAACATAACCTCCTGCGGGACGCCATCAACGCGGTGAACGGCAGCGCGCTGCTGGCGGGGAAAAACCTTGACGTGGATAACAACGGCCAGGTGGATTCCATCATGTTCATCATCAAGGGCTCAACCGCGGGCTGGTCGGAGCTGATCTGGCCGCACAAGTGGCAGATCCATTCGTTCACCGTCAACCTGAACGGGAAGAGGGTATATACCTATTCCTTCCAGGTGGAGAACAGCTACAACCTGAGCGTCGCCGTCCATGAGACGCTACATGTGTTTTCCTTCCCGGATCTGTACAGATACAACCCCCCCTCCCCCGGCACGCCCGTGGGCGCCTGGGACGTCATGTCCTCGAACACCTCGAACCCGCAGCTTCCCAACACGCACTCATCGCGCAGGTTTGCCGGCTGGGGGGAGCCCGTCCCGGAGATCACGGAAAACGGGAGATATACGCTCAAGCCCAGGGGCAGCACGGATGGCATCACCGCGTACGGCATCGCGACCACCAACGCCAACCAGTTTATATTGCTGGAATATAGAAGCAACCTGAATCCCTCGGGCTTCGATACCTACTACGCAACCAGCGGCACAAGCTACGGGCGGGGTCTTACGGTTGCCAGAATCAACACGTCGTACAGCGGCAACGCCAACAGCGGCACTTCCGCGACCACCAACGACGAGGTGTTTTACTTCCGTCCCGGGGATACGGGGATACGGGCTGGCAATGGCTCTATCGGTTCCGCGGCTTTGAACGCGTCATTCTCGCGGCTGGGCTTCGGCAACGAAAACATCGCGCCCTGGGACAACGGGATGATCTATCTCCACGACAGCACGAACACGAACTATGTGATCTCCAATGTTTCCGCCGCCGGGGACACGATCTCCTTCGATGTGAAGATCAAGCCGATCGTGCCCAATGCCGTATCGTATCTGGCGGGCGCGAACGGCACGCTCAGCGCCGTGTACAACAGCGCCGCGTTCGCCAGCGGCGCGGCGGTGGCGGCGGGCGGCAGCGTCAACTTTACCGCCTCGCCGGCGGCGAACTATATCGTCGACAAATGGTACGTGGACGGCGTCGAGGCGCAGTCGGGCGGGAACACATTCACATTGAGCAACATTACGGCCTCCCAGACGGTGGTGGTCAGCTATAAGCAGGATCCCACTAAAGTGGTGGAGCCCCCGGTGATCGTGACGAACCCCGCCGCTGTGACCGGCCTTGACAATCAGGCGGTCGTCAACGTCACCCTGACCACGCCGAGCGCCGGCGCGTTGATCTATTACACCCTGGACGGCACAACGCCCTCCACGAGCTCCACGCTGTATACCGGGCCGTTCAATATCACGGCGGGCACCACCGGCTCCACGTCGAAACGGGTGATCGCCTACGCCGTGAGAGGCACGGACATCCCCTCCAAGCGCGTCTATGTCGACATCAGCTTCAACAGGCAGCCCACGCTCGGCGGCATCGTGTCCATCACCGGCACGGCGGCCTTTGGCGCGACCCTTACGGCGGATATTACTCTGCTTTCCGCAACGCCCGTGATCGCCAATTATGGCCTCGTATCCTACCAGTGGCAACGCGGCGGCGTGAATATTGCCGGCGCGACCGGCGCAACCTATGTGCCTGTGCTGGCCGACATCGGCCAAACCCTCACGGTGACCGTAACGGCGGCCAATTGCCTGGGCAGCGTCACCTCCGGCCCAACGGCGGTGGTGGTGAAGGCCACGGTGGGCGCTCCGACTGTCACCGGCGCGATCACCGACAACGGCACGACGCACATCTATACGATCACGAACCCGGCTTCCGGCGCGCAATATCGGATGGACGCCGGCGCGTGGCAGACCAGCCCGGTGTTCAGCGGCATTGTTCCCAACAGCACCCACACGTTCTACGCAAAACTCGTCGAAACCGCCACGCATCTGGAAAGCGCGGTTGGGGATACGGGCCCGATTGTGTTCCAGAAGCTGAGCCAGGCGGCGCCGGGCGCGCCGACTTTGGCCTCGAAGACAGCCACAAGCATCACGCTAAACGCGATTGCCGGCGCGGAATACAGCATGGACGGCGTAAACTGGGTGGACGCCCTGCTGTTTAGCAGCCTGACGCCCAACACGAGCTACACCTTCTATGCCCGCATGAAGGAAACGGCAACGCATGCCGCCTCCGCCACAAGCGCGGTTTTGAACGTGAGCACGGACAAAGCCGCCCTGACCGGCACGGTGACGATCAGCGGCAACACGATCGTCGGCGCGGTCTTAACGGCGCAGGAGAATCTGACGTCTGTTCCCGCTGTCGCGCTCGGCGCGGTCACCTACCAGTGGATGCGCGGCGGTGTGCCTATTTCGGGCGCGACCGGCGCGACATACACCCTCACCGGCGCCGATACCGGCAAGACGATCACCGTGGTCGTCACGGCGGCCAACTGCGCGGGCGCCGTCACCTCCGCGGCGACGGCGGCGGTGACCACCGTCAAGCCCGCGGTCACCGGCATCAAGGACATTGAGTATCGGGGCAGCATCACCTTGACCTCCACCAATGTGGACGCCGTATTCACCACAAGCAGCAAATACGTGACGATCACGAAGGTGGACGACAAAACGGTGAAGGTGACCTCCAAGAGAGGGTTTATCAAAACCGGCAGCGCGACGATCACGGCCACGCCGGTGGGCGGCGGCGAACCCGTGAACATCAACGTCAAAGTCAAGCCGAGCTTCGTACAGTGGCTGATGATCATCTTCCTGTTCGGATGGATTTGGTATTAATCGCAACGACTGTCCAGAGCGAAAAGCTGTCTATGGTATATCCCATATAGTCCACTTCCAATCAAATTTCGGTGCAGAGGGAAATACCCGGGCGATTCCGCATTACGCGGCGTTTTGCGTGTAGGCAATTCCATCAATCCAATAGAGCCAGGCTTTCCTCTCCGAAAGTCTGGCTTTGTTCATTTCAATCTAAGCTCAACGGAGCAAGCGCCCAGACAGTCTTTACTCCGGATTGTCTTGCCATCTCCAATGGCAACGGTGTTCCAGGCCCTATATTTTCCGCACAAACCCAGTCCCGCCAACAATCCTGGCCCGCAGGCGATAGGTATTCCCGTGGCGCAAATGCCCGTCCGTGGAAGCGATGCTGCGCTTGACGTCCTCCCAATCCAGCCGCCCTTCGGCATAGCCGGATTGCAGGCCCTTCATGCGCCGGGGCAGCCTTCGCTTCGAGGGCAGCAGCAGTTTGCGCACCACCTTGCCCGTGCCTGTGAGGTAATGGTGCCAGCCCAGGTAATCCACGCCGTTTTGAATCGGGAAAATCTGCGTTTTGCTGTTCAGCTCCAGGCCCAGGACATCGTGGCAGTGCGCCTGAATCGCTTGCAGGCAGTCCCGCAAAAACGCTTTGTCCTCATGCACCAACACGAAGTCATCCATATAGCGCGTGTAATGCCGTACACGCAGGCGTTCTTTGATCAACCGGTCCAGGCTGTCCAGATAGTATAGGGCGAACCACTGGCTGCACTGGTTGCCAAGTGGCAACCCCTTGCCGGGCGACTTTTCATAGCTGTCAATGATATTGCACAGCAAGCGGAACACGTCCGGATCGCGAAACACGCGGGCAAGCTTTTGCTTGAGAACAGCATGGTCGATGTTGTCGAAATACTTGCGAATGTCGCATTTGAGGAAATAGCCCGCCGCGCCGTGCCGCCTGTAATGCTCTGTGAGGAAACGCGACAGCCTATAGATGGCGAAGTGCGTGCCCTTCCCGACACGGCAGGCGGCGTTGTCGTGGATCAGGCGGGGTTCGAGCACCGGAGCCAAAATATTGTCGCACAGGCAATGCTGCACGACACGGTCAATATAATAGGGCGCATAGATGCTTCGCGCCTTTGGCTCGTACACCATGAAGTGGTAATACCCGCGCTGCCGATACGTCCGGGCCTCCAGCTCGCGCTGCAAGCGGCAGAGGTTTTCCGCAAGATTCAGCTCGAACTCAATCACCTCACGCTTGTGGCGCTTGCCCTTGCGGGCAGCCTTGTGCGCCTTGTAAAGGTTCTCAAAGCTGCATAGTTCGTCATAGCCTGGCATCGCATTCTCCATCCACCGGAGGGGGGAAGGCGCGGCCGGCCACGTTCTTCCCCAAGGCAGGAAATCAGGCTTTATACTGCACTGTGTCCCCGCCGCCGCCGGCTTTTATTTTCCTGCCCATTGGTGTGCGCTCCAAGGGGCATTCCCAAGGGCAAGAGGGAAACCGGTTCCTTTGGCTCCTCCGCGCAGGCCGCCGCGCTTGCGGCAAGCTTCGGGCGTTGGGAGCAGAGCAGGGCGAACACCACCAGTCTCATTATTGACATTGTTGCCATTGAGGTTGACATTGCCGTCATTGTTGACATTCGCGGCGTTATTCTGATTGTTGCCGGGCGACCGAAGCCACCACCAGGACCCGTATAACCGATCCCCCCGAACACGCTCCTTACCACGGAGCCGGTTCTCCGCCTCGGTGAGGCTGCGTCATTCGCTTTTTGTCGCTGTTGATCCACGCGCCCAGCAGGTGCTGGCAGTCCGTAGCCAACTTTGCGATCTCCTCAAACTGCTTTGGCAGCAGGCAGCCCTGCGTCATGGCCAGTTCCGCGATGTACGCGAGGAGCTTCAGGTCCGTCAAGGCGTGGCGCTGGAACTCAATGCGCCGCGTCGCGCCAGTGACCAGGTGCTCCTCGTTCGCGCGGTAGATCCGCTCGATTACGTCCAGCGCCAGGTTTTGCAGGCGCGTGACAAACGTAAAGCGGAACTGCTTGGGGCTTTTCTGCGTCACCGTCATGATGTAGCCGCACAGTTCCTTTGCCTTCATCACTATGATGAGCTCGCTTTTCTTCTTCGTTTCCAAAAAACAGGAACCTCAATTTTTCAAAAAAATTTCGGCCGCTTCGCGGCAAGATTGATTGCGCCTTCGGCGCGACGCGTCCTGCGGGACGCGTTTGAGATTGACATCGCTTCGCGATGTGATGAAAGATCACAGATTGAGCCACAAAGCAGGGCGAACACCACCAGTCTCAGTACCGACACCGTTGCCATTGAGGTCGACAGTGCCGCCATTGTCGACATACGCGGCGTCACCCTGACCGTAGCCGGGCGACCGAAGCCACCACCAGGACGTTTGTTCGCTTCCTTTCACGCGTGCCTCTCTCATTGCATCATCCTCGTCGCTGATAGACCATTGTCCATTATCCCTGCTGCCGTCCGCGTTGATCTGATACGCATGGTTGCTGAAATATCTCACAAGCTCTTCCGAGCTGAGCAGGAATATGTAATCTTTTGTAGCTTCGTCTGTTGTTTTGATTCCTCTTCCTTTTGTTACGACTTCAGTGTGCGCGATATTCGTTTTCGAAAGCTTGCCGTAAAATTCTCCATTCAAGTACTCGCGCAGGGCAGAATACTTCCATTTGTTTCGTTTGCTCTCTTCCGTTCCTTCCGGATTGAACTCTTTTGGGTCAGGAAGGAGCCATTCGCTCAACAACAGAGCCTGGTTATTTTTTACCTCCAGCACGCGCCAATCGTACTCGGCCCATTGCACCACCAGTTTTCTCTTCGGCGCGAGCGGCAGCCCGTTCATCCCGCGGAGGGCCCGGCGCAGGGAAGCTTCGTCCGTACTGCGATTGACCGCGTCTATCCATGTGTCCAAAGGATTTGCATCGGGCGTTATGTATTTTGGGTAATCGTTGGTGATATATGGGCCGCCTGCAAGGCCGCCCTTCGATGGGCTATCCATCAATTGACCGAGCAGTATCAGGCGCATCAGGAGCTCGTTCTGCTTTGTTTCCTCTGTTGCTTTTTTCTCATCCCGCGCTTTTTTGATTGCTTCCTTAGTTGCTTCAATCGCCGTATCAATTACGGCTGTATCGGCAGTGAGATATGTATATACCAAGCCATCGTAATACTTCCGTACTATGCGGGAGGGCGAACAAAAAGCCACCCTCGGGACGGCGTGGGAGGATAACGGCATTGTCTTTTCCAACACAAAGGGCAAGTATCTTGACGGGCAGGCTTTCAACAAAAAGCTGAAGCAACTGATAGCCGGGACAAACCTTCCCGACATTCACGTCCACAGCCTGCGCCATAGTTGCGCAAGCCTGCTAATCAACAACCGCGAAACGGCGGCGACGGTTTCCGCGCAGTTGGGACACAGCAGCATTGACACGACAAACCGGGTCTATGTTCACAGCTTCAAGGCCGCGCAAGCCGCCGCCGCTGTCGGGCTTCAAACCCTGTTACGGAAACAAACCGCCCCCGCCACATGATAGCGCACAGAAAAACCCCGCCGATAAGCGCAAAGGCTAATTTGAATTAGCCTTGTAAAACGCCCTCGGCGGGGTTGGTGTTTGGTGTTTGTTTGGTGTTTATTGTGGTGTTTCAGGGCGATTTTTTGTGTAGCATGGCGCAACGGCGAAGTCCGCGAAACGCAGTAATATCAATGAAAATGCGGCATACTGCTTCATGGTGAAACAATATGCCGCTGTGGCGGAGAGCAAGGGATTCGAACCCTCGAACGGTTTTAGGCCGTTACACGATTTCCAGTCGTGCTCCTTCGACCAACTCGGACAACTCTCCGCATACCATATATCCAGGCATCCGGATGGATGCCTGGCGTTTATTATACCAGAGCCGGCGCGAAAATGCAAGTATTATTTTTTGGCCGTTTTTAGATGGCTGCGGTGATTTTGATGTTGCGGGCGGCTGGCACGTCGCCCCTTCCCAGCTTTGACTACACTTTAAAATGAGCCACGTAGATTCCCGCGGCTGACAGGGCAGCCCCTATGTTGTCATAGATCGCCTGGTATACATCCCTTGCCTGGGAGACGCCGATCAGGCCACCCGAAAATCCGCTGGCGCCCTCGCTCAGACCGATCACCGTATTGCCCTGGGGGTCCACCGAAACCGCGATGTTCAGGATGACATGGCGGCCGCTTTTGCCCGCGAACGCGCCGCCCACATAGGACGCCGTTTTGCTGCCATGCTCGGCGGTTGCCGCCCAATCGCCCTTTAGCTCCACGCGCCACTGCTGTTGCTGGAAAACGCCCAGAACAAAATTCCTCGCCGCCATGCTGTCCCCGGATACCACAAACTGCATTCCCGCCATTTCTTTTGCCTCCTGAAATTATTTTTTTGGCGAACCACGCGGCTATTGTACCAGAGCCGGCGCAAAAATGCAAGCGTTAATTTTGAGGCAAGCGGCCCTTGATGCGTTGCTCAAAAGCGTCCAGTTCAAGTCTATACAATATTTGGTTCCCCTGCCTTTCTGACGAGACGGGAAAGCCCTGATCCATCAGGCTTTTCAGGGCGTCGCGCGCGGGTTGATAGCTGGTGCCGATATGCCGTCCTATGCCGCCAATGCTGATCCCGTTGTCGGAAAACAACGATACTTGAATCAAGAGATGCAAGACATCGGATTGCCTGGAGGACAAATTCTTTTGCTGATGGAGTAGATCGGCAAAATAGGCAAAGCGATTCGAAGCTTCCTTCAGCATTTCCCGCATGGATTCCGCGGAGCGCTCAATGACATCCAGGAAATACGCAACAAAATGGGTGATATCTCCCCTGTTTTTTCTTTCATTGCAATGATCAAATGCTTTGTAGTAGGCGTTCCTGTCAGAAAAAATAGTGGCGGATAGGTTCAGCCCGATCAATGGGTTCAGATGCTGCGCCAGAAACAGCGTGCTCAATAGGCGTACGGTTCTTCCGTTGCCGTCATAGAACGGATGCGCGTACCCGAACAGGTAGTGAAAGGCCGCTATCGTCAGCAGGGAAAAACTGGATTGTCGGAAATACTGTAGGGCGGCATCCATAAACGCAATCAGTTCGGCCTCCGGCGTAACTCCCCTGTGAATGACCTTATCCGTCACGGAGTGGACGTCAACGCCCCCCTTGCGGAAGATCACGCCATCAGGTTTGTCAAGTGCAGCAATATCCGGCAAGAACGTGTGGTCATAGAGGTCGCGTAGATCCTTTGAAGAAGCGATATGAAGCTCCTTCTTTTCATTTAGCCATCTGTAGCTCCTGACCAGGCCGCTGAAACGTATATTTTTTTGGCTTGTAGTGGAGTCATAGGCCTTTTGCAACTCCTTGCGGCTGCTGTGAACACCCTCGATCGTATTGGAATTCTGTATTTCGCCGAACATGGCTTTTGTAAAATATCTGCTTTGCGCCTTTGAAGGCAGAGTGTTCCAGAACTGATCAATCGATTGGTTGAGGCGATAGATTCGTTCGACTGTTGCGCTGAACGCAGGCAAATGCATATAAAAAGCAACATGCTCGTGGATGCGGACAGGCAGGTGCACCGCGCATACACTTTCGAAGCGATCACGATACGCCGCATTGTATCGCGCCTGGTCCTTATAATAGATGGTAGACAATAGCTCGTAGTTCAAGAGTTTGCCCCTTTCTTGAATCCTCAAGCCTAGTATACCACTAAGTTATTCAATAATCAAGAAAAATATGAATGAGTTTGCGAAAAAACTCATTCAAACACAACCCCTTTGTCGTTGGTTATGTCGCCGTCGAGGCGCAGGGGAATCGCCGGCCCGAGGTATTTCGGCTTGGGCGGCGCGATGCACTTGAGGAAATCCTTGCAGCGGGCGAGGAACTCGCGGGAGCTGTTCTGCGCCTGGGTGGCGTAGGGGCGATAATCGCAGGCCACGCCGGCGGCATCGAGCCCCAGCCGGCGGGCAATGTAGAGCGCGCGAAACAGGTGGTAGCGCTGGGTGACGATGATCACTTTCCTTGCCTGAAAAACATCCCGGGCGCGGTAGAGGCTGTCGTAGGTGGAAAAGCCCGCGTGGTCCATGAACACGGCGGAGGATGGCACGCCGTGGTCCACGGCGTAGCGCTTCATGGCGGAGACCTCGTCGTATTCCCACTGCCCATGGTCGCCGCTCATGAGCAGCGCGGGCGCGGCCCCTGCCTCATAGAGCGCCACGGCGCGGCGGCAGCGGTCCTCGAGCATGTGGCTGGGTGCGCCGCCGGGCATCACCTTTGCCCCCAGGACGAGGATGCAGTCCACGCCCTCCAGCCGCGCGGCCTGCTCCTGCGTGAGGATGCGGGGATCCGTCGACCGGGCCATATATACATTCACGCCGGCCATGGCCAGCCCCGCGCACAGCAGCAGGCACAACAGCAGCGCGAACAACTTGGCCCGATTGCGCCTTTTGCGCCGCACGTTGCGCGAGGTCATCACGCGGCGAAGCGCCCGGTTTGCTTTCGGCATGCGCAGCACCCCCTCTCTTAGCCATATTATATACAAAAACCAGTGGGATTACAAGAGTTTCTGTGATATTTCTTTCCTGTTTGGAAAAAATAGCTTGGAATGGATAGAGAGAGGGGCACCGACTTGCGCAGAAAACATGCACATCGCTCCATGAGGCGTTATCACGCGGGGGTTGCGCGGGGGCTGCGCACGCTGCGCAGGCGATATAAAAAGTCCCTCGGCAGGGACGGCGTCTACCAGGAGTGGCTGCGGGACAACCACTACCTCGTGGAGCGCGAGGGAAAGGCCGCGCTGCGGGAACTGCGGCGTGCCAAGATGCGCCCCGCGGAGTTCTTCGGGACGCTGCGCGTGTGCCGGGAGGTATGCGCCGGGGAAAATGTACCTGACGGCGAAGCGCTCACGCAGGCGTTGGCGCGCGCGCGGTGCAAGTCCGCCGGGGTGGCGGCCGCGCCCCTGGCGCTGAGGCTGGCGCTTATCGAAGGCGCGGTCCATTCCGTACGTGAAAAAGAACCGGCCGCACAGGTAAAGCTGCTCAGCGGGGCGGTGACGGGGCTGCGCGCCATGCCGGACATGGATTTCGCCGCGCTGCTGGAACAGGTGAGTCCCCTCGAGCGCTGCCTGCGCCGCGACCCCGCGGGGGTCTACCCGCGCATGGATGAGGGCAGCCGGGCGGTATACCGGCACCTCCTGTTTTTGCGGGCGCGGAAAAACGGCCGCGGCGAGGAGGAGGAGGCCCAGGCTCTGCTGAGCCGGGCCATGGGGGCCTCCGGCCCGGGCCGCCATGTGGGCGCGTCTCTGCTGGAGCGGGCGTACCATCCCAGGCGCGGCGCGGCCCTGCTGGTGTGCGAGACCGCGCTGCCGGTTCTGCTGGCCGGAGGGATCGCCTTCGCGCTGAAGTCCTGGGTTCTCCTTCCCCTTTTGTGCCTGCCGCTGATGGCCCTGGGGCGGGTGCTGCTGGAGGCCGTGTTCCTGCGGGGGGTACGGCCCCTGCCCCTGCCGCGCATGGAGCTGGGCGGCGTGGTCCCCGAGGAGGGCAGGACGCTCATCACGGTATCGACGCTGCTGCCCAGCGATTCATTGGGAAGGCGCATGGAGGAGCTCTACTGCTCCAACGGCGGGCCGCATGTGGATGTCTGCATGCTGGCGGACCTGAAGGGGGCGGATCAAGCCGAGCTGCCGGGCGACGAGGCGGACTTAGAGGCCGGGCGGCGTGTGACAGAAGAGCTGTGCGCAAAATACGGCGGGGGATTTGTTCTTGCCGTGCGGCACAGGACCTACTCGCCCACGATGAAAAATTACGCGGGGCGCGAACGCAAGCGCGGGGCGGTCAGCGACCTGGTGAACGCGATCTACAGCGGGGAGACAGGGCCCTTCCGATTGTTGTGCGGGGATTTGGCGCATCTCAATGCGTATAAATATATCCTCGCCCTGGACGCCGACACGCAGCTGCCCCTGGATACCGTGCCGGAGATGGTTGCCGCGGCGCTGCATCCCTGTAACCGGCCCCGCTTCGACCTGGCGCTGGGGCGGGTGGTGAAGGGCTACGGCATTTTGGCCCCCCATGTGGAGCTGGACCTGGACAGCGCCCGCCAAAGCGCGTTCGCCCACGCCATGGCGGGGGAGGGCGGCAACAGCCCGTATTCCAACCAGGTGAGCGAAAGATATCAGGACCTGTTCGGCCACGGAATTTTCGCGGGGAAGGGGCTCATCGACGTGGCGGCCTTCGCGGCCCTGGAGCGGGCGCGGCCGTTTCCACAGGAGCGGGTGCTCAGCCACGACATCCTGGAGGGCGGATATTTGCGCACGGGATTTCTCGCGGATGTGCACGTGGCGGATGGGTTCCCCGCGCGGCAGGGGAGCTACTTCACCCGGCAGGAGAGATGGGTGCGCGGTGACTGGCAAAATCTTTTATTTTTAAGTAAAAAGCGCGGGCTACCGGGTCTGAGCCGGTACCAATTATTTGATAATTTAAGGCGTTCGCTGATTGCGCCGGGGTGCCTGGCGGCGATACTTGCCTCGCTGTTCGTGCCGGGAGAAATCGCCTGGATTCTTGTGTTGGCCGGGGTACTGGGCGTGTGCGGGGGGCAGCTCATCTCCGCGCTGAGATGCCTGGGCTCGGGCGGGCTGGCGATGCTCTCCCGGGACTATTATTCCGGCGGGCTGCCGGCGGCGCTGGGGGATTTGATCCGCGGGAGCTTGCAGGTGGTGGTTCTGGCGCAGGAGGCGTGGGTGAATTTCTGCGCGATGGCGCGGGGGCTGTGGCGGGGGTTTATCACCCGCAAAAAGCGCCTGGAGTGGACCACCGCCGCGCAGGGGGAGAGGGCGAAGAAGCTCTGGCGGACCATGCTCTCGCTGTGGCCGAGCTTGTTGGCCGGGGCGGCGCTGCTGGCGTTCGGCGGGGCGGGGCAGAGGCTGATTGGCATCGTCCTGCTGGCGGATTTGCTCTTCGCGCCCTTGAGCGCTAAAAAGATCAGGAAAGACGCGCCTGGGCTCGGCGAAGAGGACGCGGCGCGCGTGCACGGGTATTGCAGGGCCATGTGGAACTACTTCGAGACCTGGTGCACGGCGGACCAGCACTGGCTCCCGCCGGACAACGTGCAGGAGGCCCCCGTGTTCCGCGTGGCAACAAGGACCTCGCCGACGAACCTGGGGCTGTACCTGCTGTGCGTCCTGGCCGCGCGGGACCTGGAGTTGATCGACACAGCAGGCATGGCGCAGCGCCTGGACAGGACGCTTTCCTCCATCGAGCGCCTGGAAAGATGGCACGGGAATTTACTCAACTGGTACGACACGCGCACGCTGTGCCCCCTGGAGCCGAGGTATGTCTCCACGGTGGACACGGGGAACTTTTTGGTGGCGATACGGACGCTGAGGAGGGGGCTGGAGGAGTATCTAGGTAACGCGGGTGGCAAGAATGCCACCCCTACAGATTTGTTGTCCGTTATAGAACGATTGCGTATGCTGGAAGAGGGCTGCGATATCAGGCCGTTGTACCATCCCAGAAGAAAACTGTTTCACATCGGGTTGGATTTGAGCACGGGCAAGGTTTCTTCCTCGTACTATGATTTGCTGATGAGCGAGGCGAGGATGACCAGCTACTACGCCATCGCCGCGCGGATTGTGCCGAAGAAGCACTGGGGCGCGCTGGGCAGGACCCTGGCAAAG
>Ga0123353_10008298_pt1 | contig 14168 bp, 12 predicted proteins | sample TergutLab28metaG_3_FD_92763 | JGI IMG/M metagenome (GOLD analysis project Ga0123353, IMG submission 92763) | Labiotermes labralis P3 segment gut microbial communities from Petit-Saut dam, French Guiana - Lab288 P3 | ecosystem: Host-associated > Arthropoda: Insects > Digestive system > Gut ... | reverse complement strand
GGTGTTCAAAATTATGGCGAACAAGTACCGCAACCGCAGAAAACGCCATAGTTTACGCGCTAACCTCATCTGCGGCATTATCAACTTCGAGGCTCGGATTTAGTTCCCGAGGAAATCTATTATCTTGCTGATCTTGCTGTTCTTGCTGGAAAACGCGAATTGCCTCACCTCGCGCACCGAGGCCGGGATGGTGATCTCGCCCTCAAGCCCGTCGCAGAAGGCGAAGGCGTCCACGCCGATGACCTCCAGGCCCTCCGGCAGCCGCAACGTCTTCAGCTCGGAGCAGCGAAAGAACGCTTTCTCCTCCAGCTCTTTCAAGCCGGAGGGGAACGTCACAGCTTGCAGCTTCCTGCATCTGTAAAATGCGTTTTCGCTTATCACCGTCACGCTGTCCGGAATCGTGAAATTCTCGTTTTGCGCGTTGCTGTTGGGGAAGAGCACCAGCCGCGCCATGTCCCTGCTGTAGAGCACGCCATCCAGCGAGGCGAACCAGGGGTTATTCGCATCGACAGTGATCATGCGCAGCTGCTCGCAGTTGGTGACGGCCCAGGGGTGTATCTCCTTCACGTTCGCGCCGATGAACAGCTCCTCCAGATAGTTCGAATTGGAAATCGAGAACTCCAGCAGCGCCGTCACCGGCTGTTCTATGCCGGTGCTGTCCGGGGCGGTGTTCGGGATCACGAGCGCCGGATTGGCGGACGTGCCGCTGTATTTCTTCAGGGCCAGCCCCCTGCCGGTCGATACGTAGCGAATGGACAATTGGGTGGTGCGCAGGCTGTTCCACATGATCAGGCCCACGCTGCCCGCCACAAAGCAGCCGATCAGCGCGAACAGCAGCGCCTTTCTCAGGGTGGTTTTCATTGTGTCTCCCTTCTCAGTGCCTCAAAATCAAGCGTAAGCCTGTCCTCCCCATGCGCGAACACAATTTGCCCCGCCTCCCGCTGCGCCCGGACAAAATCGCTCTCGAACCTTTGATATTCCAGTGTTTGCGCTTCGCCGTCAATGCGAAAGCTCTTGTTGCGGCCCAGTTCGCATTTGACGTCCCGGCTGACATACGTGAGCGTTTCGCCGTCGAACATAAAATGATTTTCCGAGATGCGTTGAACGAACGCCTCAAAGCTCTCATGCTCCCTGTCACCGGTCTCGCAGGCCCAGGCGGTAACGGCGCCCTCTTGCACCAGGTTGCACCTGTCCTTAACAAACTGTACGGGCTTCGCCGCAACAAGCGCCACGAAGGCCCCGTTCTTCTCGCCGAAGATTCTCCCCTGCGCAAGCCGGGACTCGTCCGCCCTGTCAAATAGATCAACTGGAAAGTAAGCGTGGCTGTATCGCTTGATCTTTCGGATTTTCAGGCCGCGCACCTGCGTGTCGTAGATCGCCAGGGTGATGTTTTTCTCCTGTGCGGCGAAGGGCTTCACGCCGTCGCCCACCCAGAAGTTCCCCCTGCCGTATTCCCCATAGGGGTTGGAGGCGAACACGGCGAAGGCCCCGAGGTTCACCGTCCACACGTGCTGTTGGGTGCCGTAGCTCTTCGGGCTGTACAGCTGCGCCGTGGCCTGGAGGCAGGTGGGCGTCTTATAGGTGTAGGTGTTGGCGCGCTCGAGCACAATCCCATTTGTAAATAAGTTCAAGGCCCGGCTGGCGCGGGGCAGCAGGCCTGGGATGTGCCGCAAAAACAAGAAATACTTGAGCTCGCGGAAGTTCGCGTTGCTAAATAGCTTGTGCCTGCGGCAATAGGCCAGGGTGTTCTCTATGGTCTCCGGGTTGGAGAAGGACTCCATGGCCCACTGCATCATAATCTGCTCGTCCGATTGCCCAACAAGCCCCTTCTCTTTGAGTTCCCCGAGATACAGCCCGTGGGAGGCCTTGTACACGCGATACTGCCTGTCCCGGGCGATTTCGAGCAAAACTTTCGGGATTTGATAGCCCTCGGGTTTGCGATAGCGAAAATTATTCAACATGCCGTTATAGGAACCGGGCTCGGTCCCCGCCAGCTCGGCCGTCACCGCGCCGGTGGAGGTGTAGTTCTCCAATCGCCGCCCGGCGCTGTAGCACCGGCCTGCCGTGGAGCCGAATACCCCGCCGTATTGCCCCACGGCGATGTCGTAGAGCAGCAGATCCAGCACAATCGCCGCCCGCGTGCGCAATTCCTGTTCGGGCGCGAAGTCGATGAGCAGGCACAGCGGCGAGACGTCCTCCACGTAGTAAGTAGGCGAATTCCACTCGCTGAAGCCATACAGCCAGCGCTGCCGCAGCCAGATGGCGATGCGCTGCCGGGCGTGGGCAAGGTGCTCCCCTGCGCTTTTGCCGTCGGCGGCGGAAATCGCGTCCTCCCAGAGCAAAGCCGTGAAGTATTCGCTCACCGCCAGCTGGATCTGCAAATTCTCCGACCAGAGCACCATGTCGTCGCCGCCGGGCGCCGTCATGAAAAAGCGGTAGCCCGTGAAGGCCGCTTTGATTTTATCCAGATGCTCTTGGGGAATGGCCTCTCCATAGGCCAGCAGCACGCGCAGGGCCGTCTGGAAATCGAAGGTGCAGCCGGAGAACCGGTCATGGATGCCCCGCACCATGTCATCCGTGATGGCCCAGTCCGCCGCCGTGACTTCTTCGCCCAGGGCCAGCTTCTGCAAGATGGCGTTGTAGCTGCCGTTGACGCTCTTTTTTTTCGCGCCCGGCATCTCCGTTCTCATACGTTACCCCCTCATGTTTTTAATTGTACTATGAATTCCAAGGCTTGTCAACCAAGAGTATTTTTGATATACCCGGCCCTGGCGGCGGAAATCAAAGGCCTTATTGACAAGCCATGAGAAGTGTGATATGCTTTTATCAGAAGAAAGAAAGCTGCTGCCCCCGGCGCGCCGGGCATATCATGCGCGGCTGGAGGCGCTTTACGATCCCATAGGTATAATGCAGGCAAGCCTGCGTTGACTATATTTTTAAGGAGATGGTATTGGTGAAGAAAGCGATCATTGGCACGGGCGCGGCTGTCCTGGGGGCGGGGGCGCTCTATTTCGGCGTCGGCAGTTTTTTCTACCAGCAGCTGCTGTCCCGCAAAACCGCGTCCGGCGGCATGAACGGCCTGGTGGACGCGGAGGTGCTGGCGGGCAAGCCGGGGGAGAAGAAGCCCTCGATCATGCAGCGCCTGCTGGAATACGCCTCGGGCGGCTCGATAGACGATTTTTACCAGTCGCCCTATTTTCCAATGTTCCAGGCGGGCGCGAAGTGGTTCTTTGACCGCAACGCGGAGAAGGTGACCACGCGGTCCCCCCGGGGCGAGCGCCTGCACGCGGACGTGATCGAGCACGAGACGCCCTCGGACGTCTGGGTGATCAGCGTGCACGGCTTCACCAGCTGCCCCAGGGACATGGGCGGCTGCGCGAAGGTCTTCAACAGCTGGGGCTATAACGTCCTGCTGCCGCACCTCGGCGGGCACAACGACAGCGAGGCCAAGTTCGTCTCCATGGGCTGGCACGACCGCCTCGACCTCCTCGCCTGGATAGACTGCCTCAACCAAAAGTACAACAACCCCAGGATCATCCTGCACGGCATCTCCATGGGCAGCGCCACCGTGATGATGGCCACCGGCGAGGACCTGCCGCCGAACGTGCTGTGCGCCGTCTCTGACTGCGGCTACACCTCCGTGTGGGACGAATACGCCCACCAGTGCAAAAATACGCTGCGCCTGCCCACCTTCCCCTTCCTCAACGCCGTGGACACCGTCTTCCGCCTGCGCGCGGGCTTCGGTCTCAAGGAGGCCTCCAGCGTGGAGCAGCTGAAGAAATCGAAGACGCCCACGCTGTTTATTCATGGCGACGCCGACGACTTCGTGCCCTACTGGATGCTGGATAAAAACTACGAGGCCGCCGCCTGCGAGAAGGAGAAGCTTACCGTGCCGGGCGCGGGCCACGCCGAATCGGGCTACCAGAAGGAGCTGTACTACGGCGCGATCAAGCCGTTTATCGAAAAATATCTGCCTGCATAGAAAGAGGAGGGAACCGTATGGCACTCACGCAGTCACAGCGCAGCGCCCTTCGCCACCCGGTGAAGTGGCTGTTCAACCCGGAGCCCGAGCAGGAGGGCGAAATCCCCCGCGGGGAGCTGACCAACTACACCGTCGGCCTGATGGGGCAGAATATGCTCTACGGCATGGCGGGGGGCAAGTTCTTCCACTTCTGCACCAACGTGATGATGATCGACAACATCACCGTGGGGAAGATGATGGGCGCGGTCACGCTGTTCGACGCCCTCAACGACCCGGTGGCCGGCGCGCTCATCGATAATTACAGGTTCAAGGACGGCCGCAAGCTCCTGCCCTGGATGAAGCTCACCTCGCCCCCCATCGCGCTGGCGGCCTTTCTGATGTTCGTCAACTGGGGCCTGCCCACGCAGGGGCTGCGGGTGCTCTACTGCATCGCGGCCTATGTGATCTGGGACATCCTCTACTCCTTCCAGGACGCCGCGCTGTGGGGGATCACGGCGGCGATCCACCCGGCCTCCGCCCAGCGGGCGCGGGCCACGCAGTTCGCGGACATAGGCGCGATGCTCGGCGGCTTCCCGCCGGCGCTGCTGCTGCCCATGATCAGCGGGGAGGGCGCCTTCGGGCTGGGCCAGCAGCAGGTGTACATGATATTCGCCGCGGTGCTGTGCCTGGGCGGCGGCTTCCTGGCGATGACCTCCCTGCGCACCGTAGAGCGCGTGCGCTCCCTGCCCGGCGAGGAGAAATCCGTCTGGAAGAACATCGGCGCGCTGCGGCACAACTACATCGTGCTGCTGTTCCTGGCCTACGAGGTGCTCAACAAGGTCTGCCCCATCGTGACGGATACCTACGTATACCAGCAACTGAGCTACCAGGTGGGCAGCAAGACTGTCAATGCCGGAGCGGTGGTGCTCATTCTTGAGGCCATTACGGGCATCCCGGGCGCTTCGCTGAAATTTTTCGCCGGGAAGGTCGCCGAGCGCGTGGGCGGCATGAAGCGCCTGCTGGTCATCGGCCGCGTCACGGAAATCATCGTGCGTTTGCTTCAATACCTGGTGGGCATCAACACGCTGCCGGGGTTAATACTAGTATTCGTGCTCAACGGCATCAAGGAGCTGCCCAACAACATCACCAACATCGCCCAGCGCACCATGATCAGCGACAGCGTGGAATACGTGGAGTGGAAGACCGGCGAGCGCACGGAGGGCATCACCATGTCGGTGCGCAACCTCATGTCCAAGATGTCCGGCGCCGTTGAAAAATTTATACAGGGCTACGTTTTGGACTTTTTGCAGTTCGACGCCAGGCTCGTGGAGCAAAACAAGCCGCAGAACGCGCATTTCAAGAAGTGGATCTGGCCGACGTACATCCTCGGGCCGGTGATCGGCCTGATGATTTCGCTGGTTCCCATCCTGCTGCTCAACTACCCGGATTCCCTCAAGGCCAGGGTGGAAAGCGAGATGGCCGAGCGACGCGCCCTGGCGGCACACGCCGCGGGGGAAGCGGCGGTGCAAGAGGCTGTCGGCCCATGAGCTTCGCCGCCGAAGTAAAAGAAGAGCTGCTGCGCGCATCCGAAGTGCGCGGGGCCTGCTGCGCAGAGGCGCAGCTTTACGGGATGATGCTGTTCGGGCGGGAGTTCTCGGCCCGGGGCATGTGCCTGCGCACGGAAAACCGGGCCCTGGCGGAGCACGCCTGCGCGCAGCTGCACGAGGTCGCCCTGGCGGCGGCGCAGCTGGAGCCCCGGGGGCGCAAGTGGGAGGTCAGCGTGCCACGGGCGGAGGAGCGCCTGCGCCTGCTCGAGCGCTTCGGCCACGGCGGCAGCGAGCTGACGCTGCGCATCGTGCGCGAAAATTTCACCTGCGAGGACTGCCCCGCCGCCTTCCTGCGCGGGGCGTTCCTCTCCTGCGCGGCGGTCAGCGCCCCCGAGCGGCAGTACCACCTGGAGTTCTACATAAGCTATAAAAATCTCGCGAGAGAGCTGTGCGAGCTCCTTACAGAAAACGAACTGCCGCCCAAGCTCTGCCAACGCAATGGCATATGGCTGGCGTACTACAAGGACAGCACGCAGATTGAGGACGTCCTCGCCTTCCTCGGCGCGCGCCTTGCCATGCTGGATTTGATCAACACGAAAATCGAAAAAGACATGCGCAATAAAGTCAATAGAGTTGTGAATTTCGAGCTGGCCAACGTCAATCGAAGCGCGGGCGCGGCGGCGGCGCAGCTGCTTGCGATTGCGAAGCTGCGGGAATCCCCCGGCCTCGCCGCCCTGCCGGACGCCCTGCGCGAGGCCGCCCTCCTGCGCGAGCGAAATCCAGAGGCCTCCCTGCAGGAGCTGTGCGAGCTGGCGGGGGAGCCCGTCACGCGCTCGGGGATGAACCACAGGCTGAAAAGGCTGGAGGCGCTGGCGCGGGGTGCGCCGGGCGAAAAATAATTTGCAATGTATGCTTGGATGTGGTATAATTAGCTAAAATAGCCGCAATGCGGTAGAAAATCGGGAGATGATGAGCGCATGAATAAGCTCTATTACGGCGACAACTATGGCATTATGGAAAACAAAATTGAAAAACAAAGTATTGACCTGATTTACCTCGACCCGCCGTTCAATTCCAATAAAAACTACAATCTCATGTATCGCAACATGACCGGGCAGCCTCTTCCGGAACAAGTCGAGGCTTTTTGCGATGCCTGGACGATGGATGAGGAGAAGCAAAGAATCGCGAACACCATACCTCTCCTATTGCGCGAAATCGGCGCAGACGATGAATATATTGCGTTTTGGCAGCTATGGATGAAATCGTTGGGTAAATTGAACTCGCCGCTCATGGCATACCTAATCTATATGGTTCCACGTCTATGCCGAATGAAAGGAATCCTGAAGCCCACGGGTTCGATATATCTCCATTGTGATTCTACGGCGAGTCATTATCTCAAAATCATGATGGATGGTATTTTTGGGCACAAGAATTTTCAAAATGAAATTATATGGAGCTATAATCGATGGCCTGCGAAATCAAATAGGTTTCAAAGAATGCATGATACGATACTGTTTTACACAGGAGGCGGAAAGAATACTTTTAATCTGCAATACCAAGAGCCAACGGGCAGTAGTAAGAAACGCTGGGCCGGAAAGCAGCAAAAAGTGACATTTGATATAGAGGGAAACCGCTTGCCGACAATTGAAATGGAAAAAAAATCTCCCGGTGTTCCGATGAATGATGTATGGCAAATCCCAATCATTGCACCATCTGCTAAAGAACGATTAGGTTATCCTACGCAAAAGCCTATCGCGTTATTAAAACGAATCATACTGGCCTCCAGCAATCCCGGTGACGTCGTCTTCGACCCTTTCTGCGGATGCGGGACGACAATCTTTGCCGCGCAAGCCCTTGACAGGAAGTGGATAGGCTGTGATATTGCTATCTTAGCTATTCGCTTGGTCCGCGACATACTGCAAGAAAAGCTTGCTCTGTCCGAAGGGCGCGATTTTGTCGTGGATGGCATCCCCAGCAGCGTTGAAAGCGCCATTGAGCTGGCGGAGCACGACCGCTTCCAGTTCCAGCACTGGATCGTCGAGCGCGTCAAAGGCTTCCCTATGCTCAAAAAAACAGCCGATAAGGGAATCGATGGGAGGCTATATTTTTACGAAAAAGAAGAGCTCTGTGAAATGGTGCTTTCCGTAAAAAGCGGGAGCATCAAACCTGCTGACGTGAGGGATTTGCGGGGCGTGCTTGAGAGGGAAGGAACCGCGAAGATGGCCGGTTTTCTATGCATCAAACCGCCGACCAAGGCGATGCGGCAGGAGGCGGCCAGCGCGGGCCTCTACACAGATCATTTGGGGAACAGCTATCCGAGGATACAAATCCTGACAGTCCAGGAAATTATAGAAGATAAGAAATTCTTTAACACGCCAGCGGCGCTGCGCAGCAGGGTTGACACCGGCCAACTGGCGCTTGGATGGGACTGGTAGAATAAATAGCTGTTGAAGGAAACACAAATGGTATATATCGTTATCGACCTGGAGTGGAACTCCGTCTACGGCGCGAAGATACGCGGCTTTATCAACGAGATTATCGAAATCGGCGCCGTGATGCTGGACGAGCGGTTCCGGGAGGTCAGCTCGTTCTCGGTGCTGGTGAAGTCCCAGATCGGCAGGCGTCTGCAGGCGCACGTGAAGGAGATGACCAACCTCAGCAAGCAGGACCTGGAGAGCGGCTACCCCTTCGCCGAGGCCATCGCCATGTTCCGCGGGTGGATAGGGCAGCGCGATCACGTGGTGCTCTCCTGGGGGGACGGCGACATCCGCGTGCTGCTCTCCAACACGCGCTACCACACCGCCTCGCGCAGCCTGGACTATATCCGCAACTATGTCGATTTGCAGGATTACTTCAGGCACAGGATGCACACCTCGCGCTCGCAGCAGATCGGCCTGGCCGCCGCCGGGGAGCTGCTGGGCTTCAACGTGGACGATTACGCGCTCCACCGCGCCCTGGACGACAGCCGCTTCGCCGCGCGGTGCCTCCAGGCCATCCACGCCCCGAAGGATTTCCCCGCCTTCGTGCGCCCCTGCGACGCCGCCTTTTACGCCCAGCTGGAGTTCAAGCCCCGTGTGATCAGCGACATCAACAGCCCCCTGGTGGATAAGCGCCAGCTGTATTACATCTGCCGGGGCTGCGGCCGCCCGGCCAAGCAGGTGGGCGAATGGCGCTTCGCCAGCAGGGGCTTCCAGGCGGAGTTTGAGTGCCGCCACTGCGGCGCGCGCGCCAAGGCCATGGTGACCTTCAAGAAGCTGTACAACTGCGTGGAAATCAAGCGCAGCGCGAAGGAACTGAATCCGGACGCGAAAAAAAAAGCGGACGAGAAGGTGACCGGGTGATCTGTGACCTGCATATCCATACGAAGCATTCCTGCGATTCAACGGCCGAGCTGGAGGCCTATTGCGTCCGTGCCGTCGAAACAGGGGTGCGTGTGATGTGCTTCACGGAGCACGTGGACCACAATCCCAACGACGACGGGCTGGGGTTTTATAACCCCGGGGCGTTCTTCAGTGATTTTCTCCCTTTGAAAGAAAAATATCAAGAGCAACTCACGCTCCTGTGCGGCATCGAGTTCGCGGAGCCGCACTTGTACCGGGAAGAGCTCTCTGTATTGTCCAAGCTGCCTTACGACTTCATCCTGGGCAGCGTCCATTTCTGGTATCGGGACATGTTCGCGAGCCAACTGGTCAAAACCGGGATTTCTGTTGAAGTGTGCTACGCGCATTACTGGAACGCGGTTTTGGCGGCGGTGCGGGCGGGCGGGTTCGACAGCCTCGCGCACATCGATTTCCCCAAGCGCTACTATGGCAGCCTGATCATTGATCAAGAAAAACTGCATGAAATCTGCCACGCAATGGTTAAAAATCAAATCTGCATGGAGATCAATACCTCCTCCCTGAGAAAAAATGTTGACGAACCCATGCCTGGCAAGGATATTTTGACGATTTACAGGTCCTGCGGCGGGAAGCACGTGACCGTGGGGTCGGACGCGCACCGCCCCGGCGAACTGGCCGTCGGCAGCACCCAGGCCGGGGCACTCATCGACTATTTCGGCTTTGAGGAAGTAATATTCAAACAACGCAAAGCACAGGAGCTTTTATGCAATTGACTTTTATCGTCCCCTGCCTGCTGGGCCTGGAGGGCCTCATCGCCGAGGAGCTGCGCGCGATGGAGGCCGAAAACGTGCGCGCGGAAAACGGGCGCGTGTTCTTCGAGGGTGATTTTGCCCTGCTGGCCCGGGCGAATATCCGCAGCCGCTTCGCCGAGCGCATACAGATCGTTGTCGGCCAGTTCGAGGCCAAGAGCTTTGAAGAACTATTTCAGGGCACAAAAAACCTGCCCTGGGAGGATTGGCTCGACCGGCGCGACGCCTTCCCCGTCAAGGGCTACAGCCTGAATTCAACGCTGTTCAGCGTGAGCGACTGCCAGGCGATTATCAAGAAAGCCATTGTAGAACGCCTCAAGCAAAGCTATAAGCTGGAATGGTTCGAGGAGACCGGCGCCATTCACCAAATTCAGTTTAGCATCATGAAGGACCAGGTGCTGCTTGCGCTCGACACATCAGGCGCGGGGCTGCACAAAAGAGGCTATCGCCTGCAAGCCGGAGGCGCGCCTTTGAAAGAGACATTGGCGGCGGCCCTGTGCCAGATTTCGCGCCTGCGCCCTTGGCACGCGCTCCACGACCCCCTGTGCGGCTCCGGCACGATTTTGATCGAAGGCGCGCTCATGGCTCGCAATATCGCGCCGGGGGTGAACAGAAATTTTTCAGCGGAGCGCTGGCCGCAGATTCCCCGGGAAGTCTGGTCATCTGAGCGCGAGTTGGCCCGCTCTCTGGCAACGCCCGCCCCTGAATTTCATGCATTTGGCTCCGACACCGCCCCTGAAGCCCTCGTGCTTGCCCGGGAAAACGCAACGCGCGCGGGCGTAGCGGACTGCATCGAGTTCAGGCTGGCCGACCTGAAGGACTTCGCCCACCCCACAGAGCGCGGCACGCTCGTCACCAACCCGCCCTACGGCGAGCGTCTGGGCGACCAGCAACAGGCCGAGGCCCTCATCGCAACGATGGGACAGGTGTTCATGCCGCGCAGGGGCTGGTCATACACTGTGATAAGCCCCGCAGAGGACTTCGAGCGCCAATTCGGCCGCCGGGCCGATGCGCGGCGCAAGCTTTACAACGGCATGATGAAGTGCCAGGCGTATATGTATTTTAAGTGAGGTGCACTATGGAAAACGTGGAGGCCAACACGCCCGCGAAGCGCTTGAAAGTGAAGTTGGCGGGCAGCTTCTCATTGCTTGCGATGTGGGCGTTACTCGGTGTCTACAACTGGCTTGTGAACCACGATGTCATTGATGGTCCGTTATTCTTTTCCGGCACCGCTGTATTGGCTTTGGGTGTGTCACTGTTTATCCTGGCAAAAACACCGCTCTTGGGCCTCAAGCGCCGCTGGGAAAAGCTTTGCCTGTTGATACCGGCATTGATTATGGCGGCATTGGTTGTCCTGGGAGCCGTAAACCTGACCTTTCCCTTTTTCGGGGAGATGCTGGGGATGAATTTCATATGCCTATATGCAGGCATCGCCGAAGTAGCTCTTGCTTATGCGGTTGCGAAAAACTACGAAACACTGTGGCCTCGCAAGGACGATGTTGTGCAAGAGGAGCAGCATACAGGCAAAAGAAGAATTAATCATCCCTGGTTGTTCGCAGCGGGATGTGCGCTATTCGTGCTGCACACGGCGTATTTTGCCTATGATTGGCTGCTGATCAAAAAAGCCATTGAGGGGCCGGAGTTCCAGACCGATTTCGCGTTGTTTGGGCTGTTGATGCCTATGATATATCTTTCCTATGTGAATATTAAGCACCGCTGGGTGAGAAATACGTTGTTGATTTTCGGAGCGTTGTTGACAGGAGTTTGTACTCTGGGCGTTGTGGATATGTTCAGGCCGTTCCCGGTGCTTATGCACGACGCATTATTAGGTCTCTCCATGTTTCCGTCCATGATATTCTTGTTCGCAGGTATGTTTGTTGCGACAATCTATGCGCCGCCGTATAAGAAAAAGAAAAGCTCACGCAAGGAAAAAATCAAGGCCGCGATCGTTGTTGTTTTGGCCCTTGCTGGGCTGGCAGCGTTTTGGTTCGGCACAACACGACTGCTCCACTGGCTCCTAACACGATAAAAAAACATAATCACATAAGGGGGACTACACCATGCGCCACATCTTCGTCATCAACCCGGCTTCCGGCAAGGGCAGCTGGATGGAGGGCCTGCTGGCCGACATCGAAAAAGCCTGCGCCGAGGCCGGCATCGCGCCGGAAATCTTCAAGGAGCCCGACCGGGAGGCCATGATGGCCTTCATGCGTCAGGCCGCCGCGAGCGGCGAGCCCGTGCGTATCTACGCCTGCGGGGGCGACGGCACCATCTTCTGCGCGGTCAACGCCACCTACGGGCACAAAAACGTGCAAATCGCCGCCGTGCCCTACGGCTCGGGGAACGACTTCGTCAAGCTGTTCGGCGAGAAGGAGCAGCTGCGGGACATCCGCAGGCACATCAACGGCACGCCCCACTGGATCGACGCCATCGAGTGCGGGGAGGACGTGTCGGTGAACATCGTGTCCATGGGCTTCGACGCCGAGGTGAACGCCCGGCAGGCCAAAACGAAGAAAATCCCCCTGGTGGGCGGGCCCATGGGCTACAACATCGCCCTCCTCTCCTGCGTCGCGGGGAAATTCTACAGCAGGTTCACCGTGCAGATCGACGACGAAGCGCCTGTGACGGGTGATTTTTCGTTCGCCATCGGCGGCAACTCCCGCTGGTACGGCGGCGGCTTCAAGAGCTGCCCCAAGGCTATTCCCGATGACGGCCTGCTGGATTGCGTCACCGTGCGCAAGGCCTTCGGCAGGCTGAAGATGATCACGATGATCGGCACGTTCAAGAAGGGCCAGCATCTGGACGACCCCACGTGGCTGACTTTCACAAATTTCAACCGCGGGAAGATGATGCGCGTGCACTGCGACACCCCCGCAGCAGTGAACATCGACGGCGAGATCCGCATGGCTACCGACGTCACCTTCGCGCTCAAGGAGCAGGCCGTGTGCTACGTTGTGCCCGAGGGCTCGGACTACTTCGCCCGCAAGCAGGCCGGGACGCTGTAACCCGGAAAATGCATATAGCCCACCGCAGCCGATGAAGATTTGGCTCCGGCGGGCATTATTGCGCTTGTATTACTTTTGGAATGGCATCAATTATTTCAGCCCCTCAATCACCCCGACGACCCCCATAAAGAAATCCTCGTAGCCGTCCACGCCGCCCTGTTGCTGCATCCCCCCGGCGAAGTCCACGTGGTCAAAGCCGGAGAGGGTGGGCATCACCTGCCAGACGCCGGGTTCAATGGCGGCGTCGTCGTAGGGCTTGTGGGGGTCGCCGAAGGGGTACTGCGCGGAGACCAGGTTCACCAGGCCGTCGTTGGGCAGCCAGCTGTCGTCGATCAGCACGCCGCCGGGGGTGGTGAGGGGCGCGCGCTTCTTGCCCATGGCCTCGCAGGAGCCCCGGAACATGCTCCACACGTAGTCCTCGGGCATCTGATTGCCCTCGCCGTCGGCCTTGGTGGCGACGGCGGCGTAGCTGAAGTAGTAGAGATTCGGCAGGCAGGAGATGCCCTCGTTGAGGGCCTTCGCGCCGTCGATGCTCAGCTCGTAGGCGGAGCAGTCCTCCTGCGCGATGAAGGCGTCCCCGGCCCGCCAGGTGATGACGGGGTGGCGGTAGAAGCTGCGCGCGTTGAAGCCGAAGTGCCCGAGCCGGAAGGGGTAGAAGCGCTCCACGATGGGCAGCACCACCCCGGCCTTGGCGATGGTCATGAAGGTATCCGGCAGGGAGGCCCCCATGGAGCCCTCGTCCGCCTCGATGAAGCTCTCCCCGGCGGTGGAGCCGTTGTGGGGGGCCGCCAGGCTCACCACAGCCAGGATGCGGCCCTTCAGTTCCCCGGTGAACAGCGGGGAGAGATTTCCCTGCCCGGCGGCCATCTCCGCCGCGCTGCCCTCTTCGCACAGCGTGGCGAACAGGCGTATCGCCGCCCCGCCGAAGCTGTGCCCCAGCAGCGCGATGGGCCGCTCCTCGCTCCAGTCCTTCATCAGCGCCTTTTTGTAGGTGCCGCCGTAGCGCTCGTGCCCGTGTTCCCTGGAATGCGCCTCGCCGTAGTCCACGCGCGTTCCCGTGAGATGGGCGTAGAGCTCGCAGGCGCGGTCCCAGGTGCTGGAGACCGGCCCGAGGGAGACCGCGCAGGTCTCGTAGCCCAGACTGTTCAGGTGTTTGCGCATACTGCCGTAGTTCATGCCCCAGTGCGGCATGATCAAATCAAACAGCGCGCCCTGGCCCCAGCCCCCCAGGCCGTGCACGAACACGATGGGGGCGCAGTCCTTCGGCTCGGGCTGCTGCCGCTTGGCCCCAAAGCCCAGCAGGGCCGCCAGGGCGATCCACAGCGCCATCATGAGGGCGGTGATTTTTTTCACGGTAAAACTCCTCCTTCAAATGCTTATGTATGCCTGTAGTACCTAGTCCGCGCTAATACTTGACAATCAATGCAACATATGATAAACTTACGGTAAGAACTGTAGGAGGTGTCATATGGAGAACACGGTGATCATGCTAAGTGCGCAGCAGCGGC
>Ga0123353_10008297_pt1 | contig 14168 bp, 13 predicted proteins | sample TergutLab28metaG_3_FD_92763 | JGI IMG/M metagenome (GOLD analysis project Ga0123353, IMG submission 92763) | Labiotermes labralis P3 segment gut microbial communities from Petit-Saut dam, French Guiana - Lab288 P3 | ecosystem: Host-associated > Arthropoda: Insects > Digestive system > Gut ... | reverse complement strand
TTCCAGGCCATTTTCATGGCCAACGCCGGCGGCGCGTGGGACAACGCCAAGAAGATCGTCGAGGTGGACCTCAAGCAAAAGGGCACGCCGCTGCACGCGGCCACCGTCGTGGGCGACACGGTGGGCGACCCGTTCAAGGACACCTCCTCGGTGGCCATGAACCCGGTGATCAAGTTCACGACGCTCTTCGGCGTGTTGGCGACGCAGATCGCCGTCATGATGCATCAGGCCGGCCAGGACGACATGAAGATCGGCATCGGCGTGGGCCTGCTGGTGGTGGCGTTGCTCTTCGTCATCCGCAGTTTCTACGGCATGCGAATCCCGCAGGACAAGAACATGAAGTTCGCGAAGTAGTTGACCGCGAGCGTGTCATGTAAAAAAGAACGTCGCGAGCGTACGCTCGCGACGTTCTTTTTTACACAGACACACACGGAATTCCGATTTTCGTTTTTCTTCAACATTTTCCGATGTATACTGCAAATATGATTTCTCGCGATGAGATTCAGCAGTTTGTCGACAGCGTCGTACGGGAATTCCGTCCGACGAAGGTCATCCTTTTCGGTTCTCACGCTTACGGACAACCGACCGCGGATTCCGATGTCGATCTCATGCTCATCATGCCGTACCGCAGTTCGAGCGCCCAGGCCGCCGCGAAAGTCCGCCTGGCCTGTCCTCGTTCTTTTCCGATGGACCTTCTCGTCCGCACCCCCGCCGAGATTCGCCGCCGCTTACAACTTGGCGATCCGTTCATCCACGAAATCACCACGAAAGGGATTGTTTTACATGAACGCCGCCACGCGAGAGTGGGTTGACAAAGCGGAAGCGGACTACGCCGCCGCTCTCTGGCTTCGCAAATCCCGCAAGAAACACACCCGGGACATTGTTTGCTTTTGCTTGTTCGCCGGGGGCATCCTCTCTCATGGTTCCCGAGGCGTTTTTCTCTCTTTCCAATGCAGATAACACACACGAACGACCGTGATCAGGCCGAAAAGAATCGACATTTTTCCGAGCGGCTTGGCCCATTCGCGAATACTCCCGTTCCAATCCACACGCCAATCCAGAACGAACCGTTTAATCGCCTCTACAAATCCCTCCCCCGCTCCTCCCGTCGTGAGGCAGATGATCGCGATCGTGACGAACGGCGCAAGCCCCAGCACGAGCGCCAACCAACGGAACCGTCGGAAAAACGAAAGCACAAACCCCACCGTCGACGCCCCATATAGTGCAAAGCCAATCACCGGAAAAAGTAAACATCCAACACACCCCATATACGAAGCGAGGCTGGCTGACGAGGTGATGTCCACTCCGTTCATACGACACCCTGCCCCGGGGCTAGGAGGCAACGCTCCCATCATGCTCCGGCTTCATTTGGAGGCATTTCTTCGGGCAAGCTTCGACGCAGTAGCCGCAAACGATGCAGGCGTAGGGGTTGAGCGTCCATTGTTTGGCGGCGCGGTCGACGGTGATGGCGTTGGCGGGGCATCGTTTGGCGCAAAGCGTGCAGTGGACGCACGTGTCGCCCTCCATAACAAGCCGCCCGCGCACCCCCGGCGGCAATTCGCGCTTCACAAACGGATACAGCCGCGTCGCGGGCTTGCCGAACGCGTTCTTCAGGATGTTACCGATCAATGTAAACATAACACTCACACTCCGTGGCAGCTAGCGACCAGCGACCAGTGACAAGCGACAAGAGAAGACAGCGCCCAACGTATTTCTCGTTCTCGCACAGAACAATCGTTTTTCAGACAACATTTTCCCTCTCTTGTCGCTTGTCACTGGTCGCTGGTCGCTATCTCTCCGTGCAACTGATGCACGGGTCGATGGACAGGACGATGACGGGGACGTCGGCCAACTGACAGCCGGGGAGCATCGCCAGCAGCGGCGGGATGTTGGCGAAGGTCGGCGTCCGCACGCGGAACCGTTCGAGGTTTTTCGTCCCGTTGGCCTTGATGTAATAGATCACTTCGCCGCGGGGCTGCTCCACACGGGTGACGGTCTCGCCGGAGGGGTTGCCCTTGACCGGAGCGGCGATTGGCCCGCCGGGGGTTTTCGTCAGCGCTTCCACGGCCCGGCGGATCAGGTCCAGGCATTGATACAACTCGCGGACGCGCACCCGCGTCCTGGCGTGGCTGTCGCCGCCCTGCTCGACGACCGGCTCAACCCCCAACTCGCCGTACGCGGCGTAACCGGTCGCGCGGTGGTCGCGGGCAATACCGCACGCCTTGGCCACGGGACCGACGGCGCCAAGGTCGTGCGCCTGCTGCGGCGAGAGCACGCCCACGCCGACCGTCCGCTGCCGCACGCTGTAATCGTTCAGCATCGGCGAAATCACCTTGTCGAAATCCTGCCGCAGGCCGTCGCATGTGCGGAGCACGCTGTCCAGCCCCTCGGGCGAAATGTCCCGCCGCACGCCGCCCACGCAGCACGCGCCCAGCATGATCCGCGCGCCGGCGGTGGCCTCCATGATGTCCAGCACGGCCTCGCGCGACCGCCAGGACTGCATGAACAAATTCTCGAACCCGAACGCGTCCGCCAGCAGCCCGAACCACAGCAAATGGCTGTGAAGCCGGTGCAACTCCGCCCAGACCACCCGCAGGAAACGGGCGCGGTCGGGCACCGCAATTCCCATCAGCGACTCGATGCCCTGGCAGTAGCCCATCGCGTGCTGGAACGAACAAATGCCGCAGATGCGCTCGGCAATGAACGCGACCTGCTGAAAGTCCTTCTGCTCGGCCAGTTTTTCCAACCCGCGATGCACGTACCCCAGCGCCGGCAACGCTTCGACGACTTTTTCGTCTTCGAGCACCAGGCGGAGTTGGAGCGGCTCGGGCAGCACCGGGTGCTGCGGACCGAACGGGATCACCGTTCGCCGTCCCGGATTGACGGCCGGGGCGGCGGATTCGGCGGCGTGGTCGCTCATCGGGTCACCTCCGTGTTCGTCGTCGGCGAGGCGTTGGCGGAGGTCGCAACGACGTCGATCTTCGCGCCGCTGTCGGCCAGGCGGGGTTTGTTCAGCGGAGCGGCCGGGGCGTTCTCGGCCAACAGTAGTCTGCCGCCGTAGTCGATCGCCAGCCCCGCCACCGTGATGCCGAACAGGTCCTGCAATTCGTTCTCCACGATGACGGCGGCTGGGCACACGGAGGTGATGCTCGGCAGCGGCTGGCCTTTGGGCAGCACCAGCCGCAGGTTGGTCAACCGGTAGTCGCGGTCAAAGTGATACAAAATCTCGTGCTCCCCGCCGAGGTCCAGGCAGGTGAGCGTGACAAAGCGGCACCGCTGTCCCACGCCCACGCGAACGGCGGCTTCGTGCAACAGGGTGTCGGACGTTACGTTTATGGTGTTTTCCAGCATCGTTCCTAATCCAAATTCGAAATCCGAAATTCGAAATCCGAAACAAATCACAAACGACAAATCACAAAGTTGGTGTGTCGTTTCGGCATTGAAGATAAACAGATCTGCCTCCCCGGTCCCGCGTGAAAGGGCCGGGAACAAGCCGCGGAGCGGCGTCCTCTATAGCCCAGGGCGAGCGGTACTCCGCAAGCCCTGGGTTCGGGCGCTTTATAACATCCAAGCCCCATAGGGGCGTCTTACCGTATTGAGAGCGTCGGTGTGCATGGCACGCTAAGACGCCCCTCCGGGGCTTAGTCGTGAAGGGGGCGCTACCCCAGGGCTCGCGGAGTACCGCTCGCCCTGGGCTATAGAGGACGCCGCTCTGCGGCTGTGTACCGGCCCTTTCACGCGAGACCGGGGAGGCCAATCGTTTGTTTTCCACATCAATCATGTTACAGTTTCGTCGGATTTCGAATTTTCACGCTACTCCTGGGCAACCTTATTCGTATCACCACTCGCGCCCGTGAGTGTAATGACGGGCTTTTCCGCCGGCGGCACAACCTCGCCTCGGGCCTTTTTGTCGAGGATGGCGGCGGCTTTGAGGATACCGTCGATCATCGCCTCAGGCCGCGGCGGACAGCCCGGCACGAACACGTCCACGGGAATCACGTTGTCCACACCGCCCAGCACGTTATAACAGCCGGCGAAAATCCCGCCGCTGGACGTGCACACCCCGCACGCCACCACCACCTTCGGGTCGGGCATCATGTTGTATACGTTCCGCAGCACGCGAACGTTGCGATGATTCACGCTTCCGGTCACCACCAGCACGTCGGCATGTTTGGGATTGCCCGCGTGCACAACGCCGATCCGCTCGACGTCGTACATCGGCGTCAGGCAGGCGAGGAACTCAATGTCGCACCCGTTGCAACTGTTGCAATTAAAGTGAACGACCCAGGGGCTTTTGGCTATTGGACGCATTTTTTTTACCACAGAGACACAGAGGGACACAGAGAACGGAACTGCCATCTCTCCGAGTCGGTTCTGTTTTTCACGCCTTCTTGAAGTACAGCCACACCACGTTCGCCACGGCCGCCACCATCGGGAGGGACCACATCATGCGGACCATCCATCTCGTGTGCAGGCGGGCGAAGGCGTTGTCCAGGACGATCAGCAGCAGGAACGCACCGGCCGCCAGGCACAGGCCCGCGGCGATGTTCGTCGCCCAGAACATCGCGATCACAAAGAACAGTACGGCCTTTTCGATCATGTGCGTACATTCGATCACGGCCAGGTACGGGCCGCTGTACTCCAGCGTGACGCCCTTGATCAATTCCTGGTGCGCGTGATGCGAACTGGCAACGTCGAAGGGCGACTTGTCCAGCTTGATCGCCACGACCATCAAAAACGCCAGGAAAACCAGCGGCAACTGCATCACGAGAGGCTGTTCCGCCTCCAGAACCGACCCGGCCATGAAACTGTGCGGCTGAATGAGATAAATGCCCACCACCAGCAGCACGAGGATCGGCTCGTAGGCGAGAATCTGCATGATTTTCCGCCCGCTGCCGATCCGGCTGTACGGCGACCGCACGCACAGCCCGCCCAGCACCAGCGCGATGGTGGAAAACGCGTGGGCGAACAGGATCATCAGCATGTCCTGCCCCATCGCCAGCAGCGTGACGACCACCAGCATGAACGCCAGGTGCAGATACGCGTAAAACACCTGCACGCGGTTCAGGGCCAGGGGCGATTTGGACAGCAGTTTCAGCACGTCAAAAAACGGCTGAAGCACCGGCGGACCCACGCGCCCCTGCACGCGGGCGGTGAGTTTGCGGTCAATGCCCATCAACAACCCGCCGATCAGCGGCGCGGCGATCAGGGCAAGCGGTACGGTTATATAAGGCGTCATGGAAGTAAAATTCCGAACATCGCCAGCAGCACCATGGCGGCCAGCAGGTTGGACCAGAACGTCACGCGGCCTTCGGAGAACACGTCGTTATGATACAGGCTCGTCGCGTTGGCGATTGTCGGCTGGTCCGCCAGACCGTGAAAACTGTAGCGCGGCTTGGCGTTTTCGACGTTTTCGCCGCACAAAAACGGCAGCCGGACCTGCTCGGGCTTAAAGCGGAAGTACGTGACAGCGCCCAGCAGCAACGCCGCCGCCGGGAACACAAACAGCGGCCACATGACGTGGGCGTCGGTCTGCGCAAACCTCGCCCATCCTTCCGACGGTGGCACAGCCCGAGGAGTCCAGTTCGCCGTCGAAACCTCGTACATATTCGGATGCACGGCCTCCATCGCCAGTGGCCCGACGAACCCGTTCATGATCGGCACCGCGCACACGCCGCCCACCACTACCATCGCCGCCAGTACGCCCATCGTCACGATCATGCTCCGCGGCGCCGTCTCCATCACGTATTTCGGATGGTAACTCACCGTCTGAATCCGGCCGATCCACTTGGCCCAGAACACCACCGTGAAGGCCGCCCCGGCGATCATCAGCACCAGCACCAGCGGGTTGTGAATGGCCGATTCGATCGCCATCCACTTCGACAGCAACATGCCGAACGGCGGCACAAGCATCGACACCATGCCGATCAGCGCCACCGCCGTCGTGAACGGCATTCGCGACATGATCCCGCCCATGTCCTCAATGTCGCGGCTGCCGATTTTCTGCTCAATCGTGCCCACGCACATGAACAGCAGCCCCTTGCTCGCGGCGTGGAAGCACAGCGTCATCAACGCGGCCGCGTACGCCAGCGGCGTGTTGATGCCCGCGCACATCACGATCAAGCCGAGATTGGCGATGGTGGAATACGCGAGCACCTTCTTGCCGTTCCGCTGTCCGCAGGCCAACGCCGACGTGACCACAAACGTGAACGCGCCCGCGACAGCAATCACCGTCGAGAGTTTCGTGCCGTAAAACGCCGGCGCCAGACGCAACACGAGGTACGACCCCGCCTTGACCATGGTGGCCGAGTGCAGCAGCGCCGAGACCGGCGTCGGAGCGACCATCGCCCCGAGCAGCCAGCTTTGGAAGGGCAACTGGGCGCTCTTGGTGAACGCCGCCAGGCACAGCAGCGCCACCGGAAGCATCGTCACGGACAGAATCGCCGCGTTCGCGGACGAATTCGCCGCGACGGCGGCCTCGGTCAGCTCGCGGATGCTCCCGCCGATCCCGTTGACGGCCAGCAGCACGCCGGCGACCAGCATCGCCACGCCGCCGAAACTGTTGATCAGCAGCGCCCGCGCGGCGTTGCGGCGAGCCTGGTCCGTACCGTCGTGCCCGATCAGCAGGAACGAGCACAGCGTCGTCGCCTCCCAGAAAAACCCGAACCATTTGAGATCGTCGGCCATCACCAGGCCGTTCATCATGCCCAGGAACCCGATGAGAACCAGGAAAAACCGCCCGTCCCGTGGCGCGGGCGTCCCTCGTGACGCGGGCGTCTCGCCCGCGATGTGCGCTCCATTGGCCAGAATGCCGGAAGACGTCAAGCCTGCTTCGCCGCCAGACACGGGCAGGATGCCCGCGCCACGCGGCGCGTGATGGGCGTGCTGCCGCATGTACCCGATGGCGTAATAGACGATGATGGCCCCGATGACGCTGACGACCAGCACGAGAATGACGGCAAGGGAATCCACGCGGAACGGGCTGGCCATCGCCGAGTGCACGCCCTTGGCCCGCGAAATCCACTCCTCCGCCACCGCCAGCCCCAACTGCGCCACGGCCAGCAGAATGATCGGCCACCGGCGGATGCGAACGGCCACCGCCAGAATGGCCACGATCATCAGCAGTTCCAACCCCCACCCCAGCGACGCCCACGATGCCGGCAGCGCGGGACACGCGAACGTTCCGTCCGACGCGCCGAAGTACCGCGCCCCCATCGCCACGCCCAGACCGGCCGTCACCACCGCCGCCGCCCCCACCAGCACACGACGAACCGACCCCGGCGCCCCGGCCGCACACAACGCCAGCGCCAGCGGAACCAGAATCAACGACCATAACAACAGACTATTCCATTCCATGTACGAATTCCATGTACGCGACCGCAATCACACCCGCGTCGCCTTGCCGATTCGGGGGCTGGCGGGGTGAGGCGGTGTATTCTATCCCAACCCCGGCCTGCCGCCAACGGAATTTTCTCACTCACGCCCAGGGGATTCCAAGAACCGATTCGTACACCGCCCTCATCTGCAAGGCAATTGCGTCCCATATATACTTGCGTTCGACCAGCGCCCGGCCTCTTCGGCCCATCAATTCCCGCGCTTCGTCCGAAAGCCCGACCGCCTCCCGCAGCGCCGTGACAATCGGATCGACCCCCAGCCCAATCCACCATCCGCACCGCTCCTCGACGAGTTCCGCCCACGGCGTCGTGTTCGTCGCGATCACCGGCACGCCGGCGTACAAGGACTCCGCGATCGAGAGCCCGAAATTCTCCGAATAGGACGGCATCGCGAACAGGTCCGCCTGCGCGTAGACCCCCCATTTTTCCGCATCGGACACGGCATCGAGAAATCGCACCGCAGCACCGATCCCCAACGTTTGGACCAGTGCCTCGAGTTCCGTTTTGCATCCGAAATCTGGCCCAACGAGCCAAAGTTCCCAGCCGTTCGTCCAACCGGCATTCGCCGCCTGCGCCCATGCCGCAATCAATTCGCGCAACCCCTTATGGACATGAATCCTCCCCAGATACAGCACCACCCGTTTGTCCCCTTCTTTCTTTCCGCGCCCCCATTGCCCTTGGTCCTGTTCCGGCAATTCAACGGCATTCGGCACGACATGTATCGGCTGAGAGAAACCCAGTTGGCGCATATGCGCCGCCTCTTCGGCGGAGGTGACATGGAACGCGTCCACGCTTCGCAGGTCTCGCCGCACATAGGTCCACCAGGCCAGACGTTTCTTCCATTTCTTGTCCTGCATCGCCAACGGTTCACAACTCCCCCGCGGAGCATGGATCACGGGAATCCCCCTTCGCACCGCCTCGCGGATGGTCATGTGAATACAGGGCATCCACAATCCATTCGAATGAACCACCTCCGGACGCGCCTGGTCAAACGCCCGAGCGATCACCTCGCGCATCCCGCCATATCCGCGACGCTCCGCCGCGACGAACCGTCGAACCCCTTGATACCACGGCCTGTCCCCCGGTAAAAAACTCAGCAGCGTCGTTTCCACCCCCAGCCGCTCCAAACCGCAAACCAGCCCCTGCGCCGATCGCGCAGGGCCTCCAATCTCAACGTTGATCGAACCCATCGCGTATAATACCCGCATCCGCCATCATCCTTCCTGGAACGACGCTCAAAGGGTGTAAACGACAGCCGATAGCGGCGGCCTGATTCGTCCGGAGAAACTCCACACCTCTCCGTAGGTGATATCGGTTTGGCCGGCCATCGGCCATCATAAAATCCGAAGGCGGCCTCTCGCGATGCATGCGCTGACCTTGAAAAAAACTTGTGTTTCCTCCGTTTTTTTCCGATAATTACGGTAGCGTGCAGGGTTTTTGCCTCACGGCCAAGGAAAGCGAAATGAAGAGACTCCGCGTATTTCACACCGTCGAAACATTCTTGAAACGCCTCCGAACGATATCGCCCGGCCTGTTTACGTTTCTACAGCGTGCGAAGTGGGAATACTTCACCTGGCGCCGCCGCCGCCTGAAAGAAGAGCAATACCCGCAGGCCCTGAAACAATGGTACTTCAGCGAGATCGGCCAGACGCTTGACCTGGAAAATCCCAAGACGTTCAACGAAAAAATCCAATGGTTGAAACTCTATGACAGCACGCCGTTAAAAACCGAATTGGCGGATAAGTATAAAGTCCGGAAGTGGGTGGCGGAAAAAATCGGGGAGGAATACCTGATCCCGCTTTTGGGGAAATGGGAAAACGCCCGCGACATCGATTTCGACACGCTGCCCGACCGGTTCGTCCTGAAACCCAATCACGGCGCCGGGTGGGCGATCATCGTCCGAGACAAGCGCGAGCTGAATATCGCCAAGGCAAGGAAACTGATGAACAGTTGGCTGAAACGAAAGATGGCCTACTACGCGTTTGAACTGCATTATAAAGATATCCCCCCCCTTCTCATCGCCGAAAAATATATAGAAAACGTGGACGGTGACGTCTACGACTACAAGTTTCTCTGCTTCGACGGCGAGCCCAGGTATCTCTGGGTGGACACCGGCCGGCATACGAACCATAAACGGTCGGTATTCGATTTAAACCTGGAACTTCAGCCATTTACCGTCGGCACCTTTCCCGGATTGGATCTCCCGTTCGCCAAACCGAAAAACTATGACCAGATGGTGGCATGCGCCAGAAAATTATGCGAAGGATTTAAGCACGTACGGGTCGATTTCTACAATATTGACGGGCAAATCTATTTTGGCGAAATGACGTTCACCAGTTCAGGCGGAAAAAAAGATATATACCCGCTGGAATACGGAAGGATTCTCGGCGACATGATCCCGGTGCCCTAGAGCATCGCAACATTCGCATCGCAAAAACCGAGACGGCCCAATACGGCGCCGTCTCGATCCGTACCGCGAGCGGTCACCTTGCCCCTGTCAGCGAATTTGTGCCATAGGCAAGGTTCGCGCCGGCGGGGCTGGCATAGTAAATGCCTGGGTGTGCTCGCCGGCCTTCGGCAATATAGTGCGATATGGCGTTTTGTATTCCCAGACCAATACAGAACAATGTGAAGTAAAGATCCATCGACAACAACACCGCGTTCATATACGAATTGATGTACACCAGCATCAGCAAGGCCCCGGAAAGAGCGGCCATCTGCCGTTGCGGTCCTACGGGAAGTTTTCCGATCTGCCACCAACTGTTCATCACCGCGGCGGTGAATCCCAGCAAAATGAGCATCGCCGTGGGAACACCGCTTGAGTACGCCGCCTGAAGAAACGAATTGTGCGCATGCCTTTTCGTCTGCATGTCCTGCATCATGCCATACCCGATAATCGGAGACTCTTTGATCTCCTCCCACATCATGGACCACCTCACAAAACGGCCGCTGCTGTCCATGGAGGTCAGGCGCTGTATGCCGCTTCCATACTCTTGAAAACTTATCAGCATGAACGGAAGAATCAGAACGAGCAGCACCGCGCCGACAAGAACCACGACAAAACCGCGTCCGGGCCTCATCTTCAGCAGGAACGGAAGGGAGAGGATACCCGCCAGCACCATCGCGCGCACGCCGGTAAGCATCAACATGACCACGGCAAGGGTCAGCGTGACGATCCCCACAATCATGAACAAACGTTTCAGATATCCCGCGATTAAGGCATACAGGATCAAGAGAATCGCCATCGAAAGCCCATATCCACAGTAGGTCACGGAGACGAAGATGCCCATCAGGCGGCCGCCGCCTGCTTGCCCCAAAAAGAAAACCTGCGCCCACACCATCAGAAACGAAACGGCGACCATCCAGTAAATCGCCTTACGGAACTGGTCGGGATTTTGGCAGAGTTTCTGCGTGAGAATGACGTAGCCGAAGAAGGCGCAGATATAATACAACATTCGAGTTACCGCGTCGAACAGCGATGCGGCACGGGGGAACTGCAAAATGTATAAAACCACGCAAATCAGGAAAATCCACGTCCCGCGGGTCATGTGGAACGGTTTGCGGTCCACGAGCGCCACAATCGCCAGAAAAGCGACCAGCACGAATCGACCCAACTGGCCAACGAAACCAAGACCAAACGACAGACCGGTGGCCAAGCCCACCGCCAAAATGGCACTATACAAAAAGGGAAGCCTGAATATCACGAGGCATAGGGGCAAAACAACCAGCAGCAGGACAACAAGCCCGAATAGCGGCGCGAAGCCCATATCAAAAAGATTCTGTAACGTACTTTCTACACGCAGCATTCGAGTTCCCTACATAATTAGCGCATATTATACATGATCAGCCACAAAATCACAGCGAAAAAACAGACCGTAATTCGTACGAAGCAACCCGGTTATGATTTTTCATCGTCAGAATCTCGCCGATCCTTGAGCACTCCCGGCCCGGCAACATCGTCGACAACTTCAACGCAACAACCACCATAATATCTTTCATGTTCACCCGTTACAATCGCAAATCACGGACCAGGCACTTGAGTTCCCGACGGTACGTTCGTGCGGCCATGCGTCTGGACCTGCCGCATGGAAAACCTTGTTCACGAACCGCTTGATCTACAAGAGGTTACACACGCCGCACCCCCACGTTTCGCCACCAATCGATCGTTTTCGCCAGGCCGGTATCGAAGTCCACCTTCGCCTCGAAACCGAAACGCTCGCGCGCACGAACCGTGTCCAGGCAGCGGCGGGGTTGGCCGTCGGGTTGGGTTGTGTCCCAGGTCAGTTGGCCCTCGAAACCGACCAGCCGCTGGATTTTGACGGCCAGGTCACGAATCGTGATCTCAAAACCCGCTCCCAGATTCACCGGAGCGTCGCCGTCGTACCCACACGTCGCCTGCACAATGCCCCGGGCGCAGTCCTCCACATACAAAAACTCACGGGAGGCTGAGCCCGTTCCCCAAACCACCACCTCACCGGCACCGCTGGCCTGGGCCTCGACGAACTTGCGGATCAAGGCGGGGATCACGTGGCTGGACGCGGGGTGGAAATTATCGCCCGGACCATATAAGTTCACCGGCAGCAAGAAGATACCGTTCAGGCCGTACTGCTGGCGGTAGGCCTGGAGCATCACCAGCAGCGCCTTTTTTGCGATGCCGTACGGCGCGTTCGTCTCCTCGGGATAGCCGTTCCACAGGTCATCCTCCCGGAACGGAACGGGCGTGAATTTCGGGTAGGCACAAATCGTGCCGATCTGCACGAATTTCGCCAGCCCGACGCGGCGGGCGTGTTCGATCAAGTGCAGTCCCATGGCCATGTTGGAGTAAAAAAACCGCCCAGGATTCTCGCGATTGGCCCCGATCCCGCCGACCTCGGCGGCCAGGTGAATCACCACGGTCGGTTTCATCGTTTCGTACATCCGCGCGACGACGGCCTCCTGCGTCAGGTCGTACTCCTCGATGGTCGGCACGAGAATCTGTTCCGGCGACGCCCCGGCGCGGACAAGCTCGGCCTGCACATTCCGCCCCAGAAATCCGGCCCCGCCCGTCACCACGATGCGTTGTTTGCTCAAATCCAACACGGTTTTCTCCACGTAGTCCTCAGTCGTCGGCCCGCAGTCCTCAGCCTTCAGTCCTCAGGCGCGTCGGCCGAATCGCGACCACTTGGCCTATGCGAAACATCGGCTATTTCTAAAGCCTAATCCGCTTGCATGGGACAAATTGTACCAAAACAACCGGCGTACCTGAAGACGGATTGCCAAAACAGCCAACCTCGCCACGGGCGAGACACTCGTGGGACGTAGCACGGGCGTCTCGTCCGTGAGTCGCATGGGCGTCCCGCCTATGCAACCGTGCCCAGAGTCAAAACACCCAGACCGCCAACCGACGCAACCGCGCCGGCGTGGGCGTCAACGCCCGCATGACAAAACAACCAGCCAACCTCGCCACGGGCGAGACGCCCGTGGGACTCATGGGCGAGACGCCCATGCTACGGCCGCGTCACTCCTGCGCACCGTTATCGCGCAGCCAATTTTTTACGTCTTTATCTTCGCCCACCGACAAGGGCGTCGCACCCTCGTTGTCCCTGGCGTCGACGGCAGCGCCGTGGGCCTTCAGCCACTTCAACGCCCGAACGTCACCCGCCTGGGCGGCCATGAATATGGGCATCCGGCCCTGCTTGTTTCTGGCGTGAATGTCCGCGCCCTGCTTCATCAACCAGGTCATGGCCTCGATGCGGCGCTCCGGAGGCCAATGCCCGCACTCGCCACCGGCCGCCGCAAACATCGGCGTCTCGCCGGCGTTGTCCCTGGCGCGGATGTCCGCCCCCTGGTCCCGCAACCACGACATGTTCTCGATGCAGGCCCGCTCGGCGGCGGCGAACATCGCCGTCCGGCCGTCGTTGTCTCTGGCGTTGACATCCACGCCGTGCTCCTTCCACCACGTCAGGATACAAATATCGCCCACCCTGGCGACCTCGAACATCGGCGTCCGGCCACGATTGTCCGCGACGTGGACCTCCGCGCCCTGCTCCGCCAGCCATTGCAGAATCTCGATTTGTTCTGAACAGATCACCCCAAACACGGGTGTTTGGCCCTGTTTGTTCGTGGCGTTGACATCCGCCCCCTGCTCCTTCAACCAGGTCATCATTTTCACAATATCTACAATCTCGGCATCGGCCCAGACGGCCGCAAACATCGGCGTTTCGTCGTAATCGTCCCTGGCGTTGACGTCCGCGCCCTGCGTTTTCAACCATTTCATCGCGTCAAGGTGGCCCAACGCAGCGGCCGAAAACATCGGCGTTTTGTCGCCGCCGCCCTTGGCGTTCACGTCCGTGCCCTGCGCCACCAACCAGGCCATGGCCTCCAGATGGCCCGACGAAGCCGCCTCAAACAGGGGCGTGTCACCGTCATTGTCCTTGGCGTTGGCGTCCAGACCCTGTTCCTTCAACCATTCCATGGCCTCGACATGGCCGCCCCGGGCCGCCCAGAACATCGGCGTCACGCCGTCATCGACCTTGACGGCGACGTCCAAGCCCTGTTCCGTCAGCCACTGCATGACCTCGATGCTGCCGCCACGCGCCGCCGCGTACATCAACGTATAGTCGGAATAGCGCCGCGTGATGTGGACGTCCAAACCCTGCTCCGCCAGCCACTTCACGGCACCAAGATGGCCGCCCTCAGCCGCCTCCCCTAGGGCCGTCCAACCCGTGTTGTCCTTGGCGAGAATGTCCGCGCCCTGATCGTTCAGCCACTGCATCACTTCGATCTGACCATGCC
>Ga0123353_10008296_pt1 | contig 14168 bp, 12 predicted proteins | sample TergutLab28metaG_3_FD_92763 | JGI IMG/M metagenome (GOLD analysis project Ga0123353, IMG submission 92763) | Labiotermes labralis P3 segment gut microbial communities from Petit-Saut dam, French Guiana - Lab288 P3 | ecosystem: Host-associated > Arthropoda: Insects > Digestive system > Gut ... | reverse complement strand
GAATTTCTCACCCTCAGTTTTTCAAGACGTTTTGGACTATTTTAGCACTACGCTCGCACTATTGACAGGTGCGCTTCCACTTGACGCTTACGAACCAAATCTACGCCGCCGTATTCACGTTTCATTCGGCTGTTCGTGCGCAACTTAGGCCGGCTGTTGCTGCGCATTCTGGCGGGGCAGTAACAGCATGAATCTCATTCACCCTTTTTCGGATGCGTTCTCCGCATGCATCGACAGAATAATGTGCACGGATATGATCTTGTCCCAGTTTGGCATATCGAGTACAAATTTGTGGGTTCTCATAGAGCATACGTAAGAAGGCGGCTGCCTGATGCACATCGGGATCTGCCCAGCATTGTCCTGTTGCAGCGTGCAGGTAATCGGCCTGCGCCAGGGTGTAATCCACCATGCACGCCACCTCATGATTCATGAAATCAGTGTTTGCAGAATAGTTGGTAGCAACCACCGGAACACCTAAGTACATCGCCTCGGCCATCACCAAACCAAATCCTTCGCTACGGTGTAGGCTGATGAACACATCACAACAGGCGATAAGCGCGTTGACGTGTTTTCGGGGCAAATTATCAGTAATCAAAATCACATCGCCACGATCTCCTATCGTCGCGCGCAATCGTGACAAATCCTCTGAACTGGGATTGTTCATCTTCAGCACCAACTTAACGCAGGCATGATCTGGAAAAGCCTCGCGGAACGCCGCCAACGCCGCCATCGGGTTTTTGCGAGAAAAATAGCTGTGAGAATCAAACATGGCAAGCACAAGAAAGTCGTCTGAAGGAAAACCAAAGGTGGACCGCGTACAGGCGGGGTCAACCGGGGCTTCGATACCATAAGGCATTTGCGTCACCGGGATCGGACTAATCGGCTCGAGAGACTTGCATATAAAAGAAGAAGGCGCCCATATCTCATCAAACAATGGGAAAAAGGCGTGCCATTGATCTGGAATAGCGTCCAATTCCCATAGCCAGACACCGATATTATATCGCCCATCCATCGCTTTGGGCGGCATTTTTGCTTTTGCGAGAAGAAAAGCGTCCGGATTGATATGGATCACATTGATATCATAAACCGGATCAGTAGACAGCTCATGATCCATTGAAGTTTCCGTTAACCCCACATCAAACCAGAGGGCAGTACGAAGAAAAGCATGCGGAATTTTCGCATGCTTAATGGCGGTTGCGTATAAGCGCGCACCCTGTGCAAGGCCGTTGTGCGACTTGAAGAGACCAAACAGATTAATCCCAGGCGGATAGAGGCCGGGCATGTAAGGTGCTGAGGGGTGCATGGATCCTCTTGTGAACAAAGAGACGGCCTTTTCAAATACCGATGGAGGAATACGCCGTTTGAAAGCGCGCAGGTACCAACGGCACCGTTGTTTGAGTTGAAGGAGCCAATTGTGCAGGGCAAATCTCATGAAAAGATTCCTTTCTCAAGATGCAAGAAAATTTCGTGTCGCAGCCTTACGTGCGAATAAATGCAGCGTTTTGTGAGTGTCTGCGGAATATTTTCCAAAAAAACGCTAAGGATCCACTGGGCTTTCACTAAGGCGGACTCCGCCTATAGTGGTCTCCCATTCCTCCGTTCCATCCTCAAGCGTGTCTTTGCTTTCCTTTATGTATTGACTTAATCTCGATAAAATTTCAACTTGTTGCACCGATAATTGGCGAATTTTTTCTGATAGAAACGCATAGCTTTCCACTAAAAGTTCCCGATCCCTTTGTCCGGAAGAGGGATTATAACTGTATCCTGAGCTTACCAAAGAGCAAACGTGTTCGTGGCTTTGCCTAATCCCTTCGAGGGTTGCATTTGTTAGACTTAGCATCTCGCTTTGATTGGCAATTTGTGCTCCCAACCAATCAAATCGTGCACCGGTTCGCTCCTCGAAGCCGCAAATGTAGTCATCAATATGACATACCTTTACAGGCAATTTAATGATATTACGTATATATCGCATCAACTTGACAAAAAGACTCTGTTTCGTTATTTCGTTCATACAGAGACCTCCTCTAGGTACTTCCGTTTCAGCTGCGGATGTCTGCTTACAAAATATGTGAAAAGCTTGCGATGCATTTCGTATTCTGGTGGATTCGAAGCCAAAAAACGCAAGTGCCCCTCATCGGCCATCCACTCTATAGGAATGTAGTTACAAAAAACTAGGAAGTTAACAAACTCTAAAGGGACTGGCTGCATATTCGGATCGCTCATGCCCTCATTGCACATGAAAGAAAACTGAAATTTCGTATAGGCACACGGAATTCTTCCAATAAGCATTGCTTCAAGAAGCATATTCCCGGATACGCCGACAATACGCCTGCATTTACAAATAAAGTGAAAGGATGTGGAGCCGTCTGTTTGCATACCGTGGTTCGGATTTCCGCGCGTTATGATTTGGCTCGGTTCATACAGCTTATTTGCATTAAGGGACAATTCCTGATTGGTCATGTGCGTATGTTGCACCGCAAACATGGAATAAAACGCCTGATGCAAAAGGCCAATCTCGTATTCCGGAGACGAGTCAATTAAATCAATGTCGTTTTGGTATTCTTCTGACAAAAAAAGCATCACTATCTCTTTTCTTGAAAGAATAGGTACCTTGGGCGAAGTCCCTCTTTCCTGTAAGAATTGCTTGTATCGCTTTTCAGCGTTTGCCGTGTTTGCCTGCATGTAATCGCGTCCCATGTACATGAGCAAGGTATGGTAGGCTGGCGGGCGCATTAAGCCGCCTTCGTTAAAGAAAAGAGAGATTTCCCTCTTAGCCGCAACACGTTTTAAGCTTTCCGGCGCAAAGTAGGCTACAATACCCTCAATAGGTTCTTTGAATCTGTGTGCAATATCCTCAAGCATGGAATCCAGTAAATTATATAAGGGTTCATAGTTGTTCTGCATGATATAAATCCATGTGTCAAAACGAGATGAAAACTGACGCACCATCTCCTGCTCAAATAGGTAGGGGATCTTATACTGGGGCACCAGATCTAAGTCTTGTTGCAGGGGGATATCGCATTGAAAGACACTACACCCGTGCTCAAGAGCTCCCTTTGTGATGCCAATGCTCTCCATATATTCCAGATTGTTAAAATATCGCTCATGAGAAATCATTGGCCAGCGGTTGCGCTTCGCCATGCAAAGGTATTTGTAAAAAACGAATATGTGGTCATAATCGCCTGTATATCCCAAGACAAAGACAAATGGTATGAACACGTGAATTCACACCCCTTCTTAGAAAATAGGATCCATGTGGAAGCTGGCGCTGTCCACGGAGGTGGAGGATTTAGATCGTTTCCAAAGCCGCATCATAAAATTCGCGCAATGCATTACAATAGTCATTGCGCTGCTGCATGATTCTTGTCATGGCCTGCGCTTCAAGCTCGATGCAATCTTCGCAGTGCGACAGAATATGCGCGATCATGTCCATAAGACGCTCCGCAAATTGTGAATCCGCTTCGTCAGTTTGCAGTGTATAGTGGTCCATCTTCATCTTTTTATATAGAGCGGTAATACGCTCCCCGCTTACAATACCCTTTGCAACCAGGCCAATAGAAGGGATTGTGTTCTGCAAAGCAAGCACATTCGCATGGAAGCGCATTGCAACGACAGCGTCACACGCTTTATAATATGAAACGATTGCTTGGGCCGCAGTGATGCCGGAAGGATTGTAAGGCGCTATCACAACGTGCTTGCGGAATCCTTCCACACCGACAAGTTGCATGATCTGGTATACCGCGTCGATATCACGTGGCATATGCAAGAAGAAAATAACCCTTATGCCCTGTGAAACCAAAGATTGTACAGCGCGTGCCACACCGTCGTTTAGTTGCCGTACCATTGCGGCAGTCGTTTCATCAGGGGTAAACGTATCATTTCCAATGGAGAACCCTACTGTACAACGCTGCTCATCAAACACATATGGAGCAACGTCTTTATCAAAAAAGAATCCACAGTCAGGTATCTCCTGAATGAGCGCGGCGAAATTTTGTCCAAAACGCGCTGCGATGCGTTCAAAGCTGCCGTCATTGCGAACGGACAAAAACCAATTTCTCCGTTTGGATACATTCCGTATAAAACGTTCAAACTTTGCAAAAATTTGTTTTCGCGCAGCGTCGCTTTCCTCAATATTGCTGGGCTCAGCATAACCTAACCCATTTAACACTACAGGCACTTTGATGCCCTCGATAAACTCATCCGAAAAGTTTAACGTGGTGCCTGTATGTGAGTAATCCCACCGCACATCAAAATATAACCCCCCGCCAATCACAAACATGTCATGATCGTTGATCTCGCGTAGAAACGCTGTGTCAAAATGACGCTTTTGGCTATTTTTGTAGAAATCTCGCATATGTGCGCGCGTAATATGCACATCCGCTTGCAATGCTTCGGAAGCAAGCTGCGGATACGGCAATGTGATGAATACATCGCCGATATTTCCTTCAAAAGAGCATAACTGTAAGATTTTCAAACGCTCCATCTTCCTCCTCCTTATATCCGAAATGCTTCCGGAGCCAATTGCTCGCATAGCTCCCTCACAGCGCCGAAGCCCCCCGCGCGCCGGCAAACATATTTTGCCCTTTGTTTTACCGCCTCAACTGCATCGCTGGGACAAGCAGAAAAGCCTGCTTTTTCGATACACTCCAGATCGTTTACATCGTCGCCAATGTAAGCGATGTTATTCCATGAGAGCTGCTTCCTATCCAGAATCGTTTCGATCAGTGCGGCTTTGTCGTGTACGTTTTGATAGACTTCATGAATGCCCAGCTCTTCTGCGCGCCGCTTTGTTATTTCCGACGTTCGTCCAGTTATCAGGATGGGCTGTATTCCTGATTTTCCCAAGGCCACAAGCCCGTATCCATCCTTAATATCAAAGCGCTTTTCAAATTCGCCCTCATGAGAGATATATACGCCGCCGTCCGTCAAGGTTCCGTCAACATCCATACACAACAGCTTAATTGCATTTGTCGGAACGCTTTGTTCCGCACAAACATCGGAAACAAACCGGCTTGGTGTCAGGAAAAATAAAGGATATTTCCCTTCGAGGCCTCTGACATACTGCCGCAACATCCACGAAATATCCGCGTTTATTTCCGCAAACTCCTGCGAAGGACGCGCATGGGAGAACTCAAGGCCTTCGGCATAGTTTTGCGCGTTTTCATCAAATCCGTCCAAACCGGCAATTGCCAGCGATGTGATTTGCATTTTCTGCAAAAGGCGCAGCATCATAATGGCCGCATTCTCAAAGTGCTTGCATGTGCGCTGCGTGATGCTGGAATAATCAATGACAAACTCGTCTCCGCGATGTTGCCGCACATTCGAGCTTATGATCACTTTGGTGGTGGGATTGCGCTTTGCAAATGTACTGTATCGTCTTTTCCCACTCCAGAAAACATAGGTGTTATCCATTTGCGCAAATTCGAAATTAATGGCGATAATCAACGGGTTATTCTCTTCAATGTACGAAAGAATATCCTTTCGTTGTAGTTCAAGTGTTTTGCCCGGCGCCAGCACCAATACTTTTCGCCCAGCGAACTGCTTTTTTAGTTGTTCAACTGCCGCCGTGTCATCGGTTTTGATTGAGACATAATCCAAATATGTTTTTCCGATTACATCGTAATCATAACTCTTGCGCATGCCGTCGTCAATCATGGAAAGTATATTTTTCACGTCTTTGGTGCTCAGTTTGTATTTTGATGTCAGATAGCGTACATTGTTTGGATGCGCCTTGTATACGCCGGATGCTAGCGCGGGGATCGAATACCCCCAGAATTCTTTTCGGTATAGAGGGTAAATCTCATCGTCAATTAAGTCCAGCAGCGTGTCAAAATCATACAGCGCACTGCGCTTTCTTGCGAGGTATTCGATTATCAATTCTGTATTCAGATTACCGGCCTCTTTGCCCATGCCGTATAGCGTACAGTCAACGATCAACTTTCGCTTCCCGTCACAAGACCGGATCATTTGCTGCGCGTGCGAGAAAGAAAGCTGATAGTTGTTATGGGAATGGAATCCAATTGCAATGCCGGGCTCCAAATTGTCGTGCACAAGGTTAAAAAGCCGCTCGACATCGTCCGCATACATTGCCCCATAAGTATCCACAATTCCAAGCGCTTCGGGCTCAATTTCATTTGCACTTTTGATGATATCCATTAATGTTCCATTGGTATAGCTCAGCGAATTGATGCCTTGTATAAAAAGTTTGTAGCCCTTTTCCTTTACCGTACGCATCGCGCTAAACGCGTTTCCCATATCCTTTTGCAGAAAACCGACGCGGATACCGGTGATCGATGTGCCGTCGCATACAGGCAGCGTGTCGTAGTCAAACATGCCATAATCCGTAAAAGCAACATATGTCGTTTCTGTTCTTCGCTCCAGATATGGCGCAATTTGGTTAATGTCAGTAAAAAAGGTGCTTCCGGATTTGTACGTAATTCTATCTCGTAAAAAACCAACTTCCACAATATCAATTTTTGCTTCCGTCAGATTTCGGACGATATTCCGGATGCTTTTTTCTCCAAATGCGCAATCTATGATGCGCCCGCCATCTCGCAAGGTGCAATCTAGTATATTAACCTGTTTTATAAAAACACTCCTCTCTACTTTTAGTATCGCTCTTCCATTATTTCTCTTACCTTTTGAAGATCAGCAGGAGTGTCGACTGATAACGCTTGTGATTGGATTTGACGGTAAAAAATCGGGACGCCATTTTCCAAAAAGCGAAGATGATCTATATCTTCAATTGTCTCCAGCCTCCCCATAGGCGTATTGGCAAAGAAAGATAGAGCCTCCGCATTAAAGCATTCGATCCCGATGGCCTTTTTATATTGAAAATCCAGGCTTCCCTTTGGTGAAGGAATCGGTAGCCTAGATTGGTACATGCAGCGGTTTTGCATATCCAGCACTATTTTAACATTTGACGTATCTAAAACTTCCGCTGGATCCGTAAGGTCACGGTACACACTTAACATAAAGGGCGTGCCATGAATCGGTTCTTTCGGTAATACCGCTTCAATTTGTTCCGGTTCTATCAATGGCTCATCTCCATTTATGCTCACATAATAATCCGCGTCAATTCTGGTGCTCACCTCGAAAACGCGGTGTATATGGTTTGGACATGCGACATCCGTCATTATATATGGGATCTCTGCACTACAGCAATATTCTGCAATCCGCTCATCATCTGTTGCTAAAAAAACATCATCTAATTGCAACACTTGTTTTGCTCTTTTATAAACCCACCAAATCATGGGCTTTCCGCAAATATCCGCTAAAGGCTTTCCCGGCAAGCGAGACGAAGCATAGCGCGCAGGGATTACGCCAATAATTTTCATAAGCTGCGTTCACCTCTTTCAATATAATCAGCGCTTAGGTTCATTGTGTAGCATATCGATTGATCCAATAATTTAAAATCGCCTCTAGACTATCTTCAATTGGGATATGAACACTCCAGCCGGTATCCAAGTGTATCTTTTCGTTGCAGCACCCAAGCTTCAGGATGTCAATGGGACGCACTTTTTTTTCGTCTATTTGAATAGAAACAGAAACACCTGATTTCGCGATTAAGGTATCGAGAATGTACTGAATAGAGTGCAAGCGGCCACTGCCAACGTTGTAGACCGCTCCGGTTCTGCCGTGCTCTATCAACAAACGATAAGCCCGGGCAACATCCCGAACATCGGTAAAATCTCGGTACGCTTGCGTATTCCCCACATAGATGACGGGATCCGCGCCATGAATGATGCGTGCGATAGCGGAAGCGAAATCTGTCACCACAAATCCGGTTTTCTGCCCGGGCCCAATGTGATTGAATGATCGCGTTAACACGATGTCCAGCTTTTTTCTGGCGGCAATAGACAGCGCAAGCCTCTCTTGAGCGTACTTGGAAATCGCATAGGGACTCTTTGGAATGCAAGGATCCGATTCATCGGCCATAATCTTCCCATTCTGCAGCACTCCATACTGATCCGCGGAACCGCTGACAAGAATACGCGTATTGGGTGATGAAAGCGAGACCGCATCCAGAATGTACAGCAAGGGGAGGGTGTTTAACTCCAAAGCTAATTTGGGATCTTCCCAGGATCGGGCTACAGAAGAAAAACCGGCTAAATGAGCGATGATATCATAACGGTTTGAGAAAAAATGCTGATGCACGACATCCGCATTCAACAAGTCAAGACGAAAGTCGACTGAGCCGCGTATGTCCGTAGTGCGCACCTCATGCTTGTGTTTGATGAGTTCCTCAAAAAGATAGGAACCAACAAACCCGCCGGCACCGGTGATAAGAACTTTCATGATACATTCACCAGTCTAAAAATCCAAAAGTCTTTTTTCATGATCATCTTTATGACCCACCACAAAATCCTGACTACGAGTCTGATAATGGATTGGTTTGGTATCAGTTAACAAGAAAAGAAAATCTTTGCTCAAATGCGCCGTATTCGGTGAATCGAAGCTCTTATGATGTCACTTCCAGCGTAAACACAAAAGAAACAAATATTAAAGCCTCATGACATTATTTACATTCATTCCCCAGAACAAAAACGTAATTTGTCGTCGCGCTGCCTCCGATGTTCAGCATCATGCCATTTTCCGCTTTGCTGAGTTGATAATCTCCGGCCGTACCAGTCAATTGCCGAAACAAATCAAGAAACATTCTGACGCCGGTACCACCCACCGGGTGTCCACAGCCGATCAGCCCACCGCTGGGATTGATCGGTTTTGAACCACTAAAACCGATGACATCTTCTTCGACGGCGGTATATTCTTTACCCGGAGCCGTAATGCCGAAGGCGGATATGGCGGCATACTCACTGGATGTAAAACAGTCATGTGTTTCAAAAAAGTCAATGTCGTCAACGGATAGCGAGCTTCTACGATAGGCATCCTCCACGGTTTGGCGGGTCCATGGAAGGATATACTCGGAATCGGATGCCGCGCTAATTTTGCGGTCAAATAACATGGGGGCCACCCTGTGTCCATACCCTTTGACAATCGGCAGGCCCCGCTTGCCTTTCACTTTTTTATAATAGCTCTCCGAAATCAATACCACTGCCGCGGCGCCATCCGTCACTTGAGAACAGTCGGAAATAGCAAGGCAGCCACTAATCAGCGGATTCATTTCCGTGCCGCGCGCCTTGGCCTGCTCCAGGCTCATGAACCATTTTCGCGTCTGCGCATAGGGATTTCGCTTTGCGTTGGCGTAATTGGTAAATGAAATTACCGAAAGGGCGTCCATAAAACGCTTTTCATCCATCCGATATTTGCGGATCATCTCTTCCGCAAGCTGGCCGAACAACTTCGGGAACGGGAAATCAACGCCTGCGCTTTCCTTTTCGTAGTAAGCGGCATGGCCCAAAATGTCGCCGCCTGCTTTCGCGTCCACAGTTTTCATTAGTTCCCACCCAAACACAAGAGCCATGTCATATTCGTCGTTACGCAGTTTCGTTACCGCCGCATCCAGAGCTGCCGAACTGGATGCGCAGGCTGCTTCATACCGCGCAGACGGAACGCCGTCGAAGGCCGAATTGGCTTCTGTAAGCAACGCTCCTAGATGTCCCTGGCTGATGTACTTCTCCGCGATAAAATTGCCGACAAAGCACGCAACTCTGTTGTCTTTGTTCAAGTGCCGGATATCTTTTTCGTCGACTCCGACGGCAGCCATCGTATCGGTAATGATCTCACGCAATAGAGCAACGGCATTTTTGCCTTCTTTTGACCAGTTGCGCGCGAAATCTGTCTGCGCGCCTCCCAAAACATATACTTTATTCATTATTTCACCGCCCTGAAATATTTTCGATAGTCATATGCCGACTTTTCTACGCCGTACCAAAGCTTGTCAATGTCCACAACTTCACAAACCGACTGCAGATGCTTTTGAATTAATGGGGGAACGTCCTTAACGGTAGAAAGTGCGTCAATCATGGCCAGCGGCGGGCACCAGTTGTAACCTGTGGCCATGGCATCGTCTGCGGAATGGAAACTATCGACCACCGCCTCAGCAGTAACGAGCGAGTAAACCACATAGCGCAACAAGGTTGTCAAACACAGCTCCGCCTCAACAGAGCGATTGTTGATCAGCGATAAAAACCCTGCCTTATAGTCACCCGTTTTGAAGCTGTTCATCATCTCTTCGGCAAAAGGAAACGCATAATTGATCTTGTCACGATACGTATCCGAGGCTATATCATATACGGTAAGCTTTTTGACGCCATCGGAAACGGCCATTTTGTACAGCCCACCCTTAGATTTTCTGCCGAGGGCACCCTTGTCAATCAGCTTTTGCGCAAATTCTGGAAGACGGAAGGAGCCGTGCGCGTAATCTTGGGTATGGGTGTGGATGTTATCCACTATCATCTTGTGGATATCAAGGCCCACAAAGTCTGCGGTTGTAAGTGGCGCCATACTTCTGCCCGTAAAACCGCCAAAGATGGCATCGATATAATCAATGCCCCCTTGATCTTTATGTTTTTCCGCCAGGAGCATCGCTTCGTTGATAAACGCGAAACCGATCCGATTTGCCAAAAAGGCAGGAGCATCACTCACCTGAACCACCGTTCGCAAGAGCTTCTGCGATAAATAGTTCTTTAGGCAGTCTACCAGAGCGGGGGGGGAATACTTTGTCGGAATCAGTTCGCACAGAGACATGTTGTAGGGAGGATTAAACATGTGAACGCCAAAAAAGTTGGCGCGCAACTCCTCCGGCAGTATCTCTGCGAGCTTGGTTACAGACAAGCCGGATGTACCGGTACATACAAGCGTGTTTTTCCGGAGATGATCTGTGAAAAGGCGCATGACATCCTCCTTCACGGAAATCTCCTCGGCTACGCTTTCGAAAACCAGATCAGATTCACTGACGCATTTTCCTAGCGAAGAATAATCCATGGGGATCAAATTTTTTGCGACGACTCCTGATTTGACAGATGCCGCGGCTTTTGACACCACAGCCTCTGTTTTTGCGTAATCACGTCCTACCATGTACACTTTCGCGTTGCCAAAAGAGGCGAAAATAGCGCTTATGTTGCTTCCCATCGCTCCATTTGCTCCAATGACCGTTACAGTTCTTATGTTCATAAAACCTTCCTTTCTTTTTTCCCATATAAGCAACAAACTAGGAATCAGAGTTGTGTTTGATACACTTCGCTGGAACGCCGACAGCCGTGGAATCGTTTTCAATATCCTTTGTGACAACGGACCCGGCGCCAATAATCGAACGCGCGCCAATTGTTCTCTTCTCGATAATGTTTACTCCCGTACCAATAAGAGCACCTTCCTTAATGATCACATTTCCAGAAACATTTGTACTGGGAGACAATGTGCAGAAATCCTCGATTATAGCGCCATGCCCCACGGTACAATCCAGATTTATGATCACATGAGAACCTATTTTAATATTTACAGTCATGATCGTACCTGAGCATATCATACACCCCTCTCCGATCTCTATCAACTGAGAGCGTTTTACGTCTGGGGCAATAAGATTCGGAAAGCGTACATTTGGGTTTTGCGAAATTTCCGATATTACACGCTTGCGTAGGATTGGGCTACCAATCGCACAAACAGCATATATCGGATCTGAATAAGCCTTTAACCATTCATCTGAGCCGATAACAGGATAACCGTTTATCATAGCCCCCGTGTTTTCATTATCAACAAACCCCAAAAGATTCCACTCGTCGTGCTCCATATTAATTTGCTCAGTCAACCAAGCTACCTCAAGGGCAAAATTGCTGCTGTTGATAATCACTAAATCTTTCCTCATATCGGTCCCTCCCTAAAATTAGAATATCTTTTTCTTATTCTTTATGATATATCCACCGACTATCACGAAACAGACAAAGACGAGTATGTTTGCTACGAATGCAAATGTCTGCTTCTTCATTGCGGCATTAATAATTCTCAGTGCCTCCTTCAATCCATTAGGTTCCACATACACCGCGTCTGCCTGTATATTGATATGCGGATTTTCGGAAAGCCAAAGGGCGTTCGTCTCGTCAATCAGGTCAAAGACGATTTTCAGTTTTTTGCCATCATTTTGTTTTAGGGACTCGCTCACATCTATGTCGTAAATAAGTCGCGAGATACCTTTTTCATCCGCGATAGCGTTTTGACGTTCCCCCTCAAAAAGCAGCAGGGTCCCATCCTCTCCATAGACATGATATGCCGCCTTGATGTTCGGATCGTATACTGCCAAGCTGACATACTGCACTGTCAGTTCACATCGGATCTGCTGCGCATAAAAATCCTGCTGATCGACTGTCAACAGAATGTCAACGTCTGTTCCCGCAGCACAGGCGGCATCATTTTGAAAAGCAAAAGGATACCCCCCAAAAACGGAGCAGGAGACCAACAGCAAAATTGTAACCAAGCATACGCGTTTCATTGCTTTTCTCTCACCCTCTCTTTACATTGCTTTTTTGAGAATAAATCTCTTTGAAGAAGTCAAGATAATCTCCCGCCACAATTTCCCAGGTTCGCGAGGCCATTTTATTGTACTTTTTCATTTCTAGCTCAAGCAATTCGCTTCTGTGATCCAACGCCCATTCGATTTTGGCTACAATATCGTTCACATTATAAGGGTCAAAGACGGCCTTCTCATATATCTCTCGATCCAAATCCGAATCATCAAAATATTCCTGGGTGACCGGGATATCGCTGATAACGGCAGGAACACCTACCGATAACGCTTCGCTAAAACAGCCTGTAAATCCACCCTCAAACAATGTAGGCGCCACCGAAAGTGTCGCCAATTTATAAAGCGTGGCATGTACGTCTGAAGGAACCCGTCCCAAACAAAGTACATCAAACTGTAGGCAGTGTTCTTCAAGATAAGACTTCGTGATTTCATTAATATATAAATTCCCCGTCGTAATAATTTTAATATTACGATAATGCTCTCGAAGCATGACTTTGAACGCCCGTAAAAGGTTCATAATGTTTTTGTGCGGGCGTATTTGTGATGATACAAACAAGAAATCAGCATTTCGCCAATCATAATGCCTGATATACTCCCTATGAATATCAGTGGATTCATGCATCACGTTTTGCACATAATCCTGTAACGTTTCAAGGGCGAACTCACGCATGTCCATACCCGTTTGCACAATCCCGTTTTCTAAATACTTTGCTAAATCAATGTTGGCATGTGGGATGACACGGGTCAATGCTTCCCTTTTCCCTAAATACGGAATCGCGTGATTTTGGATCACATAATCCGAATAAGAAATAGCGGCATCTGCATACTTCAGCGTTTCTATGTAATCATTGTGCATCTTTTTTACAAATCTCTCCCCGGATGCATCTACAAACATACTGGGAAAATCCAAGTAGACAGCATCATGAACGGCAACAATTTTTAACGCTTTGATTGACTTTATTAGGGGAGTCAAGGGGGATGTCACATACAGTATGTCCAGTGAACTCTGGTTGCACGCTCTTACCAATCTCCTAGTTTCGGCATCAAGGAGCCGATCGAAGAAAACATTTTTCAACGCAATAACTTTCTGGAACGGCATCTTCACGATGCCTAGCATTGCCTGCACTATTTTTCGATTGATAATCCAAGTTCCAAACCGAACGATACTAAAAACGAAAAAAAACAATACAAAACATATTACCGAAAGCGGTATTGCGAAAACAAGCAAAACGAACGGAAGCAGCTGGAATATCCCGCGCACATTTACAATGTAGGCGATTACGAATTCCCCAACGTTAGTTTGTAAATGACGTAAGAATAATCGAATCTTTTCCTTCACCGTTATCTTTTGTGTTTTCTTTTTTTCGAGTGACTTCAAATATTGTTTATATATATAGGGAGTCTTTTTGTCGCTTAAAGTATAATTAACGCTCTCCGCACCGATTCCAAGTTGTTCTAAGCCGGATGAAAAGATATCTTTCATCCAGCTAAAACAGCAGATAGATATATTGACCTCTCCGATTGCGAGCGTGTTTCGTATAATATATGAAATCAAATGGAAAATGCCCTCGCCAATCATCGAGTCCCGCGTTGAAAATGCAAACAAAAAACCAATATTTAGATTTCTTTTTGTTTTAACAGTTTTGCTTTTCATAGGGGATTTTCCTCCAGGATGCTCATAATCGCGGTATACGGTTCATGTGTATAGTTTTTCCAGCTAAGCTCTTTGATGGTTTGGACCGCGGGCAAT
>Ga0123353_10008294_pt1 | contig 14170 bp, 12 predicted proteins | sample TergutLab28metaG_3_FD_92763 | JGI IMG/M metagenome (GOLD analysis project Ga0123353, IMG submission 92763) | Labiotermes labralis P3 segment gut microbial communities from Petit-Saut dam, French Guiana - Lab288 P3 | ecosystem: Host-associated > Arthropoda: Insects > Digestive system > Gut ... | reverse complement strand
GAGCTAAATGATTTGTACTCCTCACCCAATATTGTGCGGGTGATAAAATCGAGAAGAATGAGATGGGCTGGGCATGTGGCGCGTATGGGTGAGGAGAGAGGGTGTACAGGGTCTTTGTGGGGAAACCAGAGGGAAAGAGACCACTGGGGAGACCTAGGCGTAGATGGGTGGATAATATTAGGATGGATCTCCAGGAGGTTGGATGTGTGTATATGGACTGGATTGGGCTGGCCCAGGATAGAGACAGGTGGCGGATGATTGTGAGTGCGGTAATGAACCTTCGAGTTCCATGAAATGCGGGGAATTTCTTGACTAGCTGCAAACCAGTTAGCTTCTGAAGAAGGGCTCTGCACCATGGAGTAAGTAAGTAAGTATTCTTGGGACACCTGTATTGACCTGTGAAGTGTACCCCCTCCCTCCCTTCTTTCAACCTCCCTGTATGCTGTATGTTCTGTGATTCACTCTTGCCCAGACTTCTAGTTTTGGTCTTTCCTTCTAAATTTCATTTGGCGACTACATGAAGACAGGTCAGGGTCCCTGTGTGTAACTTACATTTGTATTGGGTTTGATTTCATATTCTGAGTTGTGGAGATTAATATGTGGATTAAGCTTCATTTTCCATGATACCAGGCACATTATTTTTGTTGTGCTGAGTGCTGTTAGTGGAGCATCATGAGTAAAATCATTCCATAATTTGTTAATGTATTTACTTTTGTTAATTATTAAACTCTGTTATCTTTAATTTTCTTAATATGTTGTGTTACATGCACACCCAGAACACTTCCAAGGGTTATATAAAATGAGAGGTGGGGGGCAAGTATGGTCTTAGTAGTAAAATAAAAGGTAAAGATAAAGCAATCCCTTTACAGGCTGGACAGGCCCTGAGGGTTCCAAAAGGTTGAGGCGCCCAGGCGTTACGAAAATCGGAACATCAAGGTGGTAAGGCTGTCAGCCCTATGCAATGGCCGCCTGTACACGCCTTTAATATTCCTGGTACTCATTTCTGTCAGAGGCTAAGTCGCCCCCAAGGCCATAGTGCAGCTGGAAGGATTATGTCAATGAAAAATTCCAGTGACACCACTGGGAATCAAACCTGCAATCTTCAGGTTTGTAGCACAGTGCCTCAACCAATTGTGCCACTGTGTTCCCTGCCTTACCTATACCTACTAGATTAGAAGGGTAGTGACACCACAAGATAAATTTATACACATATCAAACATGCCTTTGCTTAAATGTTGCATATTGGTTATTTGAGAAAAAAATATACTCCAAATATCTTTCCGGATCAGTTTGTTCACCGCTGCTTATACTGCAAGTGCAAAATGTTGTGTGAGCATCTGCACTTACCTTGCAGATAAAACTGGCTTCTGATTGAAAGGAGAGAGAAGAAAGTAGAGTGGCTAATCTGTAGCCACTGGATCGTATGCATAATACTCTGATATTGATACTGAATTTACTGTTTTGGTGATATGGTCAGAGTATTCAGATTACTAATTTTTGAGTAATGCCGATTGTAGTAATTCTTTCCTCTGAGGGCCATGAGCAGGCAGATAAGAAGTGCAAAAGCCCAGGGTTAATTATGTTGACAGTACCAAGGTTTCTTAACACTTCTTATAATTATTTTTGTCTTATATTTAATATATGCAAGGTGATACAACTGAATTGTTTCATCTCACCCTTGACTCCTAGTAAGTGTGTTTACAATAAGAGCCCAAGTCCAAGTATTTATGAGTGAAAAGCTTCGTGTTTAATATGTCCATGTCTGCACACAGCAGTCTTTTCCAGCTGACTGATACATAAGTCCCTTTTATGTTCTTTACATATGACAAACTTACGTTGAATTGAACATCATGTCCTGTATCCATCACATCCTCCACTACAGCAAAATTCTCTGGTTAGATGAGACATAAGTACCTCACATGTTCTTTACATATGAGTGAGGTGAAATGAAGTATGGTGTGGATTACCAAATCCCAGACCTATCCTAGACCAAATACTGCAGTGTATTACAGGAGCCAGAGTTCAAAGCAGGCACTGCTTGCTCTTTATATCAACCACTCCAGCTGCACACTTCACTTGCTGTCTTCAGTTATTGTGATCCCTGTCGCTGTATAGGGAAAGATGTTGCAACTTCAGAACTTCACAACCCCAGCTCGTCCATCCTGGCAGCAAGTATCTGGCAAATATTTCCATGCAACGTGGTTTGGTTGGCAGGTATGGAGCCAAAACATCTGTGGAAGAAGAAACAATTACTACTGGGTCTTTCCCACAAAAATAAATCAATACAAATTCACAATATGATCCAGGTATGTCCTTATTGGCCATTTCGCATTTTTACATCTTCTCACCTACACCCTGCTCTCCCAAGTGGAGGACACTTCGTGAGATGCTCTCATGTCTTGCCACGCAAGCTACAGCTCCTGTACAATAAAGCCTAGAAATGTAATGTTTATGCAGTAAAAGACCAGTACAAAAGATTGATAAAATTCCTGAACAGCATTGTTGGAACACCCAAGAAATCACATGTCATTATGTGAACATACAAGAACAGACAGCCAAATATTTGGACGTGAATCAGAACTCGATGATATAACAGAATGATACTGATGTGGAAAAAATAAATGTATTCAATATCCAATCCTGATATGAATAATCCATTCTGTGGCCTTCTGAATAAAGTTTCTGGCTCACAGTATTCCCTCCCATGAACAGTAGTCTGTTGAAACTGAATTTCTGAACACAGGGACACAAACCTACCTCACACCATCAGGCCTCATATATGCCCAATCAATACTGTTTAATACTTGACCTCTGCTTTGCTCAGCTGAAGACACAGTGAGCACAGGGCAGTCTTGAAACTGAGCCCCTGTTATAATAGTGTTACTGTGGCTATGATACTGTTGTTTCACCCCTGTTACAACAGTGGTAGAATAGCTATGATTCGGTTGCTTGGCCCCTTATAATAATGTAACTGTAGTGATAATTCTACTGCTTAGCCCTTCTTAGAACAATGCCACTGTAGTGGTAATTCTGGTGCTTTACTGACCCCAAAGAAGTGTCAAATGTAGCTGGTCAGCAGTCAAAACTTCCTGGCACCCCACATTAGTACAAGTTTGTTTACTAACACTGAAGGGACATTTATACACAACAGTCATTCACGAGAACAAACACAATAAATGCAATGCAGTCAAATCTTCCTATACCAGTATGTGTTCAGCTACTGTAGAAATTCTTTGTCCTTCATCATACCCAAATGTGCATTACCATGTTCATAAGAACACAACTGTGTACACTATCCTAAGGCACATGAATCCCCTCCACACCCTCCCACCTACACCTAGGTCTCTTCCCTTCAGGTTCCATACTGAATGTTGTACACCTGTACATGCACACACTAAGAGGAGGAGATTTAAGTTCGCACAGTGTCCAGGTCTTGGGTTGGATGACCAAGAAATGGGTTTGACTGAGGGCAGGGACAAGAGTTACTTTTCTCCAGAGATTCCCACACTGGCTATGACAACGAATCAGCCTCCAATTGAAAAGGAACTGGGCCTCTTTCCTGAGGGGTAAAACAGTTGGCATGTGAGGCTGACACTCATCTTCAACTAATGTCCAAGCTAAAGCATGGAGCTAAACCTCCACTACCCCTTACACCTTTATGGCTACTTAATAGGTACCAGGGTTCTTTCCTGAGGGCAAAACAGCTAGGTTGTGATTATGACCACCCACCTCCATCTAGTGCCAAGGTTAAGAATAAGTGGAGCTATACCTTTAATCCCCTTGTATGCATTCATGGGATGGACAAAGGCAACTGTATCCTTTTCTTCACTTAATTACATGCAAGGACAATTTTACAGTAAATTAACATCAGCATAAAACAGAAGTGGATATGATGTTCACTTACAGTCTGTTCTGATTTATTTAGGCTTTCCTCATAGCATATTTTACAGAAAGATTGACAAGCAGCTACAATAAAGTATCTCCTTGTTCCAAGTGTGTCTTAATTAAATGCTCACCAATTCATATATTCCCACATCACATCTATCATGGGAAATAGGACTAGTGAACTTCCAGTCATATTATCTTCTCTGAAATAACCGGTGTTCAATTTGTGATTTTTTACTCGCAAAGAACTAACTAGCTCAAGTCACTTCTGCATGCCCAATCTCAATGAATATTTACCGTGTAGCTGCATCAGTCAGACTTACCTGTAGTGGCTCTAGCCACTGATATACTAGTTCATTGGTTTATAACAGTTTTACTAACTTTTAACACCAACTTTTAGTAAATGGCACTCTGTTAAGTCATGGGACTAATGTTTCAAGTACCAAATGCACAGCATGACTCTCAAACTCACTTGGGTGGAACCGGAAATGCCAATATCTCGTCTACCACTTCCTCACATGAGGAACAAATGCCCATGCTTAAAGTCTATATATTACCTAACATTACAGCTGGATAATATAGTATACCTCTGGTGCAAGACAATACAATTCCTAGCAGTCAGTTATGACTTGGCCGAAGCAATCATTACACAATAGAAAAGAGGTCTAGTCGTCCAGAACGTAGTAAATCTACAAACAGAGTTAAAAAAGTCACAACTGGACACATTTTCATCACTCCAGAACACCTGTGTTTTGAAACCCTGCTGTGAAAAAGTGCAAAAAAACTAACACCCAGGCTGGACTATTTCCCACAATTTATGTGCCAAGTTGGAGTACCCATAAATTTACAATGGGGAGCAAAGGTATCGCTTTACATCACCAAGTTTTGAACCCAATCCAACAGCAGCAAACTTAACCTGATAAAGGTGGCTTGTGTGAGTGAATAGCACTTGGTACACTGATGATGACTCTGTCTGGTTCTGGCAGAGGCTGCTTCCTGTTCCCACCTGTCTTGTATCCGAACACTATTCGCTCAAATGGCTGCTTGCCAGGAGGCTCTGAGAACTCACATACTGGCTCTCCTCCACATGTCACCTGCCAACAAGCAAGCCATATGTTTATGTGGATTGCTTAATGCTAATGTTGGTTGGTAACACAGAACTATCATGATGTACATTTTTCTTTTAGTTGTGGGAATGGGGTAAGACTGATTCCTTTGGTACTGTGGCCTGCTACACCACCCTGTGACAACAGATATGCAATAAGGGCCGTTGGAATAGTAACTGGCAGGGGAAAACCTAACTGCTTGGACAAAAACGGGCTCCAGTGCCACAGTAAGAAGCTCAGAACTGTCTTGAGCTATGGTGTAGGCACCTATGATTGTAAGAAGAAAACTAAGTGCCTAAGCTATGGCATAGACAACAATGCTGGTAAGATGCTCAAAAGGAACTGAGGTATGGTATAGCCAACTATGGTGGCAAGCAATTTCAGAACTGCACAAGCTATCGTGTAGCCAACTATGGGGTTAAGAAGTTCAGAACTAACCTCATGGGCTATGGCACAGCCAACTGTGGTGGTAAGTCAATAACTACAGTGAACTTATGATTACCATGTACCATATACATGCTCCATGCAGTAATAACACACATCTGAAGATGTACGCTTTGTTTCCATGATATTATTTTGACAAAAAATGTAGCTCTCTTCCACATTGTATCACTGTTCAAGATTGAAATAACATTGCCTGAAAGTACTTAGAAGTTTACACCATGAGCAACAAAATCAAGACCTTAAAATTTTCTAATGCCAAAAATGGAAGTGATAGCCTATGACCACCCAAGTGCCATCATAATTCCAACCACTTTTAATTCCTATGCCTCTTCTCTGCCTTAAATTAATGCCGGTTATTTATGCCTAGTACCTATTTAGCGAAGACACCCATACGTCTGCCTAATTTAAGGAAAACATGGATTAATGTTAATGACTTTTCAGAGATATGTGACCCACATTCCATGGCAGAATGAAGATCAAGGCATTCATATCCACTGGTGGACAGGCAGGTAGAAACCAGTGTTGATATGATCATGTATGTCAGTACTGGAATAAGCTTCATTTTTTGTATGTTGTAAGTCCACTGGTGGACAGGAAGGTAGAGACCAGTGTTGATGTGAAGATCATATATGTCAGTACTGGAACAGGCTTTCAGTTTTTATATGTTGTAAGTACACCAACACCCATTTACATTCTTCAAGTGTATATTTCAGAGGTCAAGTCTGCTGCATTCACAAGTCTACAACAGTAAGAGAAGGAGTTGCTTATTTTATTTTCATGTTATTTGGTCACTGTCATTATGAATTAAATGTTGTATGACTGAATATGACTGCAAAAAAAATTGATAAAAATATAGTTTACAAGCATTATTGTTTCTTAAGAGTTCAACACAGCACAGTCGGTAAATCAACTTGCTACAGGCTGGTTCGTCTGGGGATCGAATCCTGGTGGGGGCAAGATGTTTCGCACCTGTCCCGACTAGCCCTAAGGTCCACCCAGCCTCCTATACAGTGGGTACTGGGTCTTTACCGGAGGTAAAGCATCTGAGGCATGGAGTTGAACCCCCCCCCTCCCCCATCCAGCACCAAGGTTACAGAAAGAGTAGAGCTATAACTTTACCCCCTCCTCCCCTCTGGGCTTTCATGGCCTGTTCTAGGGTGAACTTCAGCTCTACCTTTACAGTACAACATAAATTTTTAACACATGCTAAGATGAAAGTGATGCTTGATGCTCAGTGATTATGGGAATCACACTAGAGATGCCACGAGAATTGTTCCTGAGACATATAAGAGGTTGAATGACAGATTCAATTAGGTGGCCAGAGCAATGAAGGTGGCAGCAGAATTGCTACTGGGATTTGTAAAGGGTTGAATAAGCAGATTCCATTAAATAGTCAGATTAATCACAGTTCAATTGTCCTGAAAGCAGGCCTTTGTAGGAATAGCATACTAATTCATATTTTGTATATTTGGTACAGTTTAAGTAACAAGAAGCTTATAATATATGCGCTTCTTGCAAATAATATTGCAGATTTACAGTGGAATTTGAACACAGAACCTTTAAATCAGAATACCAATAAACATATTAAGAACAGAAAAATAACAGTAATATCTGCTTCACTCGTGCACACTTACACCTCAGTGACGCCCAAATAACTTTACACATGTAGCTGAATAATATAACTGCGCACTTTCAATGTGTCTTTGTGCAAACACAACATATCAAACAAAGACTTACAGGAATGCAATTGATTTGACCGTCACATAAACTTACCCACATGTCTACCAGCTAATATGGATGCCCAAGCACAGCAGAGCCTTCACCTAATTTTGTCAAAGGATCTAGTCATGTCTCAGTAAAATGACTAACATTCACACATGTCTCTCAAAATCAGGCAGACATAACAGTGTCACTGCTTAAAACATACCTGACATAAATAGGAGCCAATAATGGAAGGTAAAGACATGCATGTCTGGACAAATATAAGGAAAACTACAAATTAATGGATATATAACACCAGCTGAATGCTTTAATCACTTGCAGTTTTAAGCTCAGAATATATTAAACACTTGATAGATGCATAGAGGCCTTCAAACAGTGTCCTTTACTACTCTATGGGCCTGTACCATGGTACACAACTACATGCAACAGTCTTCTTCTTTTGGGCGTTGTCCAATGTCATAATTCTTAACGAAGTATGATATATTGGATGCTGGCTCTGCACGTCTTCAGGTGAAATGGGAAGAAGTACCTAATTTGGTGCACCCCTTTGAAAGAGCTACTGACTGACACTGGCTCTCCGCCTGAGCAGGTGCTTCTTCCAACTTCATCTGAAGACAGAAGCAGAGTCAGTTTCCAAAACATCAAAGAATTAAGAGGATGGACAAAGACTAAAGGAAGAAGACTGTTTTACTTAGAGTTTTATTACTGTCCAAATTTAATGAAAACTGGAATGTGCTGACACCTTTTAATAGAATTCTCCTGTATCAAATTTCATGAAAGTGCATTCAATGACTCTTTAGTAATTACACAGAAACAGGTAACCTACAAAGAGACAGACATGGGTAATGGATGCATTGCAGTAACAATGGGTTGTGAATGCACTGAATCATCCCTGGATAATGAAGGCAGTATTCAGTTAATCTCATGTTTAAGAGCGTTTGTAATTGGAATTAACAACTGAGAAATTGCTGCATGACTTTAGGCAGACCAATTAAAGTGGTACATGAATCACTTTGTGTGAAATCTACAATAATCTGAAAGTTGGCCACATACCACACACAATGCCAGCCAGTCTGTTCTATGTACTGCTACAGAAATCACTGCTATCATTTTTATACCCAAACATTTATCACAATCACCATGACATCCCATCACTAGCCTCTACAAGCCTGCACAGCCTAAAATCACTATTAATTAATACTGTCCTTTGCTTCCACTGAAGGAATACATAAGTAAGGACATAAAATATATCAGTTCATGTCATTTATTTTTCCACAAATCTTTTTACAAGATATGGAAACAGTCATATTAATAACAATAAAAGAAACACAAACATACAGTAGTATATATACAAGACTGAAAAGAAAATTGTCAATAAAGAATAATATGCAATAATAAGACTCAATACATTTAAAATATAAAGAAACAAAATCTAAAGTGTTTAACTTGGAATATCATTTTGCGAAGATTGAAATGTGATTTACAAACAAACAAACAAAGCATCACTCATTTCCAAAGAATAAAAGGAGTTTGAATGAATAAATCTTTTCAGGGCTCATCTAAATCATTTGACATCATATGACAACTCCTTGATATAGTCAATGGAAGGTGGTTGTATGCTTTAATTCCCGAAAACAAATCTCCTTTTTGAAATAACTTTGATTTGTGCTGAGGTCAAATGGAAATCATTATCATATCTTGCGCTAATTTTATGAATATTGGAGTTTAATGTAAATAAATCTCTATTTTTAACTACAAACATGAGTAAGGAATAAATGCATTGAGAATAAAAAGACAGTATCTGCAGTTTTTAAAAAAAATCATGACAAGAGTTTCTTATCCCAGTGCCCAAATGATACTACGCTTTTCCCCATGTCATATCATGTGGCACCCACCTTTAGCCAGAACCACTGCCCTATGTATTTAATGCCCCAAGCTGGAAATATTTCATTTTGAAGGCAAGTAAGATGACTGACTGAGTTGGTGCACCACACAGCAACTAGGGAGCCAGGTGCAGTAAGAGTGACTATAGGAATGTCAGACAAGTCCTTGCTGTACATCATCTGGTATCTGGAACACCAAACAGCTCTAGTAACTGACATTATCCAAATTTACACTGCAGTATGAGCTAAAGGATTTTAAAGAACTGGAATTGAAGTGGAATAATTATGGCTAGAAGTGAAGGCTGTGGTATAACAGCAAGACATACAAAAGGGTTGAGTTGTGTCTGACCAAACAAAACATAAACCTGTAATTAATTTAATATACATAGGTGTATCAAAAAGTTTCAAGACTAGTTCCATGGAACGCCAATCGATGGCAGTATGTGAATGTGTGCGCTGTTCTTGGAAGCAGGGAACGTTGCCACTCAGTTTGCCGAGTGGCGTCACTGTGTGCACATTTGGAGTTGCACAACACGAGTTTTTGTCACCATGTGTGCCTTCACATTTGCAATTTCAGCATGGACATGAAACTGGAGTAGACAGCAAACATCAAATTCTGCGTGAAACTCGGCAAATCTGGAGCGGAGACTTTTGAAATGATATGACATGCGTATGGAAATGAGGCCATGAGTTGTGCGAGGTGTTTCGAGTGGCACGCGCGCTTCAAGAGAGACAGAACATCACTCGAAGACGACGAGAGGTCAGGGTGACTTTCCACAAGCTCAACACCTAAAGATGTGGAAACAATTTGGTGGCTTGTGCACGATGATCATCGGAGAACCAATAAGGACATTGCTGCAGTCATTAATGTGTCACACAGACCAGTGCAGACAATTTCACGTGTGATTTGAACATGCACCACGTTCCTGCAAAGTTTGTGCCCAGGCTTCTGACCCACGAACAGAAAGAGCACCATGTTGCAAATTGTCAAGAGCTTCGTCAGCATGCCCTGGATGACCCATCCTTCATGTCGAGGGTCATCACTGGGGACGAGAGTTGGGTCTACGGGTATGATCCCAAGACTAAACAACAGTCTTTGCAATGGAAGAGTCCAGGATCCCCAAGACCGAAGAAGGTGAGGCAGAGCTGCAGCATGACCAAGAGCATGCTCATCGTGTTTTTCAACATTCGAGGGATTGTGCACCATGTATTTGCTCCCAAAGGCCAGACCGTGAATGCCGGGTTTTACTGCAATGTTCTTTGCTGTCTGAGGGAGGACATTCGGCGAAAACGACCTGAACTGTGGCACGTGGGCAATTGGCTGCTCCATGATGACAATGCACCCTTTCACCGAGCTCTCGTAACACGTGGGTTTCTCACCCACAACAGCATTATCACACTTCCACATCCGCCTTACTCACCAGATTTGGCCCCTTGTGACTTCTTCCTCTTCCCAAAGATGAAGCTGCAGCTAAAGGGTCGCTGCTTTGACAGAGTGGAGGAGACCCCGTGGGAATTGCAGAATGTTTTCGATACACTTTGAGAACAGGACTTCCAGCACATGTTCCAACAGTGGCAACGGCGCTGGGATTGATATGTCGCTGCACAAGGGGACTATTTTGAAGGGGATGCTGCCCGAACTTAAATCAAGTAAATACATTATAGTCTACAGGTCCAGTCTCGGAACTTTTTGATACACCCTTGTACAATAATGATAATAATAATAATTTAAGGTCATGTAAAACATACTGCATCAATCAGCTCAGGCAAGTGATCTGGTATCACTTATACAATGGGGACATTAGGTCTTTGTTAGTACAATATCCAGGCCTTTGGAGATGGCAGAAGTTTCATGGAATGGTGGTGGGTGTTTTTGGTCCATAAATCAAGCAGGAATTTTCATTTGTGTAGTCATGCAGAAGCCTCCTGTTGTAGTGATCAGCCTAGAATTCCAGTCAACATGCTTGGCATTGTCTCCCACCATTAGGATGAGAAGCCCGCTGCAAGGACGTGTCTGATTCGATTAAGGGATGGGGTGGTGTGAGATGTATCATCAAGATTTTCACCAGTTTGCTGCCCAGAATTACATGTATGGCAGTTGCCTCCAGGTGTCTCAGATCTATACCCCAGCAAATCAGTATTGCTGTACCGCCTCCCTCTGTGAGCTGATCTGGACGGTGGCAAACACAGACTTGTGCTCAGAATGCCTTGCCTCATATTCACTGTGACTGCCTGTCTGCCCGCTCTGTAATTGGTGGGCAAGTGAAGCATGTCACAGAGGTGGGGAGAAAGACTACCAGTGCTGGGCCTGAAACGGGCCCTTTACAATTTGCAGATGCTGGTCTGGTATGAGACTGTTGGTGAGAAATACTGCTAGAATCTGGGGACATAAAAGTCCCTTTGCAAAGTAAGGTGGAAAGTTACCACAATGGATTGTAAGTTCATTCAATGCTCGAGACATGTCAGTAGGTTCTGTGGCAAAGCACACATTAAAACCTTAATACCTACACTAACTCAGAGCTCAGGGGCCATGTTGTGCTTGCACAGGTAAATTCAACCATGTAGTTAAATTAGTTAACTTAAATTTTCAAATTTTTTTGTACTCCACTGGAAAGGTTTGAAGTGATAAACTTGTTTACTGGCATTCTGATGTACAAGGTCTGTCTTTAAATGTAACTGTAGACAAAAATGTTTACTTGCAAACATTGCCATTTTACAGGAATTTTGTTATTTTAAGTTATGTCACTTGTACAAAATATGTATAAGTATTTCGCCCTTACAAGGGCTGTTTTTAAGACTTGACTTCTTTAAAATATGACACACACACACTGCAAATCTGCGGGTTCACGCAACACAGGTTCCTCCCTCATTTGTGGTTGCACTTGCATAGGTGTGCTGGGTTACACACAAGAAGCTGCATCTGCCCATATGTCCCAACGCACTAACTCTTGAATTCCACATGTACTTCACCTGTACTTTTCACAATATTTAGATAAATTTGTGGAACTTTTATTTTAATTATGTCTGGAAGAGGTGATGTTACATGCTGATGAAGAGTGTAAGTATGAAAACCAAAAAAAGTGATGTCCCTTTTGGAGAAAGTGGAGGTGGTGGATAAGTCGAACCGGGAAATGAACATTGCTGCAGCCAGATATCATTATGGTGTCAATGAATGTCCAATTTTTTTTATCAAGAAAAATGAATGCCGGATCAAGGAAACCTCTATGGCCAGTGCTCCATTGTCTGCAAATATTTCTCTTTTAAGTCACTGTTCCCATTCCTTGAAAATACGGAAAGGGCCTTGTGTCCCACAGTTGGCAGATTACAACCCTCAGTGGTGTTCTGGTGAAGGAGAAGGCCATGCTAATAGAGACTGGTCTGAAGTAAAGAATGTGGCAATCAAGGTCCTCCTTTGATAATCCTTAGATCATCCAGAGGATCTTGTTCTCTTCCATCCACACATCCAAGTTAAGCACACCACCAACTGATTCCTGTAGCCACTCACTGACAGAATCATCATAACATTCAAGACCTACTACACCGATAGCACCTGCAACGCTGATGCAAGCGTGAAAGAGAACTTTGTTTCAGTGAATGCTGGAAATCATACAGCATCATGGGCTGGTCTTAGTTTATAGATAATGGTGAGTGTTACAACTCTCCATATGCGTTTTGAACTCTACATCAACTTTTGGGTTAATTTCCCATGACAGGGTCAGAATGCTCTGTGTATAGAAGTGCACCCAGATGGCCTTCAATGTAAGAAAAACTTGAGGAGTGTAGTGATGTCTTCTGTAAGACTGCTGTACCCTTATGGAATAAACAATTACAAAAAATATCACTCCTCTATTCAAGATAATCATGGTGTCCTTAAGTCACTTGCTTGGGATGAAGTTGCTTTCTCTCAGCATTATGTTCAATCCCTAAATACGTACATGCCAACATTAATGTAATTCGTGTTTGAAACTCTGGGACTCTGGACATCATAGTAGAGATACCACCTGGCCTTTAAAACAGTCATTCTAAGTGCAAATACAGTAATTCATATTTTGTGAAGTACGTGACACACTTCCAGCAACAAAACACTTGTAAAACAGGTATGCTTTAAAAATGAAGTTGTCTACTGTCACATCTGACCACAGACCCCTAAAATTAGAATGTCAATAAACAACATTATTATGTGATAAGATATACCTGCTTCACTCAAACTTCTTAACTTGCCAAAGTGGCATTAACATAGTTACATAACTGCATAGTTTATATTAGTAATTATGCCAATACACCATTATACTAAGTAGCAAGGCCCGGACTAGCATATTTGATCTCCAAAGGCCACTAGAAGTCTTGTACCTTGTCCACTAAGCTGTGAGTGAATATGGGTGTTCAGGTACTCATCTGTGCTTTGCCACATAACCCACCTGCATGTCACAAAAGATTAATAACATTTAATCCATGTTTATTTTCAGATAATGCAGAAAAATCTGTGTTTATGTTCAACAGGTATTTGGGGAATGTAACTGTAATGAATGGCAAAGGAAAGCTACATAGTCAAACACAAGAACATTATGAATAATTAGAATTATGACAGCAGATGTATACCTATATCACTTCCAGTCCTTGGGAACCAGGCCGCACCCCACTGTATGTAGGCCTTCCGCCGGTGTGGGGCTTTGTGGACAGGGACCTTATGTTTTTTCCCATATGTATGTAGTAGGGCTCCTTTTTGGGGACTCCAGCAGACATACATGAATGAATGAATGAAAAGTAGACCAGTGGCTCTGGTGACGGAGTATTGCTGCCCATGGGGACCCTGTTAGGGAACATGGAGGGGGCTCCCTTAGTGGAGACTCTTGAGGGAAAGACAAAAAGGGATATACTAAGTGAGAGGTAAAAATGCACTGTAAGCGGGTATCTCTCCACAGGGGCCCCGTTGGGGAACCTGGAGGGGATTCGTTTGCCGAGACTCTCTGAGGGAAAGGGTAGCATATCTGGGTTCCTTTTTTGGATCCAGAGGACTTAATTTTAGGAAATGTGGTACTGAGGAGGAAACCTTGGTCCACATTTCGTGTGAGTGTGAGGCCTTGGCTTCACTCAGACATGCATATCTGGGTTCCTTCTTTTTGGACCCTG
>Ga0123353_10008293_pt1 | contig 14171 bp, 6 predicted proteins | sample TergutLab28metaG_3_FD_92763 | JGI IMG/M metagenome (GOLD analysis project Ga0123353, IMG submission 92763) | Labiotermes labralis P3 segment gut microbial communities from Petit-Saut dam, French Guiana - Lab288 P3 | ecosystem: Host-associated > Arthropoda: Insects > Digestive system > Gut ... | reverse complement strand
AGTGGGCAATTTGGAAGGGAGGTCTGTTCCACTGTTTCACATCCGGAAAGCATAAGAAATTTTGATGAATCTTCCTAACGACGAACATACGAACAGAAACTTGGGTTACGAGATCAGGTGCCAAAATAGATGGGACTATTATTTCGAAGGAGACTGTTACTTCCATCTTCGAGGTTGGGCCGAATATTTTTCCTCCGAAATCTGTGCCCAGTTTCAAAAAGCATTATATCACAATTTCAAAAAGCATTATATCATAATGCTTAAGAACACACTTTAACTTTCACGGCTGTGAAAGCCTCAAACTTCAGACACCGAAACAAGCTTTATCTCCCCCTCTCGAACTTTCCTCTTTCTTGCTTTTTGCCTTTTTATTTGCTTTACTTTGTTCAGTTCTCTACCCTTCTCCTAAGAGTATCCCGCACAGAGTATTTTGACGACTGACTTAATTATATCTCTCCCAAATACGACAGAAATATCTCACAGATATTCTGAAGGAAGCAGAATACGCAACAAAATTACAAGGGCAGACAGCTAGATATTGAATCAGACCGCTACGGTAACCCTTTAAAGCATAGTAGTTACTTTTTACTACCAGCTATAACATTAAAACTCTGCACTCTGTCCACACAGAATTCTTATTTCTTTTGTGTCATTTTCGTAATAAAAAGATATTACTCTTCTATACAGCACTAAACTATTCGGGCGTAGTGAAGGAGACGAAGCGTGTTTACCTTTAATGTAGAACTGAGTTTTTGTATATAGCATTAATGCATCTCTACACAGGTTTTCTTGGCTTTCGTCTATATTCAAGCAAATGTTGAGATGGTTCTAAGGTTCAGAGTTTCACTGCATACTTTTCATACGGCCCTCCCGATGCAAACAAATAAAAAAAATATATATTTTTATTTAAACCATCAAATTATCTTTTGTAATTATGCATTTTATCGTACAACAATAAATTAAAACCGTCCGGCACTTATTTCAAGCCACAACTTCATACCATCCCAGCGTCCCTCTTGTCATACATTCGTGTCAAGAAAAATAAACAGAGAAAACTGGAAGCTTTCTAACACTGATATTATTTCTTTCTCTCCCTTTCCCCCTGAATTTTCCCTTAGTCAAACTGCCAAAGTAAGTTCCATTACCATTTATGCATTAAAGAATTTTTATTTATCAGAAGGTATTTTACTTTATTCTGGATAACAGATTTATGTTCCCAGATATTTCCTTACTATTCTATGATTGATAAACAGGACTTGACACACTTGCAAGAACCGATCACAGAGGCCGCTCTACCTGAGCTGGGTACCGTCGAATGCTTAAAAACTGGGATCGTGTAGTCCAGATCCACGCCGCGTTGTGTGTATTTTGGCGTCTTTATACGCATTCCGTATGAAGTAAAAATTAGGGCCTGCCATGACATCCAAGCCCGTCTCTCCTTCCGTCTCTAAGCCGGCATCAGCGACTAAACTCTCTGTTGGATTTTCATGAAAATTATTAGATGAGGTCTCTCAAAAACGTTGTCAGGCAATGAAGACCTTCCTAAAATTCAGCGCAATGAGTCATACTTCACTTAAAGATATAAATAAACTTCTAACCGTATTTTCCGTATCTCGTGAGTGATTTTTGTGAATTCGGTATAAAATATGTCCACACCATGACGTTCAGAAATTATGAGTTTCGAAAAAAAATCGGTTGAGTAAAACATAAAATTTTGACGCAATTTCTAGTTTCGTCATCTGAATTGGGTAAAATTTGATTCTGAAAATCTCCAAACACAGCCCTTCAGTATTTGTGTTTCTTTCGAAAAAATCCGTTGAGTGAAAGCCATGTTTAACTAAGAACTTAAATTCTTCCCTATTCTCGACATTTTTCGTACTATTTGGATACTACCGAGTAGATGAGATTTTCACAGATATGTACTGGATCACCATGAGTTTCGTGAAAATCAGTGCACTTAAAGCCACGACTTCCTTAGGAACACAAAATAAATTAATACCCATATTTTACACATTGATTATCCAATATGGATAAAATTCAGTATGAAGGATTTGAAGATAGTGATGCTGAGCATTTGCGAATTTCGTCCAAATCGCACCACGTAAGGTTATACGTTTCTTATGGTGGAAAGGAAACTGCATTCAGGAGTGTACCGTGAAATCTCTGATATTTATAAAGGAAATAACGCCTTGTTAAAGGCTATGTAACAGTTTCAGAAGAAATCCTTATTTGGAAAACGTCATAAGATATAATATGTAGAGCGAGAAGAAGAATAACCGAAGCAGAAGTGTATAAAATAAAACTAGGAATTAGCCACATCTGTGGTGAAGCCAACGTAATGTTGCTGGTGTAGACGAGTTGACCCACAACAACATTATGTAACTTGATGACCAGTAATTATACAGAGGATGCTGGAAAGGGACGCCCAGTACAGCTGTAATGAGGTAAGTTTCCACGTCTGTGTTTATATCTGCAGACTCAGTGAACACAAACAACAAACACAACTCGGAACAAACCAACTGCTAGGGCAGTTTCGTCTTCCTCCATGAAATCTAAATCGGCTTCATAGACAAAACTTGTAATGCTCAGGCATATACATTAGTAAAAGAATAACTGAATGCTGGAATTCACATACACATTTTAAGCTCCAAAATGGTTTCAAAGTTCCCGGTTAACCGACAGCGCAGACACCGAGTAGCAAAGTGAATTCAGTACAATAGTACGATCAATGACACTAAACACCATACTCCTATCAGGCTTATGAGTTTCTGGTAGCTGGCGCCGTGCCGTTTCCTACTTTACTGTCATCATGTCGGTGGGACCTGCTGTCTTTCTCTTCGTGCCTCTGCCCTGAAGATGGAGGAAGGAGTTTCCTCTGTAACGTTACGTACCAAACCGCAATGCATCACACCCCACTATACCGTAATGTTAACAGTCACAACCGTGACCTTTCAATATCTCACGATTAATTTTTATGGGGCTTTTTCCTAATTGAAGTTCGTGCCACAGAATTACCTGCCCTGTAAAATTCGATGCATAATGAAATGACAGCATTTCGATTCCAGACTCCTTAGTAGAGGACTCAGAAAATCTCGATTTATTTAGATATTAAACCAAAAGGTCCATCCTGAGATATAAGCCTTTGGTTTTTTCACAAGCTTTAAATTACTAGTCTACACAGACAGACGCATAGCAACGGTTTTTTTATCATATTATATGTGAACGGTATCGAAGCTTTTGCTATTTAAACAGACTCAAGCAGCAGCAAGGATAAAATAAAGTGGAATTCGATAGGAATACAATTGCGAATATTGAATAATTAAACCACGCATACAGAAATAAAAGATCAGCACTTGATAATAAACTGCTGGATCCTGCAACGAACAGTCAGTATAGTTGGGTAGCCCACATTATTTGCGCCACAGATCCTAAGGGCTCTACGACTAGAAGATAAGGGGTAACCTTCTGTAAAGACGAATTTTATTTCCACAGAAATTTTATGGAAAGAAGCTTAACATCATATATTTAAGATAAAATGGGATTTGCCTAAAGTACAGATCTTAAAGTGCCACTGCCGCTAGTAAACTGAATTTAAGAAATCCCCTTTAGAATAAAATTCAATAAAGTGGGCGCAAACGAAATATTGAAATCGCGGTTGGAAAAGAAAGGAATCATAATAAAATTCACTTAAGACCCACGAATTAAATTCGGTTATGCTCTTCTTCATTGTGTTCTATGTAGCTGTCGTTTGATTTTATACACCCTTACACTTGTTCTAACACATCTAATTTTTAAAAAGTGTATATCTACTTCATACGTATGGGGGATCCACCAAGTCTTCTTAAGTGTAACAGGGATCCTGTTACATATCTTAAATTAACAGAGCTGCGCAAACAAACTTACGAGAAGCACTGGTTTAAAATCGAATGAAAGACACGCCATGGAATCGACACAGCAAAATCACACAGGCGGCTTAAGATAGGTTCCTAGTTTACCTACATGTCAAACCGAAGAGATCATGTCGTAACAATATGTAAATATAACAATCTCAAAATAATAACAATACCAATAATAGTAATAACAAGTATAATTATATTAATAGTTACTCAAAACAAGCGAGAAGATAATCAAGAGATAAATGGAAACATGTAGTGTATAATAATATTGTACATAAAAATGTAAGCATTTATCTCAGTATTCCGGTAAGAATACGAGTAAATAGCTCTACAAACACGTGTTTAATTACAGGAAATAAGGATACAAGGAATAGCTGAACCATACGGGCAAGAATCCTGGTTAAGAAAAACAGAAGAATATAAGAATTTGAAATTGTTTAATATAAGTTAATATTGAAAGAAAAATAACTCAAAGTACTGGGTTGAAAACAATGTTAAAAACCAATGATGTCATTAAATCATGAAGACTCGTGTCGGGATAAACAAAAACGGTGTATCGAGAAATGTCGCATTTAAATCGTCTATTTAGAGACATTTATATTCAAAACATTACATAAATCTGTGCTGCAGAGCAGATTATGAAATAAAAGAGGCCAAAAAGAGATTATGGGAGAAAGACAGAATAGAGAGCTCTAAATTAGTAATATTTGTAAAAAAAAAAGTATTACAATGAAAAATAGAGGGCGTGAACGAGTGGAAAACGAAACTTGCATAGAGAAAACGAAAAGTGAAACCTAAAAGCAAGAGATGACGTACAAGATTTAAGCAGCGAAGTTAATCAACCGTGGTGTGAGTGCAAGCGCGGGATTCAAGTAGCGTCATCAGGTGAATAAGTTAAAATTGTACAGTGCGAATGCAAACGTAAGAATAAAAGTTACCGATCAGCAAGTACATTGGTGACGCACAGTCTTCAGGCTTGTATTGACCTCGAAGCAATGTCACATCATGAAGCCAATCTTATACGAGTATATACCAGTAAATATCTACTTTCATATCCTTTCAAGTCCTTTATTTGTCCCAACTAATGCATACAAATTATCTTAACTGTTAAACTGTTAAAACATTTAAAACTAGAATATTTGCCCCAACATGTTTCGGTTTACATAAACCATTATCAGGGAGCTAAAGCCTGCACTTTGCCAAAGTTACATGTTGGAGCAAATAATATAGTTTTAACAGTTTAACAATTAAGATAATTTTTGTGTATTAGATGGGACAAATAAAGGACTTGATATTATTAATGCACGGAACAACCACGAAGATTGACTACTTTCATACTCTAAAAATGATTCTTCAAAACACATTCTGAATTAGCTACTTCACGAGCTTCCTCAAGCACTCACTACGGTAGACTGTAGTCTACACGCTATCATGTGACAAACCACTGCAGTCTGGAAACTCGCCATTCACAAATCTAGTCCCATATACCGAAAGTATACACTCTAAAACTGAAGCAACTTCTGTTAAATTTCGTATGAGTATGTAAGCATCTATATACAATTCTCCAGAAGATATGTTAGTCGTATGCCTTGGGTTGACATTAAATTTTGTGTTTCGCGTGGAAAAGAAAGACAAATATATAAATGAGGAATAGGAGATAGAAATTTTTATATGCACGTAGTATATGAGCAACTTCGTCTAATAAACCAATAAGTCTGAAAAGAAAAACGATCACGTCGCTTGGAATTTCAGTACGATCGGCTTTGGCATTACATATAACTTATGAGCCACAATAAAATGTCTATCCTTCATGTTGTACAATTAAAAAAGGTTGATGAAATTTCCAAAACGAGAAATCAAATAGTTTTTTTTAACTACAAAGTTCCCCATACCTAATCAAACTTGATCAGTATATAAGTGTTTGCAGTATAGAAACTCAGTACATTATACCGTCATTAGAGGGTTGCTGGCAACATCTCAAGACACTGTTGCATTAAGGAAGAGGTAGACCGATAATTCAATTTGTTCCACGACAAGAATCCAGCGTCTTGGAGAGACGTTATGAAACATCGCAACAAATTACCAAACAACGTTGAAACTTCTGATACAATACAGTACACAGAACTAAGTAGTCCTTTAACACAGAAAGAAATTCTGTCTGCTCCTGCCGTCAAATTGCGACACATCTAAGTCTGGTATCACTTTTTACATTAACCCTTTACACTGCTCTGCTGGGATTATAAGATATAAATTAAAGGATCTCGATACATACGAATGTACACATCAGGATCCAAACAGGGGTTTACCACCTGAAAGTTCCAAAGTCAAATCGACCACAAGAATATTTATATTACGTAACAAACCAACAAATGCACATCAGTAAAATATATTTTCTTTTACCACATATTACTGTTCACCCTCTTGTTTCGATCACTTCTGCGACAATCATCAGGGTGTCATATAAGAATACAAACAATATAATGACCATAAGCATTTCGTTATTTTTGTTGAACTAGTCGAAAATCTTAAAGATATAAACACATATACACGACATAAAATTTTATTCCCCCAAATTTCCTTTAGTAAGGAAAGTGCGGTTAAAATACAGAATAATTAAGATACTTCAAACATTAACTTTATCCAATAAACTGCATGCCGAGAAGAGATTCAGTTTCCTTAAAATCAATATTGTTTTTCGTGCATGATTTATATTCAGGCATTTGTTCCTAATATATATATATATATATATATATATCCCAATTTCTAGTGCAGTTAGTGCTCAATTTAAATTATTTGTAGACGCCAATATATTCCGTGGAAACTGATTTCAGTTGGAAAATACGCTATTTATATCATCATTCACGGATCATTTGCTAGTTTTTAAACAGTCATTTCAACCAACTGTTTCATTTAACGTACGTTTCCATTGCTTCTATATCAAGATCTCTCCCCCTACCTAAGTTCAGAATTACCACATAACATTTGGTATTTAAACCAGGTTACATATGCATGAGCACAGGTAAAACCAAACAGAATCTGAAGGAAGATATTATAACGTGTTATTTTACTGTGGACCCTGCCTGAGTGCGAATGGAGGTATGATAAGATTAATGTAGGGAGAGAGAGCCAAGGATTAATATGTCCGTACTGAAAGTCAGATCTGCTAAAAAAAACAATACATGAATTAAATAAAAAATTCTCTCCGCAATATCAAGCAATGTATTTGTGATTACAGGCTTCCGCTGCAAAATCTTCTGAGTTATTTCCGGCGAGTAGTGGTAAATTCTTACCGACGCGTCCGGACAATAGATCGGCCCCATCTTCAATAGGTTGTCCCGAAACGTCAGTAAGAAATTACCACTACTCGCTGCGTAGTAACCCAGAAGGGTGCGGTTTTAAAGCACTGCATATGTTCAACTGTTGTGATTTTAGATTTGTATTTGGTTATACTTTCTCTTAATCTACTGTGAAAAATTTAGTGTAGTCTATTTGACTCTGACGAAAATTTATGAATGACTTTTCTCATGCTCGCCAGCTACTCCACACGCTCTTTACCTCCCTCGTTCGCAGATCTGAGCTAATTAATTCACGCCCTCGGAAAGGTAAGTCTGTGAGAGTAGATTGCATCCAGCTTTCTACACGACTCAAACACAGCGCTTCCATAAAATAATGGGACTGTACAGCTTGTACAGAACTTTGAATGGGTTATGTTTATAACTACTCTTACAGTTTACATGAAATCCAGACTGAAGCTTTAAGCAAACCGAAGTTCTGAACATTTCCATGACCCCATGGAGCTGTGGCCTGCTTTACAGAGACATTCTCTGCGGGACAGCCATACGTCAGTGAGTACTAATCGTTGTATTGTGCCGTATAAACACAGAATCTTGGCAGTCTTCCACAAGAAACTACACTACAGCAAACGACAGCATACTACTCACTGTTAAGGAAAAATAATGGTTTTCTCCATTTTTATCTTGTGTAAGTGGAAGAAACATTTCATATGTGAGATGTGAGCTAGCTAGAAAGGCTGAGCTGCAAGTAAACCCAGTGCCTTCCTGCTACAAAAAAAAAAAACTTAAAAACCTAAATGTATTGCTAACAGAAATAGATACTGTAAAATTTCTAGGTCACGGGCAGAATACGTTCAGGGCTTAATGGAATCTTGCAGAGTTTACTGGATAAGCTGGGCATATTTCATTCACGGCGTTGCGAATGTGGTTCACAGACCCTCCTGATACAGAACACGAATCGGTCAAGTAGTTGCGTGTTTTTCGCGGAATTGCACCCCCTCTGTGTCATATAGCACAGATCAAATAAGAGTCAACACACGTTGTTTTAAATAGTTTTACTTGCAGAGTCTCAATAGGTTATTTACCTTTAAAGTACTTACATCTCCTGTATTCTTAATGAAATTCAGTACTAAACAGAGCATAGGCAAATTCTGTGAACCAGCTTGGTTCATTGGCGCGAGTACACTTAAACACCGTACAGTGTACCAGATGCCTCTCGCCCCTTTCCTCTCTAACTCCAGCTCATTTCGCAAGTTTCAGCAGTTCACCATTCAAACCAGATTACAATTCATAAATTCAAAGCATACGTTCTTCCATTTACATAACATATTGAAAATCGTGTAACATGTCAGTCGAGTGAATGTAACAGATGTATCGACTTTCAATAAACAATGTAACTTCCCGTCTCTGATTAATTTCATAGTACAATATGCTCTATGGTTTCATCATGGTTGTCGTGTGTGCATTAACTTTACAGAGTATAACTGTGTTATTTTACGGAATGCCTGACTATTCCACACATCAAGGCAACGTTGTAGTTACGGAATGTAATGAAAAGACGATTTATCGCTGTAATTACTGGTTACTGTGTGGAATGTGAAGGTAGTACATGAAGTACCTGTTTTGGGGCAGCTGAAATGTAAAGCGATTATGTTTTTCACAGAACCAAGTTCCACATATTCAAGAAGCGAATAAAATATCATGAATAGTATTGTTGTGAATATGATGGATGAATCAGGAACAGAACGCTAACGGGCGCACGGAGAGTAGGAACCATAAATAATTTCTGTGTATTATACGATCTCGACAAGTCTATACAAATTTTTATTACACACACCTACTCGTAACATTTCAGTTAATAAGCAGCGTGCCTAGTTATTCCCTGGAACAAATGTTTCTTACTCTAAAGCCGTAACATACATACATAGTTACTTAATTGCTTACTTACTCCACGGAGCAGAGTCCTTCTTGAGGAGCTAACTGGTTTTCCGATAGTCAAGAAATTCGTCTCATTTTATGGAGCCCGGAGATTCATTGCCCCATTCACAAGTGCCCTGTAACACACACAAGTGCAAAAATAAAACACCGTCTGGCGGCAAAATAACAATGTTCACCCTATTTCCGGTCTCCAGTGCACTCTTCGAATTGATACTTATCAAGTGTTGCATGAAATAGTAACTTGTGCGGAGTACCCTAAAATGGGATAAATTACAATGTCTAACCCCCAGATTCCAGGACAGTATCAGAAATTTTGACACGACAACTTTCTTCAACATCCTTTCCAATGTAATATTCACGAACAATTAAACTTTAAACAATATAAATACTTATGTAATGAGAAATCTTTTAAGTAAACCATTAAAATATGGTCCCAAAATTCGCGGTGCCCTTGTGTAAGGTCCAAAAACACACACACACAAAACTGTAAGCTACCGATACATTTTTGTTTCACCGTCCTTCAAATTTTATTTTGCCTATATACTGTGATAGAGGAAAGAGGGTTTCACTGTTTGTTTCGAACAGCACCTGCATGTGGTTACTACAAATACAGTTATGGCGCTCACTTTGTGTGATCCGCTTTGTAAAATCTCGCTTGCGCACTGCTTCTGTAAGAGGACTAATCCCGCGCATCCAATGTGTGCAATGTGCACTGCAAAGTGCTGCTCTACCAATTTCAAATCCAATAAGAGAAGCAAAATCCTAGAATTAGCACTAATGAAAATTCCGTTAGGGTTCGTCGCATACTTTGTAACGTAAAAGGGGGTGAGGTGTCCTCTGGAATAAAGACAGAAACAACAATCATTATCTGGGGAGAGCAAGTTCCCTCCGCTGTAACAGAGTTTTATGGGCCAAAACTGTGTTCTTTCCCCGCGATGAGCTTCAATGAAAGTCATCATTAAAGCCAGTGTATATACAGAGTATCGTGACCAGTGTATGTGAAAGGATGTACAGGACTTGCCATGAAACTAGAAAAGTAGAAACGCACAGTTAAACACATATAGCACCTTGTTTATAAAACTTGGTTTACTGAAAAGGCTAGAAAAGGACTACAAAAAAAATGGGGTCTGAGTCCCTGGAGAGAGAAAAATATTTCTCTTTCCCAGAGTGTCCAGACAGGCTCTGGGGCCCACCCGGCCTCCTATTCCAAGGGTACCAGAAAGTCTTTCTGCCAGACAAGGGTGACCATTCATCTCCGTCTAGTGACGCGTTAAGAATGTGTGTAGATTCCAGCCACTGTCCCAGAGGTCTTCATAATTAAACACAGGGACAAATTTATACACCTGACAGCAGACAACAAACATAAGAATAACAGAAGCAGAAATTCGGCGCCTAGTCCCTTATCATTATCAAAATCATCATCAATATCACTATCATCATCATCATCATCATCGGCTCCATTTTTGTGATTTTACGACGATGTCAGTATGACAATATACAGGTACAAAGTGTAGGATTACAAATATTGTGTTACTCGTACCGTACATATTCGTACAATTAAAATATCAACCAAAAATGTACTTAATAAAACACAATTCATGACAAGTATTGCACTCCTACATGTTTCGGCAGGAGAGTGCCATCCTCAGGGAGTTTTTTTAGAACAAAGGAATACAAGACCAACAGACCGGTGCCGAAACATGTAGGAGTTTAATACTTGTCATGAATTATACTATATTAGGTGCATAGTGTAGTTGGTGCAGGATTATGAATTAATGACGAATTTAGAATAATGCAGAACGAAGCGACCGTAGCCTGCCCCTCTTATTATTCTAAAATTTCCTTGAAGAGTCTGAGGACAAACCACGAAAATACCTCAGCCACTATATCCTGTGTTCCGATTGACATTTGAGCCCAGCAACTCCCGAACAAAAATCCAGAATTTTATCGCTACACCAGCCTGCTCGATTTATTCCTCATTTTCGTGTGTCAGTCCTACAAGAGTGTTGTGGTTCAAAGCTCGCAATCCTAGCAAAGGAGCGGTCACCGGAATTGGCAAAGCGTGAGTTTAAAATGAATTATTTCCCCTTTACAGAACCTAATCATTTCATGAACATCAAGTAACTACCTCACATAAACCTCCTTGTTTCTGGTTGTGTAAGTTTTAATTCTTAATCAAATACTGTAAATGGCGGAATTCTAGATGGAAGTCCGTGTGTAACACATATCAATGTAAAATTAAGTAATAAGCCTATCTGAAAACAACACCACTTCGCGGTGTACTTGCTTAGGCTATACTAACATGCAAGCAGCAAGTGCCTGCGGTGATGCATATTTTCTGAGCACAGATTCCCCATGTAGGGAATAAATGGCGATATAATCAGGAAAAACAGCTGGGAAGGGAGAAACTAAACGATGTTCCCCATGAGTGTCACATCTTCTCCCATGTCACATTACGAAAATCTACCTGCGTGTTAGGCAGCGCTGTAGAGAGATATGGCTTGCCCCAGATAAATCAGCGGTCGTTACGATGTTACACAGGAGTCAGTTTTATCAGCAAACCCTCATCTTCTGCTTTTATAGTCAATTTTTAAAACGTTCTGAACTTTTTTTTTTTTTAGATTTCAGGGAGTTAGGGAGCTAATGTTCGTTTACAAAGAATGAAATAAAAACTAGTATAGGCAAAAAATTTGCCCGTTTATATACAGTTTATTTTAACCCCCAGGCACGAAGGAGCCGCTTTCGGTAACTTACTTTGTTAATCATATGATGTCATAATAAAATAATTATCACACTATTCATAACAGTGTCTCCGAAAAAAAAACTTAAGCGAATAATGGACGTGCATACCGGCAATTTTCTTTTTAAAATACTAATGGACTTGCCGTTTTCATATCACAGAGATTTTGGGATCTTAAAGCACGAATTTCGCCGTGAAAGTTCATGCGCATTTTTCACAAGATCAACAAAATATAGTGACTGCTGCGAAAAAATATTGCAAGTTGTATAAGACAGTAGGAGCTGCCCTTAGAAAAGCAAGTGTCTTAAGTCAACGTAACAACATGATGACGGTGGCGGTGGTGGTGATGGTTGTTGTGGTGTTGGTGGTGGTGGTGGCAGCGGCGAAAATGCGATAATGATGCGATAATATGGTATATAGTGTTATAATAAAATAATATTTAAAATTATTATTATTATTGTACAGCGGTCAACATATGAGATGAGAGCGATTAGAATGATCATAATAGTAATAATGGTGATATGATGGGGAGGTGATGATATTATAATGGTGCTAATATAGTAATTGAGTTGCTATGTTGATCATTGTAATGGTGGTATTAATACGACAATAATTATAGCCCTACGGCAGCAATGGTGGTGATAGTAGTTGTAGTGGTATCCTCCGCTCTAAACAACACACTGAATATTCACCCAAAATTAGGGAGCTAAACGACTGGAGCACTGGCATATGTAAAACGATACGGCTGACCTCTGAAAACAACAGTCATAGATTTCACACATCTGTAAACACTGTTCTCACCTGTTCCAGCATTTTCGTGAATAAACTCTTATGCTCCATCACAAAACAACGGAACATTTCACAATGTTCCGCTCCAATACACTGCACTGACCGTGACGTTACGTGGGGTTTGTTAGCTGAGTTTGCATGTTTGGAAGTAACATTATCGAAGTAATTCCATGAAGACTATGTATAAGTTACAAGCTGTAATAGGCTGTACTGCGAAACAAGCTTCATGCTCAGACTGAACTGCCTCAAGGTCTTATCGATGCCATCAACACAATCCACATACATATTAAAACAAAAGCTTTAAACTGGCACTATTGTACTTAATCGTGCTATGATTAAACCAGCACGACGTTCAAATACTATCAGTTAACCATGCAAACTATAAAAAGAACACAGCAACAACAAACAATAACACGAACACGCTCAAAGAATCCTTCCCATAACCACTAACAAGATGTCTACTAAACGATATTTAACAGTCGAACAGCGATACCAAGGGCTGCCAACATTCAACTGCTGATTACGCAGCAGAACTTCAAGAGGACATGAGATTTCTGTGGGAATAAGAATCTCGGTCTTATACTTTAAACAAAGACGACGATGCAGAAAGAGTCAATTATTAACTCTGATTACAAACAAAGTTGTGTTGTTTTCATTAACTCTTGAAGAAACAGAGAGAAATTACAGAGATGCTTATCGTTTATTTTGATTAGGAATATGAGAAATAAATACCTTGAATTTAGACGCCAATTACGCCGAAAATAGCCCAGTTATGTCGCATTTAATTAAATTGCGTCATATGTATAGAGTACTTAGGCTACGGATTGGACAAGTGGAAAATCGTGGTTCGATTCTAAACCGGCTCTGGTTACTACCCAGACATTTCTTCAGTGAATATCGGGTCTCTTTAACTGAGGGTCAAGCGGCTGGAGGATGAAGCCAGTCACTTAGCTCCATTTAGTGCTGACGTTAATAATTAGTAAAGCGGAACCTCTAACCCCATATACACTTCATGCCTTGTACATGAAGAGATTTGGTTTCAACTTATTTTGGTGTTCTCAATTTTCCACTTTAATGTATATGATTGCATTATACTGTGTATTTATAACCCATACATTAATACATCAATCCAATTATTACACTGTGACTAGGAAAGATCCCAGTAGTCTATGTTACTTTAAAACGCCCATAAGTTTCGGCTTTCAAAGGGCCATTTTCAAGGAACCACAACAATTGCAAAGAAGAGGGTACTTATATATATATATATATATATATATATATACAAAATTGTGATTTAAATATAACACAATTATGCATATACTATGCAAACATATATATATATAAGAATTTAGGTGTAAAATTGTCTACTTCATGTTCGCCAAAGTTCAAGTATTCAAACGTGAAAAAATTATTTAGCGTTGATCAAAGTATGAGTATGCCTTCATAATTGTTTATAAATGTCCAAATGGTACACGTATAAATACATGTAAATAATTAACTAAGAAAGCAGTCACT
>Ga0123353_10008291_pt1 | contig 14174 bp, 11 predicted proteins | sample TergutLab28metaG_3_FD_92763 | JGI IMG/M metagenome (GOLD analysis project Ga0123353, IMG submission 92763) | Labiotermes labralis P3 segment gut microbial communities from Petit-Saut dam, French Guiana - Lab288 P3 | ecosystem: Host-associated > Arthropoda: Insects > Digestive system > Gut ... | reverse complement strand
GCTGTCCGGCGCAGGCATCACGCCGGACAAGGGCAGCCCTCCTTCCTTAAAGCAGCTGGCCGTATTTCCTTATGAACACGCCCTTCAATATGCTTACCAGGACCATGTACCCAAGCAGCGTCGCAAACAGCCACGGGAAGTATATGAACGGCAGGCTGGACATGCCTAAGGCCGCCCCTATCTTGGTGTAGGGCAGCAGCGTGCCAATCATTATCCCGCATGTGGTCAGCAGCATGACCTGCCAAGACGCCCGGCTTTGCAGGAACGGAATCTTGGGCGTCCTTATCATATGTATCACCAGCGTCTGTGTCCACAACGATTCCACGAACCAGCCGGTATGGAACACCGAGATGAACAGCTCCCTGTCCGCGCCCGTGGTATAGCCGAATGCCGTGCCGACCACCATGGGGCAGATTATGAAGAACATCAGAAGATAGGTCGTGATGTCGAAGACCGAGCTGGTCGGCCCTATCCAGAACATGAACTTGCCGATAGAGCTTGCGTCCCACTTGCGCGGCTTGGCCAGGAAATCGCTGTCCACGTTGTCCCATGGAAGCGACGTGCAGGAAGAGTCGTATATAAGGTTCAGCAACAGTATCTGTATGGGCAGCATGGGAAGGAACGGCAGGAACGCGCTGGCCACCAGCACCGAGAACATGTTCCCGAAGTTCGAGCTTGCCGTCATCTTTATGTATTTTATGATGTTGGCGTAAGTCTTGCGCCCTTCGACGACCCCGGCGTTCAATACCGTCAGGTCCTTTTCCAGCAGGATGATGTTAGCGGTTTCCTTCGAGATGTCGGTCGCGGTATCGACCGATATGCCCACGTCGGCCGCCCGCAGTGCCGGAGCGTCGTTTATGCCGTCGCCCAAATACCCCACGACATGCCCGTTCTCGCGCAGCAGCGTTATGATATGCTCTTTCTGGGAAGGGGATAGCTTGGCGAAGATGTCCACCTCTTCGGCGGCCTGGGCCAGCTGTTCGCGGGACATCCTGGCAACGTCGTCGCCCTTGATGACCTTCAGGTTGTCAAGCCCGACCTTCTTGCATATATAGCGGGTCACCGCGTCGCTGTCGCCGGTCAGGACCTTGATGCGGATATGGCTGTCCTTCAAGGCCTTTATCGCCCTGACCGCGCTTTCCTTGGGGGGGTCCATGAACGCCAGGAAGCCTATGAACAGCATGTCGCTTTCGTCCTTGACGCCGAACTGGTCGACCGGGGGCGGGTTGTGCTTTTGCGTGACGCCAAGTATGCGCATGCCGTTGTCGCTGTACTTTTCCGCGATGGCCGAGATTTCCGCCTTCCGCTTGTCGGTCAGGGTTACGACCTTGCCGCCCTGCATGAAGCGCGAGGATATGTTCAATATCTCTTCCAGCGCGCCTTTGGTGATAAGCTGGGTCTTTCCGGCTTTGTCGGCTACGACCACGCTCATGCGGCGGCGGTTGAAGTCGTAGGGAATCTCGTCGACCACATTGTACTGGTCAAGCAGTATTTTGACGTCCTCGTCGTTCTTGTGCCTGATGACGGCCTGGTCCATAAGGTTCTTAAGGCCGGTCTGGAAATAGCTGTTGAGGAACGCGTGTTTCAGGACGCGCGGGTCGTCGTTGCCGCCAGAGTCAAGATAATGTTCAAGCACAATCTTGTCCTGGGTCAGCGTGCCGGTCTTGTCCGTGCACAGTATATCGATAGCTCCAAGGTTCTGTATGGAGTTAAGCTGCTTGACGATGACCTTCTTGCGCGACATGGCAACCGCGCTTTTGGACAGGTTGACGGACACTATCATGGGCAGCATCTGCGGGGTCAGCCCCACGGCCACGGAAAGCGCGAACAGGAACGCCTGCATGAAGTCGCCCTTGTGCCAGCCGTTGATGATGAACACAGTCGGGGCCATCACCGCCATGAAGCGTATCAGCAGCCAGGACACCGAATGGACGCCTTTTTCGAAGCTGGTCATGGGCTTCTTTTCGGCCACCTGCTTGGCCATGGACCCCAGGATGGTGTTGTTGCCGATGCCTATGACAAGCGCGTCGCCCGAGCCGCTGGCCACGGTGCTGCCCATGAACGCCAGGTTCGAGCACGACAGCGGGCTGGGCAGGCCTTCCTGTGGCTGGACGGACTTGACCACCGGCTCGGATTCGCCGGTCAGCGACGACTGGCTTATGAACAGCTCCTTGGTGCGCAGCAGGCGCACGTCCGCGGGTATCATGTCGCCGGCCGAAAGCTTGATGATGTCGCCGACGACCAGCCAGTTGATGGGGATTTCGAACTGGCCTTTCTTGCGCTGGACAAGTATGGTCGTCTTCACCATGGCTTTAAGCTTGTCGGCCGCGTCGCTGGATTTTTTCTCCTGCACGAAGTTAAGCACGCCGCTGATGGTGACCATGATGGCGATTATGATGGGGGCGGTCGGGTCGGCTTCCCCTTTGTCGGCCATGATGACGTCGGTGAACACGGAAACGGCCGCCAGTATGAACAGCACTATGGTGAACGGGTTGACGAAAGCGCGGACAAGGCGCTTGAACATGGTGTCCTTCTTCTGGACCACTATTTCGTTGCGCCCGTGCTTCTTGCGCAGATAGCGGACCGAGTTCTGGGTAAGGCCCGTCATGTCGGTGCGATATTCCTTCAGGACCTGTTCCGGAGCCTTGGCCGCCGCGTCAAGCAGGCGTTCGCTTGCCCCGCCCATCGCCACCGCGTGCTTGTCCAGTTTCCCGCGGCGCGCCATAATCACCCTTCCCAATATCGACATGATGAACCTCCATAAGATAGTTATGTCCTACAAAGAGTAGCGCGCGTTGATTAAAAAAGGCTGAATACCCCGTTTTATTTTTGGCCTATAAAGCGCGCCAGGACACCCGCACTTTGGCCAGGTCGTGCCCGCCTTCGGCCAGCCGTATCACGCTTAGCGATTCCATGCCGTCAAGGCGGGTGTCGACCTGCGCCAGCTGGTCCAGGAAGGTCTCCTTCTTGAACTCGACCGTCAGGGACGCGGGAGCGTGCGCGGACAGGAACTCGCCGCCCAGGGACTCGGACGCCCACAGCGGGTACATGGCGTTGTTGACGTGCTGGTTGACGTCGATTTCGTTGAACCAGGCCTTGGTTTCCAGGCTGTGCGTGCGGTCGGCCGGGTCAAGCGCGGGCAGCTTGGGGAAGTCCGTGGGGATAGCCCGGTCGGGGGCCAGCATGCCTTCCTGCAGAAGGCCGGGCAGCAGGCGCGGGCGCTTGCGGTCGATGTCGATAAGGACCCAAAGGCTGGACGCGCGGACCAGAACCCGGCCGTCCGCGCCGGCCATCACGAAATCGCGGGACGAGCTTAGCTTGCCCAGCGTCGAGGGCCAGGTGGTGACCGATACTGGCTCGTTGATGCGGGGCAGGCGCAGGATTTCGACTTCGTATCCCGTGCCCACCCACGCGCATGAGTTTTCGACGCAGAACGTCCAGCCCAGGTTGATTTTTTCGGCCGCACGGTCCGCCGCGTCCTGCAGGATATTGAACAGGCTGACAAGGCGCAGGTTGCGGTTCCTGTCGCACTCATAGTTCTTTATGTCGTGCGCGAAAGTGAATTTTGCCATGATTTTAAGGACGTCCTTCTTCAATGTAATACATTGCCAAGCCTATCAGAAAGCGGGCGGGGTTTCAAGCGTAGTTTCGGATATGAACTTTTACCCTTTACCCGCGCCCCGCATGCGGCCTGCGCAAATTCAAGGCCAGCATCTTTTCGGGGTAGTTCGTGATGATGCCGGATATGTTCTTTTGCGCCAGGCGTTTGGCGATTTCCATGTCGTTCACCGTATATGTGAAGACTGGCCTTTTCCTGAACAGGCCGATGGCGGACAGGCTGCGCTTGTCCAGCAGGTTGGCAAAATAAGGAATCATGAAGTCCGGGTTATGGGCAATCCGCCCCTCTCCGCGCCGCAGGTACCAGGGCACGTCCGATTCCTTGCCGTAAAGCAGCCCGGTGGGGACTTTCAAGTTCAGCTGGCGCGCCCTTGCCGCGAAAGCCCTTAACGCAAGCGGGTTGAATGAAGAGACCATGACATTGTCTACCGGATGTTTTTTGGAATAGCCGTGCAAGAAGTCCGCCATGGCCAAAGCCAGCTCACGGAAAGGCTTGCCCTTGTCCGCCTTTATTTCGATGTCCAGCAGCATGTCCGGCCCGATAAGGTCCATGGCCTGTTCCAGCGTGGGTATCTTTTCGCCCGCGTACGCAGTGGAAAACCAAACCCCGACATCATAGCACTGCAGCTGGCCAAGCGTCAAATCCGCCACGCTGGCCTGGGATTGCAGCAGGGCTCCGCTTGGCAGCCGGGCGGTGCGGTTCAGGGTGTAATCGTGGATTACGACTATTTCGCCGTCAGCGGACAGGTGGGTGTCAAGCTCGACGCCGTGCGCGCCGACGCGTTTTGCCAGGCCGAAGGCGGCCAGGGTGTTTTCCGGAGCGTCACCGGACGCACCGCGATGTGCGATGATAGCCGGGGCTTTGTATTTCATCGCTTCAAGAACAAGTTTTTTGTGATTTGACATGCGTACATGATACCATAAATTCCTTTGGTTTTCAACAGGTATATTCTAGGGTTTCAAAATCAATAGTCTGCCGCGCTTGCCTGGGCGTAACGCGCTTGCGTCCCAGCCGTTGGAATTTTCGCGTGACTTTGCCGGTGCGCCCCGCTATGATTGTGCATAGGAAAGGGAGTTTTCATGCAGGCAAAGGACAAGGATTTCTCTGTTTACGACAAAGGCCGGGGCGCGGCGGTCGTGTTCATGCACGGCTGGGGCAGCAGCAGCGCAGCGTTCGCGCCGTTCCTGGAGCCGCTTGCGCGGCATCGCCGGGTAATAGCTGTGGACCTGCCCGGGTTCGGCAGTTCGGCCGAGCCGGGCAAGCCGTGGGACGTGGACGCATACGCGGACTGGGTGCTGGAGCTGCTTGCCCAAAAGGGGGTCAGCCGCGCGGTTTTGGTGGGGCACTCGTTCGGGGGGCGCATAGCCATAAAGCTTGCGTCCAGGGCGGACAGCCCGCTGGTGGTCGACAAGATGGTGCTGGCCGGCAGCGCGGGAATCAGGCGCAAGCCTTCGCTGAAGCGCCGCCTGGTCATGCTGGCGGCCCGCGCCGCAAGGCCTGTGCTGGGGCGGTTCCCGCGCCTGGCGGACAAGCTGCGCCGGGGCTTGGGGTCGGCGGATTACCGCACCGCAACCCCGCTTATGCGCGAAACCCTGAAAAAGGTTGTGGCCGAGGATTTGACTGAACTGCTGCCCCGCGTGCACTGCCCGACGCTGCTGGTGTGGGGCGACAAGGATGCCGCGACGCCTTTGGAAGACGGCCGCAAGATGGAGCGGCTGATACCCGGCGCCGGGCTTGCCGTGTTTAATGGAGCCGGGCACTATGCGTTCCTTGACCGGCCGGCGCAGTTTATGAAAGTTTTAAACGTGTTCCTGGGGGTGAAAGAATGATTTGGCTGTACATGGCGATTTTCCTGGTTTTCTATGTGCCCGCGGCGCGGTACCAGTGCCATATGCTTCAGCTTAACGGCTATAAGACGAAAGGGCATTTAAAGTGGCTGCGGGCCAATTTCCCCGGCTGGCTGTACAAGCCGTATTTGCGGCGCAAGGCGAAAAAGCCGCTTGTCTATACATGGCGCGTGCGGCGGCTGATACTGACGCTTGCGGCCTTGACGGCGGGGGCGCTTTGGGCCGCTTGCCCGTGCATGTGGCCGGCCATGGTCCTTGGCGCGCCCGTCATGCTGCTGGCCGCGAACCTTGCGAACCGCCCGTGGGAGCTTGCGATAAACTACAGCTATATATGGCGGGCAAAGCGGATACTGAAATCCATGCCCGGACTGACTGTGATAGGCATAACCGGAAGCTATGGCAAGACCAGCGTCAAGCATTATTTGCACGAAATCCTGTCGACCACGTTCAACACGCTTATGACTCCCGAAAGCTTCAACACCCCGATGGGGATTGTGCGCACCGTGCGCGAGCACCTGCGCCCGTTCCATCAGTTTTTCGTGTGCGAGATGGGGGCGCGCCACGTCGGGGATATCGCGGAATTGTGCCGTTTGGCGCAGCCCAAGCACGGGATACTGACCGCGGTCGGCCCGCAGCACCTGGACACCATGAAGACGATTGAAAACATCACCAAGACCAAGTTCGCGCTGCCCGATTCCATCCCGGCCGACGGGATTGTGCTGCTGAACACGGACAGCGAAATCATACGCCAGCGGGCGGCGGATTACAAGGCCGTTACATATTCGACGCGCGACTGGGACGACAGCGATTACCGAGCGCGGGACATAAAGACGGGCAGCGAGGGCTCGACGTTCTTCGCGGACATGCCCGGCGGACGGTCGCTGCAGTGCCATACCGCCATCATCGGCAGGCACAACGTGGGCAACATACTGGCCGCAATCGCCATGGCCGACAAGCTGGGCGTGCCGGCCGAGGCCATAAAGAAAGCTGTGGCCGGATTGAAGCCCGTTCCCCACCGTTTGCAGCTTATCAAGCGCGACGGGCTGGTGATAATCGACGACGCGTTCAACGCCAATGAAAGCGGAGTGGCCGCCGCGCTGGAAACCCTTGCCATGTTCGAGGGCTTTAAGATTGTGGTGACCCCGGGCCTGGTCGAGATGGGCGCGGCTCAGGACGAGGCGAACCGCGCGTTCGGGGGCAAAATCGCCCAGGTCGCCGATTGCGTCATACTTATGGGAGCCAAGCAGACCCAGCCCATAATGGCCGGGTTGACCAAGGCGGGATACCCGGCGGACAAGGTGTTCGTCGCCGAAACCCTGGAACAGGCGTTCGGCCGCATAGCAGCCCTTGACGCGGGCGGCAGGCAGAAGGTGGCGCTTTTGGCCAACGACCTTCCGGACAATTTTTAAAGCGTCCGCCCGGGCCAGCGCCAAAGCTCGCGGTAAGCGAGCGACGCGCGCCGCCTTTGGGCGGGCGGACGCGCGTGTCTTGCAGACCGCCTGGCGGAGCCGCTGCGCGGCAAGATTTTTTAAAAATAGACAGGACGGTTTTTATACCCTATTTTAGGACAATAACAAGGAGAACGAACCCATGATAAACATAGCTCTTTTATTCGGCGGCAGAAGCGTCGAGCACGAGGTGTCCGTGATATCCGCCCTGCAGGCCGCCGCCAATTTCGACCCGGCCAAGTACAACGCCGTGCCGGTGTACATGGACAAGCGCGGCCGCATGTGGGCCGGCGCGCCAGCCGGCGACATACGGGCCTATGGCGACATCCCGGCCTTGCTGTCCCGCCTGCGCCCTGTCACGCTGGCGATAGAAGGCGGGCGGTTTTTCCTGGCGCGCCAGCCCGCTCCAAGACTTGGGCGCCGCGCCGTCACGGAAATCCACTTCGCCTTTCCGGTGGTGCACGGAGCCAATGTCGAGGACGGCAGCGTGCAGGGCTGGCTGAACATGCTGGGCATACCTTACGCGGGTTCGGACGTGGGCGCGTCGGCTGCCGCGATGAACAAGCTGACGGCCAAGCTGATACTTAAAGAAGCCGGCATACCCGTGCTGGACTGCAAGGTAATCCGCAGCCGCGACTGGTCGGCCGACCCCAAGGCGTGCGCCAAAGGCATATCTTTCCCCGTTGTTGTCAAGCCGGTGAACCTGGGGTCCAGCGTGGGCATAACCAAAGTCGCCAAACTTGACGCGCTGGCCGAAGCCATGGAAATCGCGTTCGCTTACACCGACACCGTGATTGTCGAGCCGGCCGTGCAGAACCTGCAGGAAATCAACTGCGCCGTATTGGGTTATGCCGACGAAGCCATCGCGTCCGAGTGCGAAGAGCCTGTTGGCGCGGACGAAATCTTAAGCTATCGCGACAAGTACATGGCCGGGGGCAAGCTTGGCAAGGCCGGCTCAAAAGGCTTCAAGCAGGGAGGCATGAGTTCGGCCATGCGCCGCTGCCCCGCGGACATCCCCGGCGGCAAGCGCGATACGATACGCGACATGGCGGTGCGCGCGTTCAAGGCGCTTGGGTGCGCTGGCGTGGCGCGCGTGGACTTCCTTATCGACCGCGAAACCGGCAAGGTGTGGGCCAACGAGGTGAACCCGATACCGGGCTCTTTGTCGCATTATCTGTTCAAGGCGGCGGGCATGGAGTACGCGGAGCTGCTGGACAAGATGGTGGCTTTGGGCTTCAAGCGCTGGCGGGACGAACAGCGCCTTACCACGTCGTTCGAAACCAACCTCCTTGCCGGGCAAGCGGCCGGGTTCAAGTCAAGCAAAGGGACCAAGGGATTCAAGGGCGCCAAAAACTGACGCCCTTGCCTTGAACCGTTTTATCCGCGGCTATTTTATCTGCAGGTAGGTCAGCGTCTGGTTCACCAGCTGGTATGCGATTTCCCCGAAGGCGACAGGGCCGACGAAAGAGGCGGTCTTCTTGTTCTCAAGGTTCGAGTACAGATAGTTCAGGACGCAGTTGCACGAGAACAGTATATTTTCTTCCTGGACTTTCTCCGCGTCCAGAAGCTTGGCGAAGGCGCCCACATAGTCGGGAAGCGGCGCGGCCAGCTTGTACTTGACGCCCTTGAACACCGGGGCATAGAACTGCACGCCCTTGTCCTTGTCTATCCGATTGAAAAAGCTTATGTTTACCAAAGCCCCGTAGTAATCGGCGACCAGCGGCAGCTGAAGCTTGGTGACCAGGTTCTTTTCCTTCATGTATTCGTCCAGGTTCCGCTTCTGGCCCTCCACAAGCGCCTCGTTAGAGTCGTCCCGTTCCGAGGCCACCTTCATCATGTATTCGGCGAAGTTCTGCTTTTGGCCGTTGACCAGCACATCGGCCGCGCTGAAGCCGTCCTGCTCGAACGTCAGGGTGTCGCCGGGCCCCTGCTGGAACGGGTTTATGATGCCGATTTCCGCAACCTTGCCAGGGGGCAGGGCGGCGTGCAGCACTATGGCGCCGTCTTCGATAGCCTCGCCGGTTTCGCCGTTGAACACCTTGGGCTTGACCTTGTCCAGGTCGTCCAGGTGCACGGCGGCAATCCAGCCGATAAGCGGGTTGAAGCCGAACGACTCATAATTGGGGGCGTTCAGCGCGAAAGCCATGTGCGCCGACGACAGGGCCGGGATGATGATATAGCTGAAGCCGTTGTCCGGGCAGTCCTTGTACACCTGCGGCAGGCTGTCGGCGGTGTATTTCTTTATAGAGGCCGTCGCGACGGCGTCGGTTATGTCGGACACGAACAGGCTGTCGCGCGACACCATGCCCCCTTTGCCGGGAGTCATGAAATACGGGGTTGACCCGCCGACCCACCTGCCTTTGGGCAGCTTGGCCAAAACAGCCTCGTCCCCGGCTATAAGCAAAATGCGTTCAGCGGCGATAAGCTTTTGGGTTTCTTCCAGAGTTGATATTTGGTGTTTCATAATAAGTTCATCCTATCCGAAAATGGTTGTAAGGTCTTCTTTGACTGCCGGTATGGCCATGTTTTTGACAAAAAGTTCCCGCAGCTGGGCGGCGCTGGCCTGCACGTTGTCCGGCGAAGGGTCCAGGCTTACGGACTGCGTCAGGCGCGCAATCAGTATCTTCACCGCCAGGAATTTCAGCGTATAGGCCTTCTTGCCGGTGACGATGTCGGACCACGCTTGATGGGTTGCAGCAGGCACTTCCATGATTGATGCTTTTTCCTTTCAGGTTATATGCAAATCATACTTATCCGAAAATGGTCGCAAGGTCTTCCTTGGCCGACGGGATGGCCGTGTTCTTGGCAAAAAGGCCCTGCAGCTGGGCGGCGCAGGCCTGCACGTTGTCCGGCGAAGGGTCCAAGTTCACAGACGCAATCAGCCGTCCAAGCAGGATTTTCGCGGCCAGGAATTTCAGCGCATAAGTCTTTTTGGCGGTGATGATATCGGACCACGCTTGATTGGTTGCAGCAGGCACTTGCATGATTTATACTCCATATCCTTTCAGGTTATTATGGGAATCGTAACGACAAGATGTTAACGGAACCTTAACGCCGTTTTTTGCGGGCTATTAATAACTTTAAATGCCCACTGGCTTTGGCGCTGGCCCGGGCGGACGCGCTGGGCCTTTAACAAAACGCTTCGATTCAACCGGACGTCAGATATTCGTGCATGCTGTCAGAGGCCTTGCGCCCGGCTCCTGCTGCCAGGATTACGGTAGCGGCGCCGGTGACGATATCTCCGCCCGCCCACACCTTTTCCTTGCTGGTGCGGCCGTGTTCGTCGGCGATTATATACCCGCGGCTGTCGACCTTCAAATCCGCGGTGGCCGAGCCGACGACCGGGTTGGGGCCGCTGCCCACGGCGATGACGGCCATGTCGCAGTCCAGGGTTGTCACCGCGCCCGGTACAGGTTCTGGCCTGCGACGGCCGGACTGGTCGGGCTGGCCAAGCCGCATTTCCTGAAGCTGGACCGCGCACAGCCTTCCTTTTTCATCGCCGATGAAACGCGCGGGAGCCTGCAGGAAAAGGAATTTCACCCCTTCTTCCTCGGCGTGGCGGATTTCCTCCTGCCTGGCCGGCATTTCTTCGCGGCCGCGGCGGTACACGCAGGTCGCGGACTCGGCGCCCATGCGGATTGCCGTGCGCAGCGCGTCCATGGCCACGTTGCCCCCGCCGAACACGCACACGTTCCTGCCGCGCAGGACCGGAGTCGCGTTTTCCGGAAAAAGCCGCGCCTTCATAAGGTTGCTGCGCGTCAGGTATTCGTTGGCGCTGTACACGCCGTTCAGGTTCTCGCCCTCGATGTCCAGGAACAGCGGCAGTCCCGCCCCGGCCCCGATATAGACCGCGTCGAATCCTTGCTGGCCCAAAAGCTGGTCGATGGTAAGGGTCTTGCCCACGACCACGTTGCACTTGATGTCGACCCCCATGTCCGTCAGCATTTTAAGGTCGCTTTCCACGACCTTTTCGGGCAGCCGGAATTCGGGGATTCCGTAAACAAGGACCCCGCCCGGCTGGTGGAAAGCTTCGAAAACCGTGACCCCGTGGCCGCGGCGTATCAGGTCGCCCGCGACCGTCAGGCTGCCGGGGCCCGAGCCTATGACCGCGACCTTTTTGCCCGTTGCCGGGGCGATGCCGGGCGCGGCGGAACCTTCGCCGCTTGCCAAGCGGTCCGCGACGAACCGCTCAAGCGCGCCGATGGCGACGGCGCAGTTTTTCCTGGCAAGCACGCAGGCGCCTTCGCACTGTGTTTCCTGCGGGCAGACCCGGCCGCACACGGCGGGCAAAGAGTTCCGGCTTAAGACCGCGCGCGCCGCGGCATTGAAATCGCCGTCCTTTATATGCCCGATGAATTGCGGTATGGGGACGCTGACCGGACATGCGGCCACGCAGACCGGGTTCTTGCACTGCAGGCAGCGGGCCGCTTCGGCCATTGCGGTTTTTTCGTCATAACCCAGCGGCACCTCGTCGAAGTTATCGCGGCGGGTTTCCGGGTCCTGTTCGGGCATTTCGTGGCGGGCGTTCATGCTTTGGCTCCTTGGTCTTCACACTGGCAGGCGTCGTGGTGTTCCTTTGATTCAAGCTCGTGCGCGCGGTAGGCGGAAAGCCGCGCGGACAGCGCGTCGAAGTCCACCAGGTGCCCGTCGAATTCCGGCCCGTCCACGCAGGCGAAGCGCACCTGGCCTCCGACCATGACCCGGCAGCAGCCGCACATGCCCGTGCCGTCGACCATCAGCGCGTTCAGGCTGACCAGGGTCTTTACCTTGAATTCCGCCGTGACATCGCAGCACGCCTTCATCATGGGTATGGGGCCGATTGCGACGACCTCCTTGATTTCCCCTTCGTCTTTTTCAAGGATTTCCCGCAGTACGTCGGTGACGAATCCGCTCCGCCCGTACGAGCCGTCGCTTGTGCAGATGTGAAGCTCGTCGCTGGCGGATTTTATCTGTTCCTCCAGGATGACCAGGTCCTGCGAGCGCGCTCCGACAATGGAAACGACCTTGTTGCCGGCCGCCTTGAAGCCGCGGATAATGGGGCGCAGGACGGCGGCTGCGGAGCCACCGCCCACGCATACGACCGTGCCGACATTGCGTATGTCGGTCGGCTGGCCAAGCGGGCCGACAACGTCCCGTATGCCGCCGCCGGGTTCAAGGGCCGCAAGCTGCGAGGTTGTCCGGCCCACGACCTGATATACTATTGTGACGGTTCCGGCCTTGGGGTCGGAATCGGATATGGTCAGGGGTATGCGCTCGCCCGTTTCGTCGACGCGCAGGATAAGGAACTGGCCCGGCTTGGCGTTGGCGGCGACCAGGGGGGCCATGATTTCATTTTGAACGACAGAGCCTTGGGCCATGACTGCCTTGGATATGATTTGAAACATAAGTCCTCGGTTTGAAAAGCAAACATATTATATAAGCATACTATAAATCCCCGAGTCTGGCAAGAGGTTATTGGCGCTTTGGCGGCACGCTTCCATGGGTAAAAAGGCCAGGCTGGGACGGCATTTTTATGTTGATTTTTTCCCCAAGATGTGATATAATACGACGGTTTGACAAAAAAGGGGGAAACATGGCGGAAAACACTGTTGAGAAGACCGATAAGGAAAAGGCGGCGAACTTGCTGCCCGGCTCGAAGGTTTATGAATTTTGGAAGCGCGCGACAAAGGGGCAGGGCTGGCGCATAGGCTCGATACTTGGCTGCGGCGCGGCGCTGGGCGCGATAGGCGGCTTTTTTCTGCCCAAGGCCTTGCAGAACATCGTAAGCACGGCCCAGACCACTTTCAGCGGCGGCAACATCCTTGAACCGGCGACCGTGCTTGCTTTGGCCGCCCCGGTCGTCGGGTTCTATGTTGCCGAAACCTTGCTGTATTCTTTAAAAGACTCGTCCAAACAGGTCATGGACGCCGACATGAAAAAAGAAAGGCACGATTCTTTATTCAAGCACACGACCAGCTTGGACCACTCTTATTTCGAGACGCGCCAAAGAGGTGCCATTTACGGCAAAATCGGGCAGAGCGTGGGCGGGGCGGCCGCCATAGACGGCATGGCCATAGGCCGCATCCCGCAGCTGGCGTTCTATAGCGCAAGCGCGGCCGTCGCCGTGGCCACGGTCAGCTGGCCGCTGTTCCTGACCATCGCCGCTTCGTCGGCCGCTTTGGGAGGGGTCGGTTTCTACAGCAACATGGTGACCAGCAAAAACCGCAACTTGATGAACGACCAGCGCGCCAATATCTCGGCCAACGGCGTGGACGTGCTGACCAACATCCAGACCGTCCGTTCCAGCGGCCAAATCGACAACGAACAAAAGCGCATGAGCGACATGTCCGAGCAGTACAGACAGCAAAGCTATACCTTGGTGAAAAAGAACCTGCCGTTCCACGTCACGCAGATGATAAGCTGGGACGTGATGGGCGGGGTCATCGCGGTGGCGGGCCTGTATATAGCCAACCAAAGCCAGGACCTGGGCCAATATACCCTGGTCGGGATGGTCGGCCACGGCATGGCGAACGTGGCGCGCGGGCTGATGGACTGCACCAAGGATATCCACAAAAACCATTCGGAATTGCGCCACAACCTGACCGAGCTGCTGCAGGAGCAGACCGTGCCCGAGCTGGAAGGCTCGGAGCGGCTGAACGTAAGCGAAAGGAACGGCACGATAGAGTTCCATGGCGTATGCTTCAAGCACGGCCAAACCAAGGTGTTCGACAACCTGAACCTGACCATAGACTCCGGCGAAAAAGTCGCCGTAATCGGGTCAAGCGGCGCGGGCAAATCCACGCTGGCGAACCTGATAATGCGCACGTACGACCCGGAGTACGGCTATATCACAATCGACGGGCAGAACTTAAGCGAAGTCAGGAAGGACAGCATCCCCGCCGCCGTCGGGTTCATGCCGCAGAAGCCGGACGTGTTCACCCGCACCATCGGCGAGAACATCGCCTATGGCTGCGACGACGCCACGCCCGGGGACATCGAGGCCGCTGCCAGAAAGGCGCAGATACACGGCTATATCAAAGGGCTGGAAAAAGGCTATGACACGCTGGTGGGCGAAAAGGGCGTAAACTTAAGCGGCGGGCAGATGCAGCGGCTGGCCATAGCCAGGGCGCTTTGCCGCGACCCGAAAATCCTGGTTTTCGACGAGCCGACCAGCGCGCTGGACAAATCCACGGAACAGGAAATCCTTGGCGCGATAGAGCGGCTGTCCAAAGACCGGACAGTGGTCATAATCTCGCACAACATGGCCATGGTCGAGAAAGT
>Ga0123353_10008290_pt1 | contig 14174 bp, 10 predicted proteins | sample TergutLab28metaG_3_FD_92763 | JGI IMG/M metagenome (GOLD analysis project Ga0123353, IMG submission 92763) | Labiotermes labralis P3 segment gut microbial communities from Petit-Saut dam, French Guiana - Lab288 P3 | ecosystem: Host-associated > Arthropoda: Insects > Digestive system > Gut ... | reverse complement strand
GAGCCGACGGTTATGCGCCAGGTCATAAGCTCTGCGACCTCCGCGACGGTCCGGACGATGCTCGAGGACGTAGTGAAGATGGGTACAGGTAAAAACGCTCAGGTGAGGGGATACCGTGTCGGCGGAAAAACCGGGACTTCAGAGAACGTAGTGCAGGACGCGACCAGGATCGAAGGCGTCGAGAAGGATTACATCGTTTCGTTCATCGGTTTTGCCCCCGCCGACGACCCTGAGATAATCATACTGCTTCTGCTCGATACACCGAGCCATGAAACGGGTATCTACATAAGCGGCGGTTCCATGGCGGCGCCGGTCGTCGGGAACATGCTTGCAGATATCCTGCCGTTGTGCCTGGGTATCCGGCCTCAGTACTCGGACGAAGACCTTAAGGACATAAACCTGGATATGCCGCGCATAACAGGAAGAGGCGTCGAAGAAGCGAAGAATCTTCTGTTCAGCATGGGGCTTGATTTCGCTGTAGTCGGAGACGGCGAGAACGTGACGGCGCAGTTGCCTGCAACGAACGCGCACATTGCATCAGGGTCGACGGCGCTCATTTTCGCGGGAGAGGACGTCCCGCGCGAGCCTGTGGTCGTGCCGAACCTTTCCGGGATGTCTTATGCAAGCGCAAAAAGTGTGCTTGAAAGCCGGGGGCTGTTTATACGAACGACGGGAGCCGCGAAATCCGACAGCAGGGCCGCGGTATCCGTGCAGTCATTATCTGTCGGGACTGAAACCGCATATGGTACGGTGATAGAAGTCACATTGATAGATAAAGACATTATTGAATTACGCAACTAACACGGAAAGCGGGATAGAGGGTCAGGGTGGAATGAAACTCAGGGATTTGCTGGAAAAAGTAGATATCATTTCGGTTGACGCGGATTTGGAAGCCGAAGTACTCGGCGTAAGCTATGACTCGAGGACTGTGAACGCCGGCGAGCTTTTTGTTGCAATCAAGGGCTTTGAACGCGACGGTCATTTATATATTAAAGACGCTGTTAAGAAGGACGCGGCATGCATCATTTGCGAAGAACACCCGGACGCCGGTACGCCGTATGTCCTTGTTGCGGATTCACGGAAAGCACTTGCAGCCGTGTCGGCAGCATGGTTTTCCTATCCCGCAGAGAAGCTTAAGGTCATCGGAGTCACCGGGACAAACGGGAAAACCACTGTGACGACCTTGCTCAAACGCGTTATCGAACAGTGTTCCGGCGGTAAAGCGGGGCTGATAGGCACAAACGGAAACATGATCGGCGCCCGCGAAATAAAAACTGCCCTAACTACGCCGGAGTCATATGAGATACAGGCGTTGTTGGCCAACATGGTCCGCGAAGGCTGCGGGTATGCTGTCATGGAGGTTTCTTCGCACGCGCTTCAGCTGAACAGGGTACACGCGATGGAGTTTGAAGTCGGGGTCTTCACCAATCTGTCGCTTGAGCACCTTGATTTCCATGCTTCGATGGAGGAGTATGCACAGGTCAAGTCGCTGCTGTTTTCCATGAGCCGCAAATCAGCGATAAACATCGACGACGAGGCAGCTCCTGTAATGATGGAAAAGGCCTGCGGTACTGTGTTTACCTTCGCCGTGAAAAACGACGCTGCGGACCTTGTCGGGAAAAGCATTAAACTCCTCCGGGACAGAGTAGATTTCTGCGCCTTGATCATCGGGAGCATAAACAGGATAGAACTTCGCATACCGGGTATGTTTTCTGTATACAATGCGCTTGCGGTCATATCGGCGTCGTTGCTCCTGGGATTTGATATCGAAGACGTCTCCGCCGCCCTGTACGACTGTGAAAGCGTCAAGGGAAGAGCTGAAGTTGTTCCGACAGACAGTGACTTTACAGTGATTATCGACTATGCGCATACCTCCGACGCCCTTGAGGGGATAATTAAGACTGCGCGCGGGTTTGCACAGGGCCGGGTCGTTACTTTGTTCGGCTGCGGCGGCGACCGCGACAGAAAGAAACGCCCGTTGATGGGCGCGGCTGCGGCGGAGCACTCCGATTTTGTTGTGTTCACTTCAGACAATCCGAGGACAGAGGAGCCCGGCGCGATCATAGAAGAGATACTGACCGGCGTCGGGAACACAAAGACGCCGTATCGGGTAATAGAGAACAGGCGCGAAGCGATTTTCTGGGCGCTGGAAAACGCTGAGCCCGGCGACGTACTGATTCTTGCGGGCAAAGGCCACGAGACCTACCAGATCATAGGCAAAGAAAAACGCCGCCTGGACGAACGCGAAGTAATCGCCGAGTACTTTGAAAAACAGGGGAAGAGTTAATGGTTATGCAGATGATTACCGCGTTTTTGATATCGCTTGCGGTAACGGCTTTAGCCGGGATGCTCCTGATTCCGGCGCTGCGCCGGGCAAAAGCGGGGCAGTCGATCCGTGAAGACGGTCCGGTTTGGCATAATAATAAACAGGGTACGCCGACTATGGGCGGCTTAATGTTCATTGCAGGTATTACGGTCGCAATCCTTATTGCCGGATTCAGTGAGATGAGAGAGGGCGATTTCAGCCATTTGTTCGTTTTGGCTTTTGCGCTTGTTTACGGCGCGATCGGGATTCTGGATGACTATAATAAGCTGAAGAAAAAGCAAAACCTTGGCCTTAAAGCGATTCATAAGTTCATTCTGCAGCTCCTTGCCGCCGTCGGGTTTGTTGTTCTGATGCACTATACCGGAAGCCTGACTTTCAGCCTGTATATCCCGTTTTTCAACGTCGCAGTTCCGATTCCCGCGCCGCTGTATTATATATTCGCCGCCTTCGTCGCGGTGGGGACCGTCAACTCAGTCAATATCACAGACGGCGTCGACGGCCTTGCGTCAGGGGTATCGATACCTGTTGCGGTATGCTACGCGGCAATAGCTTTCATATGGGGCTTTATGGCGCTCGGGGTTTTCGCAGCTGCTCTTGCAGGCGGGCTCGTTGCGTTCCTGCTGTTCAACTTTCATCCGGCGAAGGTTTTCATGGGAGATACGGGGTCTCTGTTCCTGGGCGGCGCTGTCTGCGCAATGGCGTTCGCGATGGATATGCCGCTGATACTTTTGCCGCTCGGGTTCGTTTACTTTGTCGAGACGCTCTCCGATATAATCCAAGTATCGTACTATAAACTCACAAAGGGCAAGAGGGTATTCAAGATGGCGCCGCTCCACCACCATTTCGAAATGTGCGGCTGGAGCGAGTACAGACTGTTTGCAGTTTTTACTGCGGTGTCGGTTGTTTTTGCTGTCATATCATATTTTGGCGTTTACCTGAGAAACATATAAAAGAGGGCTGGGAAGAGAGAGCAGAAGAGAGACGGAGAGGAAAGACAGAGGGAGTATGAAGAAAAGCGCTGCAGCGGAAAGCAATAGTGAAATAAGCGGCCCTCAGGCGGGCGTCCATGCTGAGGGAATGCCGAACTGGGTCGAGCGCGAGCTTTCGTCCGAGTATGTTGACGCCGGAAAACAGAGTCCGGGCGTAGATAAGCCATTTCTGGTAATCACGCTCGTACTACTTTTGATAGGCATAGTGATGGTCTTTTCAGCCAGCTACGCCAGCGCTTACTACTCGTCCGGGGAGCCGCTGCGATTTTTCTCGCGCCAGCTGATTTTCGCAGTGAGCGGCATTGCGCTGATGCTGCTGGTATCCCGGGTGAGCGTGAAGACGATGAGCCGTTGGTCTGCACACCTGCTCCTTATATCCATTGCTTTACTCATACTCGTGCTCATCATAGGAATCAAGATCAATGGCGCAAGGCGCTGGATCGGCATAGGAGGGGAGTACAGCGCGCTGACTTTTCAGCCTTCTGAGATCGCGAAGCTTGCAATCGTCCTGTCTTTCTCGCAGTTCGCATGCAAGTTCGGAAAGTCGCGCATGAAGACGTTCAAGTATGGCGTTGCGCCTTTTGCAGCGATCACCGCAATAGTAGTGATCCTTCTATACAGGGAGCCGCATCTTTCGGCGGTCATTATCATCACTGTGCTCGCCGCAATCATGATGTTTGCAGGGGGCACAAGGCTGAGGTGGTTCTTGCTGGCCGCGCTTATTGCGGCTGCGATCGTTGGGATAATGGTCTTCCCGAATATGCTCTCATCGGCAAGGGAGGGCGGCATGCAGGGCATCGCGGAAGAGTCGGCGAACCCGCAAAGGGATTTCAGCGGGTACGGATACGCGGGCCGGCGCATCAACGCATGGCTCGACCCTGACGCCGATCCTTTGGGAGTCGGGTATCAGACCAGGCAGTCTCTGATGGCGGTCGGTTCCGGCGGTTTGCTTGGACAGGGCCTGGGACAGAGCAGACAAAAGTATTTGTACCTGCCTGAAGAGCATAACGACTACATATTTGCGATCGTATGTGAGGAACTCGGCTTTATTGGGGCAATACTGATCCTTATGCTTTTTGCGCTGCTTATAGTACGCGGTTTCTGGCTAGCTATCCACGCCAGGGGTAACCGGTACAGCTTTCTAATTGTGATCGGCATAACCAGTTTATTAGCTATACAAGTATTTCTCAACGTTGCGGTCGTGATAAACCTCGTGCCTGCAACGGGTATCTCCCTGCCGTTTTTCAGCTACGGGGGGACCGCCCTGTGGATCCAGCTTGTACAGGTCGGCATTGTTTTGGCTGTTTCGCGAGAAATACCGCTGTCAAAGGGCGGCGCTGACCGCGAGGAACAGGAGGGTACGGCGTGAACTTCCTGTTCGCCTGCGGCGGGACTGCCGGACATATAAACCCGGCGCTTGCAATCGCGTCAGAGCTGCGCCAAAGGTTTCCCGACGCTAAGATACTGTTTGTAGGCGCAGGCAGGGAGCTGGAGAAAAAGCTGATCCCGCGCGCCGGATTTCACCTCGTAAATATTAAGATGAGCGGGCTGAGGCGGGGATTCTCTCCCGACGACCTCCTCTACAACATGAGGACGCTCCGTAACCTGACAACAGCGGGGATAAAAGCGGAAACGCTGATGGAGCGGTTTAAGCCGGACGCGGTCATAGGCACAGGCGGGTATATCTGTTATCCTGTCCTGCGGAGGGCGGCGCAGTTAGGCATCCCGACAGTTGTCCATGAATCGAACGCTGTTCCCGGCCTCACAACTAAGATGCTCAGCGCGACGGTAGACAGGGTGCTCATCTCGTTCCCCGGGTTGGAGGACGTGTACAGGCGGCCGGAGCGCGTCGTTTTCACCGGAACGCCGGTTCGTGCGGGTTGCTTTTCATCTCAGACAGACGCGGAGCTGAATGTCAGGCGGGAAAAACCTCTGATAGTGTCATTCTGGGGTTCGCTCGGCGCCGAGCATATGAATGAAAAGATATCCGAGTTCATAATGCTCAACATAGAGGCGGACCTTTTCGACCATATACATGCCGGGGGAAAGAGCGGCAGTGCGGAAGTAATAAAACAGAGGCTCAGACAGCGGGGAGCGCCGGATGAACTGCCTCCTGGGATAGAAATCAGAGATTATATCGAAAACATGCACTTGGTTATCGATAAGGCGGACGTCGTTATTTGCCGCGCGGGCGGATCTACGATAGCTGAGATCACAATGATGGGTAAGCCTGCGATACTGATCCCCTCACCATATGTGACGAATAATCAGCAGGTTGAAAACGCCGGTCAGGTCGTGAAGTCAGGCGGCGCTATTATGCTCCATGATAAAGACTGCACAGGCAGGTCGCTTTTTGAGATAGTCGCGTCACTGCTTGAAGATAAGGATAGATTATCCGCAATGGCGGAAGCGCAAAAGGCCCTTGGAAGGCCCGGCGCTGCCGGCGGTATCGCAGACATAATACTTTCACTGTGCAATTAGGACTATCGTAGGGGCGCCGCTTGCTGCGCCCGCATATAATAACACGAAAGGGGAACGCGGGTATGGGTTGGTTGAAGAACAGGCGGCTGAGTAAGAGCGCGGCCGTGTATATTCCGATCGGCGCTCTCCTGATAGTATTGCTGACGGTACTCGGAACCAGCGGATTCTTCAGGGTCGTAGAGGTTGAAGTCGGCGGTTCTGCAATATACACAGAAGATGAGATAATCGGCATTTCCGGGATCGAGTACGGAGACAACTTACTCTTCGTCGACACAAACGCCGCGGCGAGAAGGATACAGGGCGCGATGCCTTTTATCAACAGCGCAAAAGTTACGCGTCATCCGCCGGGTTCGGTCCGCATAGAAGTGACCGAGAGCGTTGCAATCGCATGGGTCGCGTTTGAGTCTGAAGCATTGATAATCGATTCGTCGGGCAGGGTGCTTCAGCGAACGTTTTACGCGCCGACGGATTTGGTCGAAGTCCTGGGGTTCAGGGCGTCAGAAGCCGTGGAAGGAAGTGTTCTGAAACCCGAACTGGGTAATGAGACTACTTTTCAATTCCTGCTCGACGTGATCATGGCAATCGAGAGAGAAGGCATCCAGGATGGCGTCTCGTACCTTGATGTTACAAGCTTTTCGAACATAAACTTCGGGTATGCTGAAAGGTTCCGAGTGATCCTGGGCGGTCCGACTAATCTCAGGCAGAAACTGACGTCGCTTTCCAACGCTATAGCGAATGTCGACGCCGGAGATCTTGCGGGTTCAACCGGTACCTTCAAAGCCGAAACTGACGGCAGTTGGAGATTCGTCCCGGATAACTAGGAAATGGAAAAAATTTGCATAAACACTTGACCTTCGTTGAAAATAAAGATAGAATGTTACGAGATATGCAGATTTTCAGGCTAAAACTATTTAGTACGGAGGGATTGGAACATGTCGTTTTCTATGGACAGCGGTCCTGACAATGTTGTTGTGATCAAGGTGGCCGGTATAGGTGGCGCGGGTAATAACGTTGTCAACAGGATGGTCTCCGCGGGAACGCAAGGTGTTGAGTTCGTCGCAATAAATACGGATAAGCCCGCGCTCTCTGTTTCAAACGCGGACAACAAAGTCCAGATCGGCGAGAAACTCACGATGGGACAGGGGGCAGGCTCAAATCCTGATATCGGCAGGAAAGCTGCGGAGGAGAGCCGCAACACCATTGCAAAAGCAATCGAAAACACTGACATGGTCTTTATTGCCAGCGGCATGGGCGGAGGTACAGGCACAGGCGCTTCACCGATCGTCGCTGATATCGCCAGGGAAGCAGGCGCGCTGACGGTTGCGGTCGTCACCAAGCCTTTCAGCTTCGAAGGCAAAAGAAGGATGGAGCAGGCTGAGGAGGGCATAAAGACCCTGCTTAGCAAGGTCGATTCGCTTCTGGTAATTCCAAACGACCGGCTGAAAAACGTTTCAGACCAGAAACTTACATTCGCAAACGCCTTTGAAATAGCGGACGGGGTCCTTCACCAGGCTGTCGTAAGCATTTCCGAGCTAATAAAAAACACAGGTTTCATAAATCTTGACTTTGCCGACGTCACTTCGATTATGGAGAACGCCGGTTATGCACATATGGGCGTAGGGCATGCCGCTGGCAAAGGCAAAGCCGAAGAGGCTGCGCGCGCAGCGGTTACGAGCCCGCTGATGGAGACTTCGATAGACGGCGCACGCGGCGTCCTTATCAACATCACCGGATCGTTCGATATTGGGCTGGACGACGTCGAAGCGGCAGCCAGCCTTGTTCAGGAAGCGGCGCACCCGGACGCGAACATCATCTTCGGCGCTTCTTTCGACGAAGACATGGAAGATGAGATCAGGGTAGTCGTCATTGCGACCCGTTTTGACGACAGGCCCGCCGTTGTGACGCCCGGACCGGCCAGAAAACCGGAGACTTATCCGGAAGCGCCGGTCAACAGGGACTTTGACGCGGCACTGAGGGCAGCAGTGGAACCGCCTCCGCCGCCTCCGCCGCCTCAGGAAGAAGACCCGTTCGACACGATATTCAAGATTTTCAACTCTAAATAGCGTGCACTTACTTATCAATAAAGTTACTGCCGCGGACAGTTGGGTGTTATTCCACCCGCCTTTCCTCGGCAGTTTGCTAGTGCAGGGCAGGAGGTGAAGCGGAACGTTATGAGAGACCGTATCATACGGATCATCAGGGAGATGGGCGGGATATTTGTCCGCAAACATGTAGGGCGCAGCGCAGCCGCGTTGTCGTATTACCTCACGCTCTCAGTTTTTCCGTTCCTTGTCTGCCTGAGCACTATACTTGGATTTCTAAACGTTTACGAAGGCGAGACGTTTTCGATCCTCGAGGAAGTCATACCTTCGCAGGCGTTTTCCGTGATAATCGATTTCCTGAGATATGCGGGCGGCAACAGGTCCGAGCTTATGCTGATCGTCGGGATCATCGCAATGCTGACGACCTCGTCTGCTGCTTTCCGGTCATTCACGGGCATAATGACTGAGATACAGGGACAGAGCAGGTTCTCGTCAGTATGGAGAGGGATAGTCAGCTTCGCTCTGTCGATCGCGTTTATAGCAGCTATCTATGTCTCAGGGCTGATCATTATCACCGGAAGATGGCTCGTGCAGGTGTTCGAGCCGCATGTCGGCGTCTCCGACTTCTTCTCCCACTGGCCGTGGATCAGGTTCCTCTTCCTGTTTCTCCTTCTTTTCGGTGTGATATTCGGAGTGTACATCATTTCGGCGCCGAAAGAAACGAAGAGAACGCATCGTTTGCCGGGCGCGCTCGCAGCCTCCGTCGTCCTTGTCGCGGCGAGTATATTGTATGCGCGTATGATATCGGCCTCGCTGAGATACACTCTGTTATACGGCTCTCTGGCGTCTTTTGTGATCCTGATGATCTGGCTGTACACCTGCGGGATCATTCTGATCATGGGAAACGTTTTCAACATTTCGCTGCATAAGCAGAAGAACTAAATCCCGTACGATCCGGAGATGAGAAATTGACTAACTACCTTCTGCCGAATATGAAAAACGAGCTTCGACATATATCGCCGCTTGGGCTTGCCCATGTCGGCGACGCGGTCTTTGAACTGATGGTACGGACAAGGCTCTGCGATCTCGGCGCTTCGACGGCAAAAAAACTTCACGGCGAGGCGGTGACTTTCGTTTCGGCGAAAGCGCAGGCGGCGGCTGCGGAGCGTATACGACCCGTGCTCTGCGAGGAGGAACAGGCGGTCTACAAGCGCGGGCGGAACGCGCATGTCAACACGACGCCGAGAGGGTCGACATACGAGGAGTATCACGCTGCGACGGGTCTGGAAGCTCTGTTCGGGTATCTATATCTGAGCGGCCAAACAGACCGCCTCAACGAGTTGTTTGAGATAGCAGTAAACACAATGGAAGGATAGGTCCGGCATATGCCGCTTGACGCGTTGTGCCTTGCCGCGGTCCGAGATGAACTGTCAGCGCGGATCACCGGGCAGAAAATAGAAAAGGTGTATCAGCCGGAACGCGATGTGCTGATTATCAAGCTGCGGGGCGGCGCCGGTTCGTGCCGCCTTTTGATATCCGCCGGTTCGGGAGATATGAGGGTACACCTGACTGAGTCGCGGCTTGAGAACCCCGCGGCTCCGCCGATGTTTTGCATGCTCCTCAGGAAGCATCTGACAGGCGCCAGGATCGTCGGCGTAACACAGCCGCCCTCGGAGCGTATACTTGAACTGGTATTCGACACATGGGACGATGAGGGTAACTGTACGGAAAAACGCCTTATCGTTGAACTGATAGGGCGAATGTCAAATGTGATTCTTGCCGACAGCAAAGGGACGATAATAGACTGCCTGCGCAGGAACTCTGACGAAACATCAGAAAAGCGGACGCTGTTTCCGGGGTGCGTTTACACAAGCCCTGCGCCGCAAGAGGGGAAAACCGCAGCGCTTAGTATAACCGAAGACAGTTGGCAGCAGGTGTTCGACGCCCGCACGGGAAGCGCATCGGCGGATAAGTGGCTGATATCAACATTCTATGGTTTGTCGCCTCTTATATGCCGCGAGATTTCGTGGAGGGCTTATGGAGATACGGAGTATCAGCTCAGCGGGATTTCAGACGGGGGAGCGTCGCTTCGCCGTGAGTTCTTCTCAGTTCTGCAAGCAGTAAGCTCCGGCGAGGCAGAGCCCTGGATCATAACCGGCGATGACGGAACACCGCGCGATTTTTCGTTCACACGGATCATGCAGTACGAAACGGCGTTGGAGGTCAGCAAGGAGACAAGCTTTTCCGCAATGCTCGACGGTTATTACACGCGAGCGTCGCAGATTGCAAGGGTCAGGCAGCGAGCATCCGCAACTACCAAGACGGTCAGGAACGCCAGGGACCGGCTTGTACGAAAAATCGCCGCTCAGCGGGAGGAGCTGGACAGGACAACGCGCCGCGATAGCGCCCGCGAGTGCGGCGATATCATTATGGCGAATATGCATCTCATGAAAAAAGGGCAGAGCTTGCTGACCGCCCCGGACTTTTACGCGGAGGAAGGCGCGGTGAGGGAGATACTGCTTGACCCGCTGAAAACCCCGCAGCAGAATGCGGCAAAGTATTATAAAGAATACACCAAATCCAAAAACGCGGAGAAGTTTCTTACTGAACAAGTGCGGATCGGCGAACACGAAATGGAGTATCTCGAGAGCGTCCTGGGGGCAATCGAGCTGGCGGAAGGGGAGCGCGACCTGGAGGAAATCCGCCGCGAACTTGTCCAGACCGGCTACATCAAAGCACAGAAAAAAAGCAAAGAGAAACCTGCCGCAACGGTTCCGCTTAAGTTTGCGTCGTCCTCTGGTTTTCAGATTCTTGCAGGCAGGAATAACTCCCAAAATGACAAACTAACACATAAAACAGCTTTTAAGTCAGACGTTTGGCTGCATGTGCAAAACATCCCCGGCGCTCATGTCATTATCGTCTGCGGCGGCGCCGCCCCCGATGATATGACGCTCCGCGAGGCAGCCGCTATCGCAGCTTATTACTCGTCTGCGCGCAAAGGCGGAAAGGCCGCTGTTGATTATACTCAGGTAAAGTATGTAAAAAAACCTCCCGGAGGGAGGCCCGGTATGGTCATTTACACAAACCAATCGACTATAATCGCAACCCTGGACGAAGAACTGGTCAACCGCCTGAAACGTAACTATCCTTTGTAGGGTGCGGCGCCCCCGGCGCACCGCCTGTTACGATAATGTATTCAGCAGCTCGTCTATGCGTGCAACCGCTTCGTCATACTCGCCGGTCAGCCAATTATGGAGTATGTCCTTCATCGCATAGTCTGCCTCGTCGTTTATTTTCAGGTTCTGCAGTTTCCCGCCGGCTTCACGCATACCCGCTGAATCATAGTCGCTCAGCGCCTTCTTGAAACGCTCAAGGAGGCTTATCAGCATTTCTACGTCAATGCTGTCCCTGTTGTCAGACAGCCCTCTTGATGACATAGCCTGCCCGATGTTATTAAGGATTATTTCAAGTTCGGATAAAAACGATACGGAATGCTCCCTTATGAAGGCAAGATCATGGTTCTTACCCGCGTGTTCCAGGACTCTGGCGGCTTTCGACAGCGCTTCCGCGCCGATAACAGCGCAGGCGTTTTTTAATGCGTGGATATGTATTGTGAACAGGCGTACGTTACCTGCGTCCAGACTAGCCTTCAGCTCATCTGCTTTCTCGTGTCCGTCTTTATGAAAAACGCCGAGCATCCTGATGTAGTGTTCCTGTTTCCCGCCGGTAAGAGCGACGCCTTTTCCTGTGTTAAGCCCCTCGATCTCCATATTGGCGGAAAGTTCCTCAACATGGGCTATAGGGTGCTTGGGCGCCGCAGATGGCCAGACTTGCTTTTCGGCCGGTATCCAGCGTTCCAGTATGGCGTCGAGCCTGGATGACTCGATCGGCTTTGAGATGAAGTCGCTCATGCCGTTGCTGAGAAACTTTTCTTTCATGCCCGATACCGCGTCAGCCGTAAGCGCCACGATCGGAAGAGCTAGGACATGTTTGTCCCCCTCTTCGGCGAGCGCTTTGATTCGCGAAGTCGTCTCAATGCCGTCCATGTTCGGCATCATGTAATCCATCAGTACCAGGTCGTACCTGTTGGTTCTGACCGCGTTTATTGCTTCGGCGCCGCTCTTGCACAGATCGACTTGCATTTCAAACGGCTGCAGCAACCCTTCGGCAACCTTAAGGTTCGTCGTTATATCGTCAACGACGAGGACCCTTGCGCCGGGTGCAGTGAACCTCGCCGACGCCGGTTTGTTCGACAACGTAATATACCCGTCGGAAACCCCGTTTAGAAAGTCGGCTACCGGTAAGCAATACAGCGGCGTGGTCAGGACGCTAACGTCGTAGAATTCAACTATTTCGCCGAACTCCGCAATCAGGATGATGTTTGCGTTTGTTTTAACATCCGGGAACTCATCTTTCACCCGCGAGTACAGGACTGAGGCAAGAAATACATGGGTAAATTTCCCGCTCATAACTTTTTGGTAAAAGCCTGCCGCATCCGAGACGATCTCATAACGGACTCCGAAATCCTCCATAGTGACGACTATTGAGTCCCTGCATATAGCGCGGCGCTCAAAAATCAACACGTTTTTGTCTGATGGGTCGTTTACTTCGGCAATCGCCTTCGCCTGGATGACTGCCTGCGGAACCGAAATTGAAAAAGTGCTGCCTTTTCCGTACTCAGAAGCAACGCTGATTTCTCCGTTCATTGCGCTGACTATGCTATGTGTGATCGCAAGTCCGAGACCTGTCCCTTCGATACCGGCGTTGCTGCGTTTGTCCAATTGGGCAAATTCGAGAAACAGTTTCTCTATTTCTTCGGGCTTGATACCTTTTCCGCTGTCCGAAACTTCAAAGACCAGATGAAATACCGAGTCTTCCGAGTAATGCCCTTTGACCGAGAATGTCACATGGCCCTTTTCTGTGTACTTAACGGCATTACTGAGGAGGTTCAATACCACCTGACGCAGTTTTGTAGAGTCGCCGTAAAGAACACCGGGGAGGTTCGCATCTACATTTACCAGAAAGCGCAGCCTGGAGTCGAATAGTTTTCCCTTTACGATATTTACCGTATCGTTCACGATGGTTGAGAGCATATACTGATCCGGGATTACTTCCATTTTTCCCATTTCTATTTTCGAGATGTCCAGGATGTCGTTGACGATCGCTAAGAGATTCTGGCTTGCCTGCGTTATCGTAAACAGGTACTCGCGCGCGGCCTTGGAGAGATCCTCGCGCATTGCCAGTTCCGTCATGCCGATTACAGCGTTCATAGGCGTCCTTATTTCATGGCTCATCCTTGCAAGGAAGTTGCTTTTGGCGCGGTTTGCGGCGTCTTTTCTTTCGATCTCCTTTACGTCGACGCTCCTCTGAAGCACAATGATCGCGCAGATACATATGCCGACTATTGTTGAAGATAGGATCGATTCCACCAGGAACATAAGCCGCGGGGAGGGTGGCGCGATACCATGTAAGAGAATAGAGGAGAATTGACTGCTAATGTGCAGAGTATTCAGGTAAAAGAAAGCTGCCGATATGATCGTATAGGCTGCGGCGGTAACCAAAAGGCGCCGGCCGCGCAGGAGCAGGCAGATGGTCACTGCTCCCAATATCAGGTAGCTCGTCGTCGAGCCGTAGGGACTTCCGGAAAAGAAGTACGCAAGAGGCAGTAGCATAAAGCAAACTGCGGCAACCGCAATCAGTTTGCAAACAGAGTAGTCATGATACTTGTTGGCGATATACAAGCAAATAAGCATGACCAGGGCTGTTCCCGCCAACGCGAGGATCAGCTCCAGATATGATATCATAAAGAGCCTGGTTATCAACGAAATCAGCGAACATGCCATCACGGACAGCAAAACAATGTTTATTCGCTTTGCTTCGATGGGAAGGTCCCCGGACGGTAATGACCCGCGTATGATTCTTTTGATCGTCGGCATATCAATATTGCTCCCGGTTTTGCGGTTTATTCTTCCTTCGAATTATACGCTTTTTTGCTTAAATTACAAGAGGTATAATTTGTAGTGGCACATGTTGGCAGAGTTGTGGTAAGATATCGGCGGATCACTATGATGATTTGAGTGTTGGGAGTTATTTTATGGGCGAAAAGACTATGAGCGTTGACCGGCTTGAGAATATTATCAGCGTCTTCGGTTCATTCGATGAGAACCTGAAGCTTATAGAAGACGAACTTGGGGTCAGGATAACAGACAGGAACTCTGAGCTGAACCTATCCGGAGACGAGGAAAACGTTCATTATGCAGAGCGCGCGATCAACGGGCTGCTGATGCTGGCGGCGAAAGGCGAGGCGATCGACGCGCGCAGCGTCAGGTATATCAT
>Ga0123353_10008289_pt1 | contig 14175 bp, 9 predicted proteins | sample TergutLab28metaG_3_FD_92763 | JGI IMG/M metagenome (GOLD analysis project Ga0123353, IMG submission 92763) | Labiotermes labralis P3 segment gut microbial communities from Petit-Saut dam, French Guiana - Lab288 P3 | ecosystem: Host-associated > Arthropoda: Insects > Digestive system > Gut ... | reverse complement strand
CATCTCCATGGTCATCACCTCTTCCTCCTGCCTAAAAATCAGGCAGGACAGGTTAAATACCCTGGTCAATTTTGGGCCGGTATACCCCGCCCTACATGGTCAGTTTTCGGCCGGCGTGAACATGGGGGTTTTTGAGGGGGTTTTTGAGCATCCTGTTAGAGGTGCCTTTCTTGCCGCTTGCGGGGTCTTTCGTGCGTAGGAACTCAGCAATCACACCCGAGAGCATCAGCACAGCGCTGCCCGACTGCGCACCTGGAACCACTTCCCGAGGGTCTTTGGGCGGCAAGGGAGTAGCTACCCTCTTCCCTTCATTTCTCGCCCGCTGAGCCTCTACCGCCTCCGCCCTCCCCTTGGCAAAAGCAACGCAGATTTGCCGGAACTCGTGGCTATCCTGGGGGACAACGTAGCCGTGCCCCTTGAGCCAGGACAGTGTAGTACGCTGTAGGTCATCTTCGATGATGCCCCGTGAGAGTGCCGCACGGGCTTCCTCGTCAGCGTCGTCAAGGCTCTGCAAGAAACGGGAGTACTGGTGGTCATCGGTGAGCAGCCCTCTTTCCCTTCGCACCTCATCGGTACTCAGCAAGGTACTGACCATCTTGCCCACGATGTAATCCACCTCATCAGGTGTGATAACTAATTTGTGCTTGCTGCCTGTCTTGCGGATACGGGCGAACTCTTCCTCAAGACATAGAAACCATCGCCAACACGGTAGCGCTGCCTTCTTCTTGTCCGCTTCCTTTGTCTGGAAGCGCAAAAACTGGCTTCCGTAGTGTGCGCCAACATCGGATGGAACACGCTTCTTGATACGCCAAAACCTACCGTGCAACTCCATGCCAGGAGGGTAACTCATTTCATCGTCCATGCATGCTTATAGCTGAGTTGTGCCCAGCTTTGTGCCCAATACTGCACACTGCACCTGCATGGCTACAAGGAATCGAGAGAAATCAATGACTTGATGGGTCTATGGCGGAGAGAGTGGGATTCGAACCCACGGTAGGCTTACACCTACGCCTGATTTCGAGTCAGGTACCTTCAACCGCTCGGCCATCTCTCCACTCGAAGCGCGAAATTATAGGCAACCAGACGAAAAAAGGTAGACCGGCGCTCGTACGGTGTGCGATTTTTCGATAGTACACGGAACCGTAAGGGAGGAACATCCGCCCACAGGCCGACCTACTCACTGTATCTTTTTCGCTCGCCCCATGTGTACGTATAGTACCCTCCGGCATGCACGTCGGCTCCAGGGCAGGCATAATCGGCTTGGCTCATTTTTCCAGGGATTCGATTGCGTCTTTCTCACACCATCTTTGCCAGCTTTTCGGTGCTCTTGATTGCGGCTATCGCTATAGCCGTCGTTAGCCCTTCTTCTTCACGTATCGAAAATTTTCGCGAATTGGGCGAATTGCGGGTAGCTACGCGTGTTGATGCGCTCTCTTACCGTACGGATGAACGTGGGACTTACGCGGGCTTCGAGTATGATCTGCTGGTTGCGCTCGGGCAACGCTTGGGAGTGCCGGTGCGGTTCGTACCTTATCCGGATACGGCACACGCGCTCGAAGCCGTCATCAATGGGCAGGCACATCTGGCAGCAGCCGGGCTGACTCCCGATAGTTACTTGCCTTTGGCCTGGACAGCAGGACTGCGCGAGGTCGATTTCGTGCTGGTCGGCCGCACCGGCCGCCGCACTGCCCTGCACGACAACAATCTGGCCGGACGCATTGTCACGGTACGTCAGGGTACGAAACTCGCCGCGTTGATGGAAACGCTCAAGCAGCGCATCCCCGGATTGGAAATCGTCCATCCTGCCCCACATACCGACGATCAGGATCTGCTCATGCAGGCGGCAACCGGCCGGATCGACCTTCTGGCAACCGATCGGGTGAATTACGCGCTCGCCAAGCGTTTGGCGCCCGCGCTGGCCATCGTCTACGACCTGCCGCTCAAGAGCACGGTATCCTGGGCGATGTCGCTGCAACCCGACGGTGGGCTGACAAACGAAATCAATGATTTTTTCAACGAGTCTGCCGCAAATGGTTTGTTCGCCAGTACAGCAGACCGTTATTTCGGCCACATCCGCCGCCTCGACCATTACGACATCGCGGCTTTTCTCAAGCGTATCCAGAACCGCCTGCCGCGCTATACCGCTTATTTCCGCGAGGCCGAGAAGAAAACCGGCATCGACTGGCGTTATCTGGCAGCGGTTTCTTACCAGGAATCGAACTGGGATCCGGAAGCAACGTCTTATACCGGCGTGCGCGGCATGATGATGCTGACTGTTGATACCGCCAACCGGCTCGGTGTCGAAGACCGCCTCAACCCAAGGCAGTCGATCCTTGGAGGGGCGCGTTACCTTTCCATGTTGCAGGCAAAACTCCCGGAAGAGGTTTTCTACCCCGACCGTATGTGGATGACAACCGCCGCTTATAACATCGGCCCCGGGGGCCTCAACAACGCCAGGGCGCTGGCCCGCCTGCTCGGCAAGAACGATACCGTGTGGGTAGACCTGAAATCCGTGCTGCCCCTGCTGGCACAGCCTCAGTACGCCAATCGATTCAAGACGGGGCCGGTACGCGGCGGTGAGGCGCTCATCATGGCGGAGAATGTTCGCAATTTTTACGACATCCTCTGCTATACCTATCCGGTCAAGCGTCCCCTGTTGGTCGAATCCGACGACAAACTCCCTGCCGGTTTTCATTTCAATGCCCAGGCCACTTCGGACATGCGCCTGTCACAACCTGAACCGTAAACTCCTCAGGTCTCTGGCATCATCACATCCATTCCGCCCGACAAAGAATTTCGGGCACGATGACTGAAGCATCGGCGCGCTGGAAGTTTTCCAATATCGCTACCAGCGTGCGCCCGACCACAGCCCCGGGCCGTTGAGGGTATGCATGAGCCGGTTGGTCGTGTAGCATATGGATATCAAGCGTGAAAATGCATCCTGAGAAGTTTGCTATAGATCATGAATCATATGATATTCATACAATTATAATGAAGAGCTAAAGTTGTGTCACTGATCAACCACTGTAAACTTTTGTTTTTACGATGTTTTCGTCACTTTATCCTATATCGCTTAATCATATAAATTTATATTGGCATAAATAAAAATTTCTGTTCATTGGGAAAACCGTGACATTTCTCCTTGCATTTGCGTTACATTCGCATAGGCTTATAACAGGCCACAGAAGAAGAGGCCAGTTCTTCGCAGGGGGGGTTAAATATGCTATCTATGCGCGATTGTCTCGACTATTGTGATCTCACAGACGATGAGGTTGCTTTGATTGCCGAGTTCGAAGGGATTCCTGATGTCATGGCCGGTCAAATGCTCTGCGGTCTGGTTCAGACCGACGAGGGTGTGCAGTTGCTGGCACGCTGTCTCCAGGAACTGATTGACTACGCCGATGCTGCCGGAATGCCGGAGAAGGCTGCGCGGGCCAGGGTAGGGTTCACTCGCTTTTCCATCTCACACAATCTGGCGCACTAAAGCAGTTCCCTCACCGGGAACTGCAATCCTGTCCATTGCGCCTACACAATCAACGGTTTTAATGGGGTACCTCGTTTCAGGGTACCCCATTATCGTTTTTTGCCATCATCACGGCAGGATCGTCTTCGTGCTCCGCCCTGCCCGCTTGAACGTCGAGACGGCGCAGGTGAGCAAGTTTTTCAGCGATTTTCGCTTCCATACCACGTGACGTAGGCCGATACCAGCCGGGTGACTCCATGCCGTCGGGCAGGTACTGTTCTCCTGCGGCGTAGGCTTGGGGTTCGTCATGCGCGTAGCGGTAGCCGTGGCTATAGCCGAGTTCCTTCATCAGCTTGGTCGGCGCGTTGCGCAGGTGTAGCGGCACGGGCAGCGAACCGCTTTGCCTGATGAAGCGCCGCACTGCGCTATAGGCCAGGTAAACCGCGTTCGATTTGGCAGCACAGGCCATGAACACGACGGCTTCGGCCAGAGCCAGTTCACCCTCTGGCGAACCCAGGCGCTCGTAGGCGGCACAGGCATCAAGCGCAATCTGGAGGGCGCGCGGGTCGGCCAGCCCGATGTCTTCTGTAGCCATCCGCACAATCCGCCGCCCAAGGTAGAGCGGGTCTGCACCGCCGTCGAGCATGCGGCACATCCAGTACAGCGCCGCGTCCGGGTCGGAACCACGTACCGATTTGTGAAGGGCGGAAATCTGGTCGTAAAACGCCTCACCCCCCTTATCAAAGCGGCGCAAGTCGCGCGATAGCGTTTGTTCGACGAAGAGCGCCGTAACAGGATTTTCACCGGTGGTCACCGCAGCGATCTGCACCTGTTCAATGAGGTTCATTAACCGCCGGGCGTCACCGTCGGCAAAGCCGGTCATGCGCTCGCGCGCGTCGTCATCGAACGCAAGTTCCGGGCAGGCACAGCGACAGGCACGTTCAAAAAGCTCGGCCATTGCATCAGAATCGAGCGCCTCCAGCACATAGACCGCTGCCCTGGAAAGCAGGGCTGCATTGACTTCAAACGAAGGGTTTTCCGTCGTCGCACCGATGAAGGTGACAAGCCCCTGTTCCACGTAGGGCAGGAAGGCATCCTGTTGCGCCTTGTTGAAACGGTGCACTTCGTCAACGAAAAGAATGGTGTGCCGCCCCAGTTTGCGGGCCGCCTCGGCCTGCGCCACCGCTTCGCGGATTTCTTTGACGCCGGAGAACACCGCCGACAAGGCAATGAAATCCGCGTCGAACCCTTTTGCCATCAACCGGGCCAGCGTAGTCTTTCCAACTCCCGGCGGCCCCCAGAGGACCATCGAATGCGGCTTGCCCGACTCGAACGCAAGCCGCAGGGGTTTGCCCGGCCCAAGAAGATGCGCCTGCCCCGCAACTTCATCGAGTGAAACCGGGCGCATGCGCTCGGCAAGGGGGACGGGCACAGGTTTGCGGGATGACCTGCCTGAGCCGGGATCAGCAGGACTCTTCCCTTGCGCATCAGGTTCAACCGTCCCGAAAAGGTCAAAATTGCCGTTCATCACGGAAGAGATGGATCGCCAAGGATATCCACCCCTGCGGGCGGCTCAAAATGAAAATGATCCGGGGCAAATGAAGGATTAACCCGCAGGTTGATGAACTCGATCACCGTGGTCTGCCCGAAATTGTCGAGCAACGTCAGGCGCTGCAGGCGTTTGCCATCGAAGCCGAATCGAAAGAACTGGAAACCGCTACTGGCAGTCCCCTCATCATTCAGGCGTGGGCGGGCTTCGACCCAGACGAGCTTTTTGCCGCCGTCCGTCCCTTCGTCCGCCGCACTCTCGGTCAGGATGAAATCGCGTTCGAGTTCACCCTGCCCGAACAGGATCCCGGCAGGCGTCATGCCCAGAGCGTTTCCAATCGGGCGTACCGTCACCTGCCGAAGATCACGATCCCACGACCACAATTGCTTGCCGTCAGCCACCAGGAGCTGCGGGTATGGCAGGTCATATTCCCATCGGAATTTGCCGGGACGGGCAAAGGAAAACTTGCCGGAAGCCTGCTGTGGCGGCTGTCCCGCCCTTCCACTGACGATTTGCTTGAATTCGCCTTCAGCCCTGCTGGTCGAAACGACGAATTGCCGCAGGTTATCCACCGCGCCAACGGCCATTGCGCCCCCCGGCAGTAGAAACAGGGAAACGGAAGCGGCCAATGCGGCCAGTGCGCCACGATGGCCTTTCATATCGTTCATTCCTCTGCGATTGGTGGAGCCAGCACTTCACGGTTGCCATTGGCGCCAACCGGTGAGACGACTCCATTGCGTTCCATTTGTTCGATGAGACGGGCAGCGCGGTTGTAACCGATGCGCAAATGGCGCTGCACCAGCGAAATAGACGGCCTGCGCGTCTTGATGACGATATTGACCGCCTTGTCGTAAAGTTCGTCGGTCTCGCCGTTGCTTCCTCCGCCTCCGCCATCGAACCCAAAATCATCCGAATCGTCCGAGTCGGGTATCAGGATACCCTCCACATAATCAGGCTGCCCGGTTTTCTTGAGATATTCAACGACCTTGTGAACCTCGCCATCGGCAACGAACGCGCCATGTACCCGCACCGGCAAGCCCGTGCCCGGTGCAAGGTAAAGCAAATCGCCCATGCCAAGCAGGGTTTCGGCCCCCATCTGGTCGAGGATGGTGCGCGAGTCGATCTTGCTCGATACCTGAAACGCTATCCGGGTCGGCACGTTGGCCTTGATCAGCCCGGTGATGACATCGACCGACGGACGCTGCGTGGCGAGAATCAGATGAATCCCGGCAGCGCGCGCCTTCTGCGCCAGACGGGCGATCAACTCCTCCACCTTCTTGCCCACCACCATCATCATGTCGGCCAGTTCATCGACCACCACCACGATATACGGCATGGGTTCGAGTTGTTCCGGGCCCTCCGGGGTGATCGAGAACGGATTGGTGAGCGGATCGCCTATCTTGCGCGCATCGGTCACGGTCTTGTTGAACCCGGCCAGATTGCGCACACCAACCGCCGCCATGAGCCGGTAACGCCTGTCCATTTCGCCCACGCACCAGTTGAGCGCATTGGCCGCGTGTTTCATGTCCGTCACCACCGGCGCCAACAGGTGCGGAATGCCCTCGTAGATCGATAGCTCCAACATCTTCGGATCGACCATGATGAGGCGCACCTGATCCGGCGTACTCTTATAGAGCAGGGACAAGATCATGGCGTTGATCCCTACCGACTTGCCGGAGCCGGTCGTCCCCGCCACCAGCAGGTGCGGCATTTTCGCGAGGTCGGCCACCACCGGCTGCCCGCTGATGTCCTTGCCCAGGGCCACTGTCAGGGTCGCACCCATGTCGTTGTAGGCTTTCGAACCAAGAATTTCCGACAGGCGCACAACCTGGCGACGGGCGTTGGGTAGTTCGAAGGCCATGCACGACTTGCCGGGCACGGTTTCGACCACACGGATCGATACCAGTGAGAGCGCGCGCGCCAGATCTTTGGCAAGATTAACAACCTGCGCACCCTTGACCCCGACCGCCGGTTCGACTTCGTAACGGGTAATGACCGGCCCCGGATAAGCAGCCAACACCTTGACATCGACACCGAAGTCGGCGAGCTTGGTTTCGATCAGGCGGGAAGTGAATTCAAGCGTTTCGCTGGAAGGCAGTTCCCCGCTGTTCGCCGCAGCATCGAGCAGGTTCAGCGACGGCAGGCTACCGCCGCCATCGGCAAAGAGCACCCGCTGGCGTTCCTTGTCGGCACGGGACGAACGCGGCGCTTCCGAGACGCCGGGTTCGATCCGTAGCGGCGCAGCCGGGGCTTGCTCGCTTTTTTTCTTGCGACGAGTTTGCACCGTTTCTTCGCGTTGCACGGCCAGCCTGTGCCCTGCCAGCCTGTCGCGACACCCCTGGAAAAACGCGAACAGCCCCAAGGCAGCCCGCTCCAGGATCCCGCCAATGCCCTCGGCAATGGACAACCAGGAAACCCCGGTAAAAAGCGACAAACCAGCAGCCAGCAAAGTCACCAACAGTAAGGAGCTACCGACGTAGCCGAAATTTTGCTGCATCAAATCTCCCAACACAGAACCGAGCATTCCGCCGGGCTGCGACGGCAAGCTGAAAGTCTGGTCGGTCAGGCCAAGGAAGCGCAGGCTTTCCAGCGCGCTGCTGGTCAGCAGCACCACGATAAAACCGAGCAGGATGACTAAAAACGACCGGCGATCAAGCGTCAGGCGATCACGCAGGCGAAGAAACCCCCATACCAACGTATAACCAAGGAAAACCACCCACCACCAGGCTGAGATCCCGTGCAGGTAGAGCAGCACATCGGCAAGCCAAGCCCCGAAAAGCCCCCCCGGATTGCTCACACTCGTCGCCGAAGCGTGTGACCAGCCCGGATCTGCCTTGTCGTAGCCGAACAGAATCAGGCCGATATAAAGCGACATGACACCCAGCACAAGCCAGCGGGCTTCCCGTAACAGCAGAGGAATTCTTTCAGGCAAAGGGCGGGACGGAGGACGAGAGGGCATCAGAAAAAGACCTGAGGGAAGTGAAGCGCCCGATTATAGCGTAGCGCCCCACCCCTAGCCCTCGAACCCATCGAACCGGCAACGCACAACACCCTGAACCGACTACCGACGCCATAAGCGGCCGGAAAGCCGGACTGATGTACCAATAAACCATGCAGTGATGTCAGGCGTTGCTGCCCAAACGCTCATGCAGGATGATGCCGTGCGGCGTCTCCTCGATCAGCCCCTGCTGGCCGAGGTCTTTCATCACCCGGCTGACCATTTCGCGCGAAGCGCCGATCATGCGGGCGATGTCCTGTTTGGAAATCTTATGCGCCACAACGGTTTCGCCGTTGACTTCCTCGGCCATCTCCAGCAGCAGGCGGGCCACACGGCCATAGACATCCATCAGGGCAAGGCTTTCGATCTTGCGGTCCGCATCACGCAGGCGTTCGGCAAGATTGCACATGATGCGCCAAGCCACTTCGAAATGATCCTGCATCAACTGACGGAAAGCCTGTTTTGTCACCGTCACCAGATCGGAAGCCACCACAGGAACCACCGAGGCGGAACGCGGCTGGTCACCGAACATCCCCATCTCGCCAAAAATCTGCCCTTGACCCAGGATGGAAAGGATGACTTCGCGCCCATCTTCGTCGCTTACTACGACCTTGAGACTACCAGTCAGCACAAAGTAGACGTAATCGGTACGCTCACCTGCGCGTACCACCGATTGCCCGCGCGGATAATGCCGCATCATCGCCACCTGGGCAATTGAACTCAGCACATCGTCAGACAACCCGGCAAACAGGGGGAAGGTTTTCAACGCAGTGGTTGAAACAAGAGCAGGCCGATTCATAGGATAATGTATTACTTTGAAAAGGTTGCATGATATCCACCCCCTGCGTACTTCGCTTCCACACGGAGAGGATTCCCAGGAACCATGCAATCAAGACAACCAACAGACATCCAGCCTGCACAGCTCAATGAAAAATCTATAACGCGAGTATAACTGTATCTTGCCCTGTTGGCATTCGCTTGTAAATTCGGTTTTTTGCATCCAATTCCTCAGAGAATATAATGCTGGAGCCGTTCAACACCCACATTCCCGCTCCCATGGCCACCGAACACATCCACGCCCGCCTTCTCATCCTTGGCTCTGGCCCTGCCGGCTATACCGCCGCTGTCTATGCAGCCCGCGCCAATCTGGCCCCCCTGCTCATCACGGGGCTTGCCCAGGGAGGGCAACTCATGACCACGACCGACGTCGACAATTGGCCTGCCGACGCCGATGGGGTTCTGGGGCCGGATCTGATGGCGCGCTTCCAGAAGCACGCCGAACGCTTCAACACCCAGATCGTGTTCGACCACATCCACACCGCGCTACTCACGGAGCGCCCGTTCCGCCTGATCGGCGACTCCGGCCAATACACCTGTGATGCCCTCATCATCGCCACGGGCGCCACGGCACGCTATATTGGCCTGCCTTCAGAAGAAAAATTCGCCGGACGCGGTGTATCGGCCTGCGCCACCTGCGACGGATTTTTCTACCGCAACCAGAATGTTGCCGTCATCGGCGGCGGCAACACCGCCGTGGAAGAAGCCCTCTATCTTGCCAACATTGTGCAAAAAGTCACACTCGTGCATCGCCGCCAGGCATTCCGTGCCGAAAAAATCATGGTCGGCAAACTGATGGAAAAGGTCGCCGCCGGAAAAATCGAATTGGCGCTCGACCACATCCTCGACGAAGTGCTCGGTGACGGCTCCGGCGTCACCGGCATGCGCATCCGCAACGTAACAAACGGGCAAACGCGCGATGTCGCCGTGCATGGTGTCTTCATCGCCATCGGGCACCAGCCCAACACCGGCATTTTCGCCGGACAACTCGACATGGACGGCGGCTACATCATCACCCGTGGCAGCCAGCAGGGCGATGCCACACAGACCAGCATCCCTGGCATCTTCGCCGCTGGTGACGTGCAAGACCCCATCTATAAACAGGCTGTCACCAGTGCAGCAAGCGGCTGCCAGGCCGCGCTTGATGCCGACCGTTACCTCGACAGCCTGACGCGCTGAAGCTCAGGGCACTTATTGCACATCGTTGAGGCTCGCAAGCTCACTCCAGACTATGCGATTTACATATTTCTCACAACCTGCAACATGCGTAATAGGTTGGGGTGCGCGAAGCAAACCCCAACGTGCAAGGGCAATGGGGTGTCGGCTGCTTGGGGCTTGTTTAATCCAGACGCACGCATTTCCCTCTCCCGCTCTTTCGGGGCACCCTCGCCCGCTTGCGGAAGAGGGGAAAGGTATCGCGCAATCCCCAGCCTTCGGGTTGGGATGGCTCAAATATGCTGCTACAATGCGTGACCATGTGACTACGGAGCGCCATTATGCCAATCACCTGTCCGGACTGCCAGAACCAGAATTCCAACGTTACGCTTTGCTCCCTTCTCCCGCTTGCAGAAGAAGGTGCCTCAAAGGGGCGAGAGAGGGTGCGGAAAATGCGAACCACCGAACTGGCGACGGTAGTGCTGGCGGTTACGATAGGCCTTCAGGGTTGCAGCCCGCCGGTTGAAGCAAAGGAAGATACGGCAGAAGCGCTGGAAAATAAGGCAGGGGAACTTTTTCAGATAAAAATAGATGGAAAATGGGGTTATATCAACGCCAAAGGCGAGATGGTAATTCCGCCGAGATTTGAGAATGCATGGGATTTTGACGCCAATGATTTAGCACAGGTTAAGGAAAACGGAAAATGGGGTTACATCAACGCCGAAGGCGAAATGGTAATTCCAGCGAGATTTGAGTATGCAAGGTATCTTTCTTACGGCGGCTTATCGTTACGCTCTAATGAAAAAGGGGGGTCGGATTTCTTCACCCATGAAGGCGAGATGGTAATTGTACCGATGCCTGAGGAAGAGACAACGCGGGTTGCCGACAATGGTTTAACACTGTTTAAGGAGGACGGGAAATACGGCTACATCAACGCCAAAGGCGATACTGTGATTCCGCCAAGGTTTGAGAAGGCAGCATGGGGGTTTGCCGTCAATGGCCTGGCTGCGGTCAAAGAAAACGAGAAATGGGGTTACATTAACACCAAAGGCGTGATGGTGATTCCGCCAAGATTTGAGGATGCGCGGTATTTTACCAACAATGGCTTGGCAAGGGTCAAGGAAAACGAGAAATGGGGTTACGTCGACACCAAGAGCGAGATGGTGATTCCGCCGAGGTTTGAGGATGCATGGGATTTTGGTGCCAATGGCTTAGCAAAGGTCAAGGAAAACGAGAAATGGGGTTACGTCAACGCCAAGGGCGAGATGGTGATTCCGCTGAGGTTCGAGGCTGCATGGGATTTTGACGCCAATGGCTTGGCAAGGGTCAAGGAAAACGGGAAATGGGGTTACATCGACACCAAGGGCAAGATGGTGATTCCGCCGAGGTTTGAGGATGCAGAAAGTTTTACCGCCAATGGTTTGGCAAGGGTCATGGAAAACGGGAAATGGGGTTACGTCAACGCCAAGGGCGAAATGGTGATTCCGCCGAGGTTTGAGAATGCGCGGGATTTTGACGCCAATGGCTTGGCAAGGGCCAAGGAAAACGGGAAATGGGGTTACATCGACACCAAGGGCAAGATGGTGATTCCGCCGAGGTTTGAGGATGCAGAAAGTTTTACCGCCAATGGCTTGGCAACGATCAGGGAAAACGGGAAATATGGTCTCATCAACGCCAAAGGCGAGATGGTGATTCCGCCGAGGTTTGAGTATATAAGGGGTTTTGCCGACAATGGCTTGGCACGGATCAAGGAAAACGAGAAATACGGTTACATCAACGCAAAAGGCAAAATAGTGATTCCACCGGAGTGTGAAGAGGCGCCTTTTTTTGAGGAAATATTTTTTGTTGAAAATTTCATGCTACAAAAAAACGGAAAATTGGATGACATAAACGCTAATAACAAGATGGTGATTCCTGCAAAGTGTGAGGTGCTTTATTTTGACTATGCATTGACACAGGTTAGAGAGAGCGGGAAATGGGGTTACATCAACGCCAAGGGCGAAATGGTGATCCCGGCGAAATTTGAGGATGCATGGAGTTTTACCGCCAATGGTTTGGCACGGATACAGGAAAACGGAAAACATGGTCTCATCAACGCTAAAGGTGAGGTGGTAACTCCACCGAGGTTTGAGTATATAAGGGGTTTTGCCGACAATGGCTTGGCACGGATCAAGGAAAACGGAAAATATGGTTTCATCAACACTAAAGGTGAGGTGGCGATCCCGCCGAAGTTTGAGAATGTATGGGGTTTTACCTCCAATGGTTTGGCAAAAATAGCAGAAAACGGGAAGTGGGGCTACATCAACGCCAAGGGTGAGATGGTGATTCCGCCGAGGTCTAAGAGTTCATGGGGTTTTACCGTCAATAGCTTGACCAAGACCGAGAAAGACGGGAAATGGGGTTACAGCTACATTAACGCCAAAGGCGAGGCAGTGATTGAGCCGGATAGGGATTTTGATGCCGATGGCTGGAAAGTGTGGTCGAAGGTGGAAATGTGGCCAATGAGGAGTATGGTGCGGGAAAGATCCCAGACTTACTACCTCAGCGCTAAGGGCGAGATGCTGATTCCGCCGAACTTTAAGGAAAGAACAGTGCAGCTTGACAATGATTTTGACGACAACGGCTTGGCACTGATCAAGGAAAACGAAAAATATGGCCTCATCAACACCAAAGGCGAGATGGTGATTCCACCGAGGTTTGAAGAAATACAGGGTTTTGATGCCGATGGCCTGGCATGGGTTAAAGAAAACGGGAAATATGGCCTCATCAACACCCAAGGCGAAATGCTGGTTCCGCCGAAGCTTGAGATAATACGGGATTTTGACGCCAATGGCCTGGCAAGGATCGAGGAAAATGGGAAACACGGTTACATCAACAATAAAGGTGAAATGATAACTTCGCAGAAGTTCGAGAAAATACGGGGTTTTTCCGCCAATGGCTTAGCAGCGATCATGGAAAACGGGAAATGGGGCTATATCAACGCCAAAGGCAAGATAGTGATTTCACCGAAATTTGAGGAAGCAGAGTACTTTAACGCCAATGGCTTGGCATGGGTTAAAGAAAACGGAAAATATGGCCTCATCAACACCCAAGGCGAAGTGCTGATTCCACCAAGATTTAAGGAAACACCGAATTTTGACGCCAATGGCTTGGCATGGATCGATGAAAATGGAAAACACGGTTACATCAACAATAAAGGTGAAATGATAACTTCGCAGAAGTTCGAGAAAATACGGGATTTTTCCGCCAATGGCTTAGCAGCGATCATGGAAAACGGGAAATGGGGTTATATCAACGCCAAAGGCAAGATAGTGGTTTCACCGAAATTTGAGGAAGCAAGGTACTTTGACGCCAATGGCTTAGCAGCGATCATGGAAAACGGGAAATGGGGTTATATCAACGCCAAAGGCGATATAGTGATTCCGCCGAGGTTTGAGGATGCATGGGATTTTGACGCCAATGGCTTAGCAAAGATCAAAGAAAACGGAAAATGGGGCTACATCAACGCCAAAGGCGATATAGTTATTCCGTCGAAATTTGAGGAAATAGAAATAGAGTATCTTACCTCCAATGGTTTTGCACGGATCAATGAAGACAAAAAATATGGTCTCATCAACCTCCAAAGCGGAATGACAATTGCTCCAAGGTTTGAGAAAATATGGGATTTTGACGCCAACGGCTTGGCACGGGTCAAGGAAAACGGAAAATACGGCTACATCAACACAAAGGGGGAGATGGTCGTTCCACCGAGGTTTGAGAATGCATGGGGTTTTGCCGGCAATGGCCTGGCACTGGTCAAGGAAAATGGGAAATACGGTTTCATCAACGGCGAAGGCAAGATGGTAATTCCACAGAAGTTCAGGGATGCATGGGATTTTGCCGACAATGGCCTGGCACTGGTCAAGGAAACCGGAAAGGTTAGCTATTTCAACGCGAAAGGCGAAATCGTTGCCATGCTTTTCATAGACGAGGTAGATGGCCACGAAGTCCTGAAAAATGCGCGTGGCGAGACAATATGGCCGAAGAAATAAAGATGATGCCGTGTAGGATCAGGGCGATTGCACCTGTTCGCCATATACCATATAGATTGGGGTGAGCTTGCAAACCCCAACGTGCAGCAGGGCGATTGCACCTATTAGTCATATCATTCTGAGACGGCAATCAATGTAAAAT
>Ga0123353_10008288_pt1 | contig 14175 bp, 13 predicted proteins | sample TergutLab28metaG_3_FD_92763 | JGI IMG/M metagenome (GOLD analysis project Ga0123353, IMG submission 92763) | Labiotermes labralis P3 segment gut microbial communities from Petit-Saut dam, French Guiana - Lab288 P3 | ecosystem: Host-associated > Arthropoda: Insects > Digestive system > Gut ... | reverse complement strand
TGTCCTGGTTTCAATGTTTTTATCTTAGAGTTATCAATCCCCATTTTCCAAAAAGATTTTTTTTCAGAAGCAAAACAGTTATAATTATTTTTTATATCTAAATTAGAAGTATTATCTAAATTTAAATCAGTGGTACTTTTTATATTTAAATTAGAAGTATTATCTAAATTTAAATCAGTTGTATTTTTTATATTTAAATTAGAAGTATTATCTAAATCTAAATCAAATTTATTAGTTAAATCTAATGGAGAATAATAATATAATGGACGAATTCCTATAGAATCTCTTACTAAAGCTAAATTTTCACTATCAAATATAGCAAAAGTATAATCACCATCTATTATTTTAATAACTTTTTTAATAGATTCTAAAAGATCATTGTTTTCTATATAAAAACTCTTTATTAATTCAAAAACTAATTCATTTTCTTTATTTTTAGTATATATTTGATTATTTTTTTCATTTAAAAATTCATTAATTTCATCTATATTATAAATAGTTCCATCAATTATAAAAACTAAATTTTTGTCAATAAGGGGCTGTAATGAGTCAATGTCTTTATTATAATTACTTCCAATTCCTAAATTATAGTATGTCTTTCCAAAATCAGACCTACAACATTCTTTATTATAAACAGTACTATATCTAGAAGATAAAAAAATTCCAGATTTTGAATTTTGATTTTTCATAGAATTCATTATTTCGATTAATAAATTTCCATGAAAATTCCCTTCTAAACCTCCAATTCTAGTCATAATATCATCAACTTTAGTTTTAAAAGGTCAAAAAAATAACAATTATATGAATTAATTGATTTGGATAATTAATAAATAATTTAAAAAGTAATAAAAAATAGAATAAAAATTTTAAAAATAATTTTAATCAGTTATTACGACATCAGATCGAGACCAAACAAATTTTTTTCGTTGCATTTCTTCAAATATAGAGGGGTTATTATCTTTAAAAACTTTCAAATCATTTTTTATCTTAGCAGATTCTTCAGCAGTTATACCTATATTTAATAATTTACTACTATATTGTCTGTATTCTTTAAGATTTTTAATCATTTCAATCACTACCATTAGTATATATAAACTATTATATATATTTTAGCTTACAATGAATTTCATTTCCTTTTTTAGCATAAAATTCTAATTCAGTACCTTTAGGTAATAAGAATTCAATTTCTTCAGGTCTTTCAGAATATTGTCTTATATAAATTCCTTTAGTTCCTTTAATAGCATCAATATATGCGATAATTCCATTTTTACCAGCATACCATTCTGCAACTCCTTTATCAAAACTAGTTGAAGTATAACCTCTATCAATAATTTTCTGCCAAATTTTAATTTCACCAAAAGATTCATTTAATCCTCTATGTAAAATAGTATTTTTAACAAGTGGTACATGATTATTATCTAAATTTTTCACTATATTTTCAAATTGTTCAGTATTTAAACTATATTTCTTTTCTAATTCTGAATTCCACATACCTTTATGATTTCTAAGACATTCATTAATAACGTTACTGTCTTCAGAATATTTATACATACTATTTTTCACATTTTCAGGATACTCTCGATTATATAATCTATCTAATTCATTTATTTCTTTTTCAGATAATTGATAATTTATTTTTTCAATGCCATTATGTTCATTATTAAGTTCTTTATTTTCTTTTTCATCATTATTTAATGAGTTTTTATTTTTTATTTTTTTCTTCATATTTATTCTTCTTAAATCTATTATATTTAAATGTTAAGTATTTATTAATCTTTATTTCAGATAAAAGTGAAATAAAATATGAATATGTTTTTTTTAAGTCTTTATAAAATTTTAAGTGGATAATAAACTTTTTTCATGAAAGTAAATTTTCAGTTAAATGAAGAATTTTTTTTATAAAAAATGAAAAATTTGAAGATGTAATTTTCAGTTAAATGAAAATTTTTTTAATAAATAAAAAATAGAATTATAAAAAAATAAAAGTTATTGATTAATTATAGAATAGTGTAATAGAGTAAAATAGTTATTGAATAATATAATAAATTATTTTCATTATTTATTATTTTTAATATCCATAATCTCTTTTTCTAAATCTTCTTGTTTTTTAATAATTTCTTTTAATGTTTCATCAATTGGATCTGGAAGTTTTTGGTGATTATGGTCAATTGCACACTCTCTATCTTCATGAACTACTTTTCCAGGAACTCCTACAACTGTAGCTCCATTAGGAACATCATTTAATACAACTGATCCTGCTCCTATTTTAGAAGCATTACCTATTTTTATGTTTCCTATTACTAATGCTCCAGAACCAATAACAACTCCATTTCCAACAGTAGGGTGTCTTTTTTCTTTAATAGCACTAGTTCCTCCAAGAACAACACCTTGATATAATAAAACATCGTCTCCAATTTCAGATGTTTCTCCAATTACAACTCCCATACCATGGTCTATAAATATTCTCCTACCAATTTTTACTGCAGGATGTATTTCAACACCTGTAAAAAACCTATTTATACTAGAAACAATTCTTGCCACTAAAAACCATCTATGAGTCCATAATTTATGAGCTATTAAATGCCACCATATTGCATGTAATCCAGAGTAACAGAAAAAAATTTCTCCAGTACTTCTTGCAGCAGGGTCTCTTAAATGTACCATAAGTATGTCTTCTTTAATTCTATTAAACATATTATCAGCTCATAATATTATAGCTATCTTTTTTTTTAAATATTCTTATTAAACTTATATAAATTATTTAAAAAAAAGAATAATTATATAATTCTTATATTTAAATTATTATTTATTAATCTTTTTATAAATATATAAATACAAAATCTCTAAATTTTGAAAATAAAAAGATTATACTAAATTTTACTAAAATAATATAGTTTACTATATTAAATATATTTTATTTATAATCAAATATAATTTTTATATATTAAATTATAATTTTTATATATAAAATATAATTTTTATATTAAAATATAAGAAAAAATCTAATATTTCATAAAATTTATTAATAATGAAAATTATAATTATATTATTATAATTTTTTAACTTAATTATATTATTATAAAATCATAATTATAAAAACTAATTAAACAATAAAAAAGGCGATTTGTTCATGAAAATTGAAAAAGATGGTGAAAAAATCCTAAAAGATTTTTCTAAAACACTTGAAAGTATTTCTGATCTTGAAGAAACTCATTATATTATAGATAATGTAAATTTAACAGGTGAGGACAAAGTTAAAAGAAAAAATCCAGAAAAGATTTTGGAAAATGCTAGAACAGATAAAGAAGGGAATATATTAGTTAAAAAAGCAGAATGGATTAATTAACTTATTATATTTAATTAATTATCTAATTAAATTAATTATTTATATTTAATTAATTATCTAATTAAATTAATTTTTATATTTAATTAAATTAATTATTTATATTTAATTTGATTATTTATATCTAATTAATTATCTATATTTATTTATATAATATTCTGATTTAAGGTGTGTTTATTATGAGAATGAATTTACTTTTAGAACTCCAAGATGTTCCAGGACAATTAGTTTCTGTACTTAGTCCTATTGGTGGACTTGGTGCTAATTTAGTAACTGTTATTCATCAAAGAGATTTTAAAAATGAAAAAGGAATGATACCTGTTCAAATTACAGTAGAAGGTGAAAGAGATAATCTTAAACAAGTTATTAAAACACTTAGTGCAATGAACATTACAATTTTAGAAATAGATGGAGTACTTGTAAAAGAAAAAATAAGTTCCATTCTAATTGGTCATGTGATTGATACAGATATTAAAGATACTATGGATCAGATAAATGCACTAAAAGGAGCATCTGTAGTTGGTCTTGATGTTAAGTTAGAAGATGAATTAGAATCTTCTGCAATGATTGTAGTAGAATCTGATGTAGATAAAAAACAAATAGTTTTAGATAAAATTCAGGACATAGCTAATAAAAAGGATTTTTTAGTTGTTAATGAAGTTTAAATTATTAGCTTAGTTAATAATGAAGTTTAATTTATTAAGTTATTTAATAATGAGGTTTAATTTATTAGCTTACTTAGTAACTATGTTTAAATTCTTATATTATGTGTTAATAAAGTTTAAATTCTGTATTTGGTGTTTTCATAGTATATTACAGGAGAATTTTTCATGAATGAATTAAAAATTATTTTAATGGGATTTGGAGCAGTAGGAAAAGGAGTAGCTAAAGCAATCTCAGTTAAAAAAGATAATATTAAAGAAAAGTATGGTGTTACTCTTAAATTAGTAGCTGTAGCTGATTCATCTTCTTCAGCTATTTCAGAAAGTGGATTAGATGAAGATTTATTACTAAAAACAAAGGAAACAAGTGGAAACTTAGCCAGTTATCCTGAATTTGGTTCAAAGATTAATGGTGAAGAAGTTTTAGATGTTGTTGAATATGATTTACTTGTTGAAGCTACACCAACTAATATTAATGATGGAGAACCTGCTAAATCATTAACATTAAAAGCATTTAACTCTAAAAAAGATGTTGTAACTTCAAATAAAGGTCATTTAGCTTTATTTTTCTCTGAAATGAATGAAGTTGCAGAAAAAAATAATGTTCAATTTAAATATGAAGCTTCAGTTGGTGGAGCAATGCCAATAATCAATTTTGCTGAGGAAACACTTCCAAGTTCAAAGATTTCTTCAATTATTGGAATTTTAAATGGAACTACTAATTATATTTTATCTAGAATGACTTCTGAAGGTTCTTCTTATAAAAATACTCTTCAAGAATCACAACAATTAGGTATAGCTGAAACTGATCCAACTCAAGATGTTGAGGGTATTGATGCAGCTTGTAAAACAGTTATTTTAGCTAATTCAATTCTTGGAATTGATGCTACTTATAGTGATGTTGAAGTTGTAGGAATATCTAAAATCACATCAGAAGCTATTCAACTTGCAGATAAAGAAGGTTATTTAATAAAACTTATAGCTGAAGTATCAAAAGACGCTCTTAAAGTTTCACCAAGACTTGTTAAGAAAAATAGTCCTTATGCTGTTGATGGAACTTTAAATATGGCGACTATTAAGACTGACCTTGCTGATGAAGTTACTGTTGTTGGAAAAGGTGCAGGATCTCTTGAAACAGCTTCAGCCATGTTAACTGATGTTATTAATATTATTAAAACTAAAAATTAACTAATTTTAAATTACTTAATTTAAATTATTTAATTTAGATTAATTAATTTCAATTAATGAATTATTCTTTAATTAATTTAGACTAGTTAATTTAGATTATTTAATTTTATTAATTGATTTAGATTATTTAATTTCAATTAATGAATTACTCTTTAATTAATAAATTTTAATGGAATTATTATGAAATATGTAATTTTAATAGGGGATGGTATGTCTGATTACCCTTTAACTGAATTAAATGGTAAAACTCCCCTTGAAGTAGCTAATATACCAAATATAGATGAAATTGCAAAAAAAGGAAAAGTGGGTCAACTTCAAACAATACCTGAAAACCTTGAACCTGGTTCTGATGTAGCTAATATGAGTATATTTGGATATGATCCTCAAAAATATTATACTGGAAGAGGTCCTCTAGAATCAGGAAGTATGGGGATTAAAACTGCTGATGATGAGGTTATTTTTCGTTGCAATCTTATAACTGAGGAAAATGGAATTTTAGATAATTTCAATGCAGGACATATAAGCTCAGAAGAAGCAGCTTCCTTAATTGATTCACTAAATGAAAAGTTTTCAAATGAATTAAATCCAAATATTGGAGATAATGGTGGAAAATTCTATTCAGGAGTTAGCTATAGACACCTCTTTGTTAAAAAAGGAGCAGAATTAACTTCATTTAAGACATATCCTCCACATGATATTGTTGGAGAAAACATTGATGAATATACTAACTGGAATGATGAGTCTGCTTTAAAAATTAAAAATATAATGTTAAAATCAAAAGAAGTGTTGGAAAACCATCCTGTAAATCAAAAAAGAAGAGAAAATGGACAAAAAATAGCTAATATGGTTTTTTTATGGGGGCAAGGTTTACAACCATCTTTACCTAAATTTAAAGATGTTTATGGGCTTAATGGGTCTATTATTACTGCTGTAGATTTATTAAAAGGTATTGGTGTTTTTGCTGGGTTAAATAATATTGATGTTCCTGGAGCTACTGGATACTTTGATACTGATTATAAAGCTAAAGGTGCCTATGGAGCTAATGCTCTTGAAAGTAGTGACTTTTTATTTGTTCATGTTGAAGCTCCTGATGAAGCAGGACATGAAGGTAATATTGAGGAGAAAATTAAAGCTATTGAAAGAATAGATAAGCATGTTTTAGGTCAAATTATGGATGAAATACCAAAGTATGAAGATTATAAAATAGCTGTTCTTCCTGATCATGCTACTCCTATTGATGTTAGAACCCATACTAGAGATTTAGTTCCATTAGCTATTTATGATAGTACAAGTTCAGCAGATAATGTTCAATATTATACTGAAAATTCTGTGCTTGATGGTTCATTAGGTATTGATAAAGCATATAATTTAGTTAAAAATATGATTAATGGAACTTAATCATAATTTAAAAGTTAGAAAATTTTTAATTTATATTATATAGCTATATTCTTATTATTAACTTTATTTTTATTAATTACTACTTTTTATTAACTATTTTCTTATAACTATCAAATTTTATTAACTTTATTTTTATTAATTACTACTTTTTATTAACTATTTTCTTATAACTATCAAATTTTATTAATTTTATTTTTATTAATTACTACTTTTTATTAACTATTTTCTTATAACTATCAAATTTATTTCAATAATCAAATTCTGCACTTTCTTCAATATCTTTCCAGTTAGTGCTAAACCAATTATGAGTACGTTTTAAACCTTCATCAAATGAAATTGAAGGTTTATATCCTAATATATCTTTTGCTTTTTCAATTGAAGATAAGAGTTTTGTTTTTGCATCCCAATCACGTCTAGCTATATAAGATATCCCTTCTTTATTACCAGTTAAAGTATTTACTTTATTAGCCATTTCTATAACTTGATGATCCTCACCAGAACCTAAATTAATAGCTTCACCTATAGCTTTTTCTTCAATACCCATAGCTAAAAGACCATCTACAATATCTTCTACAAAAGTCCAATCTCTAGTTTCACTTCCATCTCCTGTAATTGGAAGAGCTTGGTTTGTCATAGACCAATAGAAAAAGTTAGGTATTACATTTCTATATTTACCTGGAACTTCACCAGGTCCAAATACATTGAAAAATCGTGCATTTACAATAGGCATATTATAGAGATTGTTAAAATAATTTGTATAAAGTTCTCCAAGAAGTTTAGTAACTTGATATGGTGTATGTAGTGAGATTGAAATATCTGTTTCTTCAAATGGCATTTTAGAATCAAGCCCATAAACTCCACAACCTGAAGAAGAATATACAAATCTATCCACATCAGTTAGCTGAGCATATTGAAGTACTTTTAAGATTCCTATTCCATTAACCATTAAGTCATGTTCAGGATTATCTACACTATTTTGATTAGCAAAATGTGCTGCCAAATGAAATACATGAGAAGGTTTTTGTTTAAAAACTCTTTTTAATACAGCATCATCAAGGATATCTCCTTTGATAAATTCAATATTCTCACCAATAGGTGTATTCCATTCATATGCAGAAGATAAATTATCAAGAATAATAACTTTCTCTACATCAAGTTTAGATAATTCTTTTGTCAGATTGCTACCAACACAACCTGCACCTCCAGTTACTAAAACAGTTTTATCTTGGTATTCATTAATTTGGCTCATTTTAAACCTCTATTGTTTTAAAAATAATTTGATTTTTATAATAATTATTATTTTATATATTTTATAAATTTGTATATCATTAAAAATTTTATTTATAATTATTAATAAGCTTTATTATTTCAATTTCATATATAAAAATAAAAACTACACTCTTAAGATATTATTTAATATGATTATTATTTTATAATTTTTTATAAATGAATAGTAATACTAAATATAAAAATTATAATAAATCATTGATAATTATTGAAAAAGTCAAAATCAAAATAATTATAATACAAATAAGTTAATTTTTATTAATTATATTTTTGTTCAAATCAATATATTTTTTATTATATATAATAAAATATGTAATACTCATAAGCTATAGAAATTTAAGAGTATAAAATTTTAAATAAAACATTGATATGTATATAAATATCATTAAATAATATACAACAAACATTAAAAATAATGCTATTTTATTTCGTTAAACCTTGGTTTAACGAAGTAAAAAAAATTAGCTATATTTAATAAAATGAAAAATACTTAAAAACACACTGGTTTTGATAGTTACATATACATGTAGTGATTGAAATATAGCTATTTTTCAAGAAAAATGTTTTTTTGAAGAAAAATTATAAAAAATTTCAAAAAAATAAAACAAATTGCTTTAAAAAAATAAAAAGTATAGTGTTTAATAATTATTAAAAAATCATATTCAAAAGTTCGCCTAAAAAATATAAAATTCACTTAAAAAAATATATTGTATACAAAAATTTGTAAAAAAATAAGTATTCACAACATCATAGAACTTTAAAAAAAGAAAAAAAGAAAAAAAAGTAGTTGATTTAAAAAATATAGAAAAATAAAGATAAAAAACTATTTTCTAGCTCTACCAACTCTTCTAGCAATTACAAGTTCTCCAACTGCAATCAAACCAATGAAAAACTTTTCAAGTCCTCCTGTACCCCAAATAGCTTCTCCAAAAGTTGAATTTTTTATTTTCCTTTCGTAATCTTCAGGTCTTATATGTTTACCAGTAGCTCTACGAGTAATTATTGCAGATGCTTCCATTAATTCATCCCAAGAAATACCTTTAAGTTCATTTTCCATAGCTTCATATATGCTAGAAACTTTAATATCATAAAGAGCAGATAATGTTTTTACAATGTCAAAAGAACGAATAACTCCTGTAACAACACCCTCATCATTGAGAATAGGAATATTAGTTAATTTTTTATCTGAAGTTGCAATAACAGCTAGTCTAGATGGATCATTTTCATGTAAATATTTAACTTCTTCCTTAGGGTGCATAATATCCGAAACTTTATTGGCACCTTCTCTTAAACCCCGAATAACATCTAAAGAAGTTAACCATCCTACAAGTTTCATATCATCACTAACAACAGGAGTTGTAAATTTTCTTGTTTTTTCCATTTTTTTAGAAACATCATCTAATGTATCATCTCGATACACATAAATAAAATTTTTATCCATCATATCTTTTGCTTTCATTAAAATCCCTCTAATAATAATATTATTAATCTAATAAACATAATATTCCTGTTTTTCAATTTTAAAAAATTCATGGTTTCATATTTTAAGATTCATTGCATTTTATATCTTAAAATTCATGGCTCAATATTTAAAACATCTAAATTTTATTTTTATCTAAAATAAATGTAATTTTTAATTATCATCTACATTTTCTAATGTTAAAGCATTAACTGGACATTTACTAGAACAAACATTACATCTAATACATTTTTCTTCATCTAAAATTATTTTATTTTCTTCTAATCTAATAGCTTCAGCAGGACAAGTTTCTTCACATAAATAACATTGAACACAAGTATCTTGATTAATAGAAAGTTTTCTTGTTTTAAGTATTGGTCCTAAAATACGATCCAAACTTATTATATTTTCATTACATAATTTAACACAAGAACCACAGCCAATACATAAATCTTTATCTATAAATGGATAGTCTTTATCTTCAAGGAAAGGATATTCGATATTTTCAGATTCTTCAATAAATGACTTACTTTTAAGAGTAATTGCATTTGTTGGGCAGAATTTAATACAATTGTCACTATGTCCACAATTTTTACATTTATTTCTATCAATAGATATACTTTCCATTCTAAGAACACGGTGTGGAACTTTAATTTGTTCTAATTTGTATTCAACACCATCAAGTTCTTCATCAACAACTGATTTTGTTTCCATAACATAAATACATGATATTGGGCAACTTTGAGCACAAATTTCACATTTAACACAATTATCTTGAATTTTACTTATTCTAAAAGGAGTTGAAGGGGAAATCGCATGAACTGGACATTCTTCAAAACAAATGTTACATCTAACACAACGAGGAGAAACAGTGAAATATTTATCATTAACTTCATAAGGTCCAATATCGACTTTAAAATCATCAATATCATCATCTAAATCTACAGATTTAAGTATAACTTCACGCTGCAAATCTTTCATATCTTTTTTAAGTTTAACTTTCATAATTCTACCTCTTGTATTAGAACAATGAGATTAATTAAATTTATAATAGTTTTAATTTTATATTAATTAATTTTATATTAATTAAATTTATATTAGTTTTAATTAATATATATTATTATCTTTTTCTAATAAGCTATTTATTTAAAATTCTTTTCTTTTGTCTTATTTTAATAATATAAGAATTTTTATTACTTAAATATTATATTTCAACTTAATCTAAATCAATATTTTTTTCAAAAGAATTTAATTCTTCTAAATTAGGAAGACCTGAAGTTCCAATATTTTCAACACATTTAGAAGCCACCCAATTTCCAATTAAACAAGATTTTTCAAGAGAGTAACCTTTTAAATAAGAATACAGAAATCCTGTATTAAATGAATCTCCTGCTGCAGTTGTATCTATAACATTAGTTTCAAATATAGGGACTTTTACTTCTTCATCTTTATTATTAATACCATAAACACTTTTATTTCCTCTTTTAACAATTACTGTATCTATCCCATCATCTAAAACATGAATAGCTAAATCCCTGAATGTTAAAGGAGGATCATTTTCTATATCAATTCCATCAATTTTAGAGTAATAATCTTCAAATAAAAGTTTGAGTTCAGTTTCATTAATAAGAAGAATATTAGTTCTATCGATTATTTTTCTAAGAGCATTAATGCCTTTTTTAGCATAGCTCATTCCAGGATCAAAACTTAAAATTACTGAATCTGGAAGATAATCTAAAAGATCTATTTGTGCATTTAAAGATTTCCCAATAAATGATGTGAAATGAATAATTTTAGTATTAATGGCATGTTCTATGTTAATTTCATCAATTGTTATTTCATCATTAACTCCTGCATCAACATAAAGAGCTCTTTCACCTTCCTCATCAATAAATCCTAAAACTTTACCAGAATTTCCTTTGTCAGCTTCAATTAAATTGTTTACATAAACACCTTCAGAAATAAGGTTCATTTCAAGTAATTCTCCTTCTTCATCATCAGCTACTTTTCCAATGTAAGAACTTATTAATCCTAAACGAGAAAGACCAACGATAGTATTAGCTGCAGAACCACCTGGATTAAAATCAAAATCTTTAATATAACTTTCTTCGTCTTTACAAGCAATATCTTTAACATAATACATTTTATCAAGATTTAAAGCACCAAATCCTATTACATCAGCTTTAATATTGTCCCATATACTCATAAAAGATTACTCCATTATATGCTTATTCATTATTCCATTGTATATTTATTTATAATACTCATAAAATATCTAATAAATTAATGTTATACTCTCCAAGTTCTCCCTTAAAGTTTCCAGCAGATATTTTAACAATATCTTCAGCAAAATCACTTTCTAAAACAGCTTCAATAGATTCTTTCATAGCTAATTTAGCTGTTTTCATATTAATTCCATTAATAACAATTTCTGGAATATATTTAACATTATCAGGAACTTTTGAAATATTTTCAATGTCTTTTTTTAAAGAAGGGCAATATGGATGATTAGTTGTAGGTCCAATCCAAGGATAATTAGTTTCAACTTTAGATGCTGCAGAACATATTCCAAAAGGACTTATTGCTCCTTCAATATCCATTATCGTATCAATAGCTAATTTGCCAGCACCTAGTACTGCTTCTTTACTTTTACACATATACCAAAAGTTAGCACCCATCACACCTTCACCATATGAAAGTTTAGATTCAATCTGAAAATCAGGAACAGCTATAGGAACATTAATCATCTCACGATTGAACTTATTTTCTGTCCATTCATAACCATCTCCACAATGTCCAACTTGTTTCATCATTCCAATAGAACCTTTTATATCTTTTTCTGTAATATAGCTAAACATACGAGTAAATGGTTTTACAAGAACATCTTGACGAATCCTATAAGAAAGTTCAAGTTCATATTTATCCATATCATCAAGACCAAACCAATATTGAACAATTGCTCCTAAACGACCATCAGGAGTATTGTCTTCACTTAAAAAACATTCTACTCCTCCTTCAATTCTCCCAATAACTGCTCCTGGAGTAGAAGTAGAATCATATGCAGCTTGTCTTAAAGTATCTTCATCTTCAGCTGTAATCAATGCTCTTATATATTTCCCAGAAAAACATTCTGCAAATGTATCTTCAATTTTATTATTATAATTTTTATTAAGCATTTAAACACCATAAGTGGGAATAAAATATCTAAATCAACTAATTTTATAATAGACTATTATATATTCAATATTTAAGTTAGGATTAATAGTCTATTGTACACTCCATATTTAAATTAAGAATAATAAACTATTGTATAATTCTATATTCAAGTTAAGAAATTATATATTATTTAACCTAAAGAACCTATCTCATGTCCTCTGATTTTTTTTCTCATTTTTAAACTTTCAGATGTGATTCTTTCAATATTATCTTCATTAACTATTTCAATAATAGGTAAATCTTTATCTTTGAATATTTCATTAAATTCCTCAATTAAACTAAAGTTTATTCTAAAGCTCTCAAAAGCACGTTTAGTATCTTTAGAATAAGATTTTACAAATTCTAAAATATAATCTTTATTAAACTTACTATGAAGATCAACTAAAAGTGAGGTAGCTATTGTATTATCTGAAACTATAGCTATTTCGCCTTCTTTAATAGCAACATCATTTCCATTAAAAGAAATAGCTATGCCTCCATTTTGTTTTGTAAACCTTAATGGTTCAACATCTGTATGGCTATCACCAATATATATTACACTTTTAGAATCAACCTTAAATTTTGATAAAATATTTTCAAGAGCTATTTGTTTACCAATTCCTCCAACAATATTTATACTATCAGTTAATTTAGCTATCTTCATTTTAGGAATTTCTTCAAAAAATATATTATTAAGAGTATCTACATCTAAAACACCTGTTTTGGACTCTTTTTTAGCAATATCAATAATTAGCTCTCTAAAATGAAATAACCTTTTTTTTTCTTCATCAGAAACTTCATAGCTATCTAAATCAAGTATTGTATAATAAGTATTTTCAATAGGAAAATCAATACTATTAGAAATAGCTTCAATATATTGACCATAGCTAGTACTAATAATAAAAGAATCCATAGCTTTTTTAGCTAAATCAAGAGTATTTGGAGCACCATTTACAAAAAATATATTTTCCTCAGAAAACTTAACAATATCTTTATTAGTAATATCATAAGCTTTAAAAAAAGGTGCAATAAGTTTAAGAGTACTGCCAGAATGATAATCTACTTTTTTAGCTATGTCTACTAAATAATCATCAAATAAACTAATGATTCTAAAGAATTCGTTACCATTAGGAATAAATTCAGCAGAAATCTCATAAGCATTATCATTTAAAGATAAGGGGCCTTCACAATCAGTAACAAATAGTTTTTTTACCAATATAAAAATCCTCCATATATAAAATAAACATTTAATTAAATTATTTTTTTTTATTAAATAACATTATTTTTATATAAATAAAATTATTCCGATTATATAAATAACATTATTTTTATATAAATATACTGAATTATCATATACTATTATAAAATCTAATATAAGACTATAAAATATACAATTAATCTATAAAATTATAATATAAATTTATAAAATATAATATAAATATATAAAATTATAAATTAAATATATAAAATATAATATAAATATATAAAATCTAATATAAAATTATATATTATAATATAAATCCATAAAACACTATATAAAATCTTAAATTATTATATAACTCATAAATATAATATAAAATTTATAAAATATCTTATAATATTATATAATATTTATTATATAGAACATGGATTTATAAATTATT
>Ga0123353_10008285_pt1 | contig 14177 bp, 10 predicted proteins | sample TergutLab28metaG_3_FD_92763 | JGI IMG/M metagenome (GOLD analysis project Ga0123353, IMG submission 92763) | Labiotermes labralis P3 segment gut microbial communities from Petit-Saut dam, French Guiana - Lab288 P3 | ecosystem: Host-associated > Arthropoda: Insects > Digestive system > Gut ... | reverse complement strand
CCCGCAGGTCTTCTCCAAACAGTACCCTGCGCCTTTCATTGTATATTATCTCGCGCTGTTTGTTCATCACGTTGTCGTACTGAAGGACGTATTTCCTGACGGAGAAGTTCCTCGCCTCAACTTTTTTCTGCGCGTTTTCGATGGATTTTGTCAGCATCCCCGCTTCGAGGGCGTCAGTCTCCTCCACGCCGAGTTTCCCCACGAGGCTCTGTATGCGTTCACCGCCGAAGAGCCTCATCAGCTCGTCCTCAAGCGATATGAAAAACTGCGTGACGCCGGGGTCGCCCTGACGGCCGGAACGCCCGCGCAGCTGGTTGTCTATCCTTCGCGACTCATGTCTTTCCGTCCCTATTATGCACAATCCTCCGAGCTCCACGACTTTATCGTGCTCCGGCTGCCTTTCCGACTTATACTTATCGAGCAGTTCGTGGAATGTCTTTCTTACCTTGACTTTTTCGGGGTCCTCGGAAGGGATAAAGCTTGTTGCAAACAAAAGGTCGTCCTCGCTGTACCCGTTTTTCCTCATCTCCTTCTTGGCTTCAAACTCAGGATTTCCCCCGAGAATTATGTCGGTACCTCTACCCGCCATGTTTGTAGCGATCGTTACCGTGCCGAGCCTTCCCGCCTCCGCTATTATCTCAGCTTCCTTCGCGTGCTGCTTCGCGTTCAGCACATTGTGCTTTATGCCACGCTTATTCAGCATGTCGCTTATGACCTCAGAGCGCTCGACCGATATGGTTCCCACGAGTATCGGTTGCCCAGTCTCATGATATTCCTTTATCTTGTCTGCTATGGCCGCATATTTCCCGCGCACCGTCGCGTATATCGAATCTTCAAGATCCTGCCTCGTTATCGGTTTGTTCGTTGGTATCGCCACAACATCCATGTTGTAAATGTCGCGGAATTCTTCTTCCTCCGTCTTTGCGGTACCTGTCATCCCCGACAATTTCTGATACATTCTGAAATAATTCTGTAAAGTGATCGTCGCAAGCGTCTTAGACTCGGAGCGGACGAGAAGGCCCTCTTTCGCCTCGATAGCCTGATGAAGCCCGTCGCTGTATCTTCTTCCGTACATGAGGCGACCGGTAAATTCGTCGACAATGACGATCTCGCCATCATTGACTATATAATCCACGTCTCGCTTCATCAGGTTTTTCGCCTTGAGCGCCTGCAGTATATGGTGGTTCAATTCCATGTTTTCGGGATCCGACAGGTTGTCGACTTTAAAGAACTTTTCACATTTTGACACGCCGTCTTCCGTTATAGAGACTGTTTTGTCCTTCTCCTGAATCGTGAAATCCTCGTCCAGCCCAAGCCCTTTGACAAACTTATCGGCTATCGTATAAAGCTCCGTTGATTTCACACCTGCGCCCGATATTATGAGCGGTGTTCTGGCTTCGTCTATCAGAATAGAGTCCACCTCGTCTATGATCGCGAAGTTGAGCTCCCTCTGCATCATCTCTTCCCTATAGATCACCATGTTGTCTCTCAGGTAGTCGAAACCGAATTCATTGTTAGTGCCGTATGTTATATCCGCGTCGTACGCGGCTTTCCTCTCTTCGTTGCTTATTCCGTGGATCACGCACCCAACGGTGAGGCCGAGGAATGTATAGAGCTTTCCCATCCATTCCATGTCGCGTTTCGCGAGATAATCGTTGACCGTGACTACATGGACCCCTTTTCCCGATATGGCGTTCAGGTAGGCCGCCAAAGTGGCCACAAGGGTCTTACCTTCACCGGTCTTCATCTCCGCTATCCTGCCCTGATGAAGCGTGACGCCGCCGATCAGCTGTACCCTAAAGTGTTTCATGCCGAGGCTTCGTACCGCCGCCTCTCTGCATACGGCGAACGCTTCCGCCATTATATCGTCAAGCGTCTCGCCCTCGTCGAGCCTTGTTCTGAATTCTTCCGTTTTACTGCGGAGATCCTCATTTGAAAGCGCGGCTGTCTCTTCGTCAAGCTCCTCTATCCTGTCTGCTATCTTTTCTATTTTTTTGACTTCTTTGGCGTTTAAATCGCCAAAGATTTTTTCCATGAACCCCATTCTACTATTCCCTTTCTCCTTCAGCGCAGGCTTCGTCCCTGACGACTTTTATTTCCAGGGCTTTCTTTTCGTCGGCCCTCGTTACGGTCACCGATAGGCTTTTATAGGAAAACGCATCGCCGACTTCCGGTATTTTTCCGAGTTCGAGCACGACCCACCCGTTTACCGTCGTGGCGCTGATCTCCTCCTGCTTGATATCGAAATAATTGAACATCTTGATAGCGTTAGCGCTGCAAAGAATCCGAAAGCTTCCGTCCTGCATCTGTAAAAACTCTTGCGTCGTTATCTCTTCGTGTTCGTCGTATATCTCCCCCACAAGTTCCTCTATTATGTCTTCCATCGTCACAATGCCCTCAGTCCCGCCGTATTCGTCTATTATCACAGCTATATGGGTCTTCACTTTCTGCATTTTTTTCAGAAGCGCCGCAATCTTCACCGAACCCGCCACGAATACGACAGGCTTTATAAATTCTGAAATCCCTTTGCCGGTATTCGCGATGTAGTTGCTGAAATCCTTTTGATTCAACACCCCAATGATTTTATCTATGGTTTCGTCGTAAACGGGCAGCCTGGAAAAACCCGTTTCAATAAAAAGCTTCGCTATTCCCTCTTTCGGCGTGTTTACGTCGACAGCCTTCACATCCACGCGCGGGGTGAGGACGTCCCATGATTCAAGTTCGTTGAACCCGATGGCATTTTGGATCAATTCGCTCTGCTCTTTTTCTATGCTCCCCTCTGTTTCGGCCTCCTCCACTATCGTGAGCAGTTCCCCCTCGGTGATCGCACTTGCGGAATCGATTGAAAACACTTTCGTCAGAAATTGCTTCCATTTTGAGAACAAATAATTCAGCGGGGCGAAGACAAATAAAAAAACCCTGATCGCAGGCGTCGTAAAAATACAGAATTTTTCGGGCATCTCTTTTGCCACGCTCTTCGGGGACACTTCGGCAAATATTAAAATTACCAAAGTGACCACGAGGACGGAGACTGTCGCTCCGATTCGTTCCCCGTACAAATCGACAAATATCACCGTCGCAAGGGACGCTATTATTATGTTGACTATATTGCTTCCGATAAGGGTCGTCGACAACAGCTTGTCATAGCCCTCCGCAACATCCATAACGGCCTTAGCCTTTTTGCTGCCGCCGGCCGCCATATTCTTCATTCTGATGCGGTTAAACGATGTGAATGCCGTTTCTGTGGCGGAAAAATAAGCCGACAGCACAACGAGCAATATGACTGCAAAAACCGCTGTTATGTGACTCTCCATGCGGACTCCTACCCGATAAACGCGCCGTAAATCGCCTTGATGGAAGCGTCAAAGTCCTTGTTCTCGACTCCGACAATTATATTCATCTCACTTGAACCCTGATCTATCATCCTGATGTTTACCCCCGCATCCGCAAGGGAAGTGAAAAGCTTGGCAGCCGTACCCTGTTTTCTTGCCATCCCACAGCCTACCGTGGCGATCAGCGCCATGTTCTCGAAAACGTCTATGCTGTCCGGTTTTAAATTGTTTTTAATATCTTCTATAATCTCGTCTAAATGACCGTTTATGTTGCTGTTTGATACTACCACCGAAACGGTATCGATTCCGCTTGGCAGGTGGTGGACAAATACGCCGTACTCTTCCAGTATCCCTAAAATCCTTCGCACAAAGCCGCGTTCGCCGTTCATGTTGCTCTTGTAGATCGCGATTACCGTAAAGTCTTTATTGCCCGCGATGCCTGTGATGACCCGGCCTTCCTGAATCATCTCCTCCGCGGTTATCATCGTTCCTTTATCTTCAGGTTTGTTGGTGTTCCTTATATTTATCGGGATATTGGCCATCTTTGCCGGGTATATCGCGTCCTCGTGAAGTACCGAAGCGCCCATGTATGAAAGTTCCCTTAGTTCTTTAAACGAAAGGCTTTCTATAGGCTTTGGATCGGCTATGATCTTGGGGTTTGCGATGAGGAATCCCGAAACGTCGGTCCAGTTCTCATAGACTTCGGCGCCGGCCGCACGCGCGACTATGGCGCCCGTTATATCCGACCCCCCTCTTGAAAACGTCTTGATCTTTCCATCGGGATAAGTCCCGTAAAATCCGGGCAGAACAGCCCTCTCGTGTTTCCTCAGTTCTTCGCCCAGAGCTTTATTCGTCTCGTCCTCCAAAAATCTGCCCTTGACGTCAAACAATATAAGCCCTGCCGTGTCTACAAAATCATACCCCAAGAGCGCTGCCGTTATCTTCGCGTTGAGGTATTCGCCCCTACTTGCGATATAGTCGGCTGACGCGCCGTTTTCAAGTTCCGCCTTTATTACTTCAAACTCTTTCGGCAGATCGACTTTCACGCCAAGGTTTATCTGTATTGCCATAAACCTGTCGCATATCACCTGAAAGACCTGCTCATATGAAATGTTGTGTTCGATATGCGTTTTACAGAGGTATAGCAGGTCAGTTATCTTGCTGTCGTCGCTGTATCTCTTTCCCGGTGCCGATACGATCACATATTTCCGTTCTTTGTCATCCTCAATTATCTGTTTTGTCTTCATGAGTTGGATACCGTCCGCGACGGAGGTACCACCGAACTTGGCTACCTTAAGCCCCATAAAATCACGCCTCCCGTTTATTACTTAACGGTTCATTATATCAGAAAATCCGGTGCTTTGTACACCGGATTTTTGATTTTTTTTATGTATTCCCGTTACTCCTTATGCGTTGTTCCTTACGCGCCTGCGAATCGCTACTGTCGCTGTCAATACCAGCGATGCGCCGAAGAACACCAGCCAGAGCATCAAGCAGTTCATTATCCCTGTCTGAGGCAAATCGACGAGCGGAGTCTCGTCATCCGGAATATCTATGAAATCCTCCGGCGGCTGCTGCGCCAGCGGCACGTCCGGATCTGTAAGGTTCACAGGAGTATCGCCGCCGGTTACCGTTCTGGTCGAACTGCCTCGGCCCGGTGGGTCGCCTTCGCCATTATCTCCGGGTTGTCGCGGAGGATCTGTCAATTTGTCCAGATCATATTCCGGCAATTCCGCCTGGAAACCGGCGGATTCCGGTTCATATGGATTAAACGGAATCTTGCATCCCGCGGGTATTGGCACCGTGGGAGGACATGGCGGGCAGGGGAGATCGAGGGTCGGTTTCACCGGTTTCTTTGGCTTATGCGGTTTCTTCGGAACTTTCGGGGGTTCGCCGGGAGGAGGAGTGAAAAGTACGCCTCTTCCTATCTGGTTTATAGCGCCTTCATTGCCGGTGCCGATCACGTTCGCAGCGTAATTCCCGAACGTGAATGTGGCCGGGAAGACCATGGTGTCCGGTACATAGAACGTTATCGTATCGAAATTCCAGTTGTTAATATGGATTGAAACGGTATATATACCGGGTTTGCTGACCGTTACTTCGGCTCCGGTGTTGCCACCCTGAAGGTTTCTGACGGTGACTCCAAGCTCCGCGTGCGTGTAGGAGGAATTCGGAGTCAAAAATGGGCTGAAGTGCCCCGGCACGAGTGCGTTACCTGCATAGTTCTGCGTCCATGTAGTACCGTTATATCTGATGTTGATTGAAGATGTTCCGGAAGCTATCTTTTCCAGTTCCGCGTCGTAAGCGGCCTTCTTCAGCAGCCATTCTTCGTAAGCTTCCTTCGCCTCTATGTAGGCCTTGATGTCAATCAAGTATTGTTCCTTTTTCAATACGTATTCAGCATGCTTGATCTTGTATTGCTCCATAGCCGCCAGATATTCCGCCGTTATTTTGCGTGCGTTTTTCGCGTAAACAGCTAATTCTTTAGCGTAACCTTTCATTGCGACCAAGTACGCTGCCAGAGCTTTCTCATTGAATTCCTTAGCGGCATCGCAATAGTCGGCTATAAGATCCAGGATTTGGTCGTCTAATTCGGCGATTTGCTCGAGGAGCTCATAGGCGTCGACAAGCGCTTCAAGCGCTTCAAGGACCGCCTCATATGCTGCGAGCACATCTTCCAGCAGTTCATTGAGAGCTTCAAGCGCCTCATCAGCCGCGTTGAAGGCTGCCAGAGCCGCGTCGTACGCCGCCCTAGTCGCCGCGTAAGTCGTGCCTGTCGGATAAGCCGCTCTCAGGGCCTCATAAGCGTCATACAGAGGTTCGTACACTGCTAAAGCGTCCTCAAAAGCTTCCAGTTCTTCACTGTCAAAAAAATCGGCCAAAAGCTCTTCGAAATCGTCCTTCGCCGCAAAGAACGCGGCTAAGAGTTCTTCATACTCGTCAATTAAAATCTGTCGTTCCGATATCAGTCCGTTGATTTCCGCAATAATGTCGTCCAAAGCTGCGGAGCGCGCGCTTGGCCCCGGGCTGGAACCGGACATCTCAGAACTGAGCGGTTCAACAATATCGTCGGTTGTGGTAATTTCCACGCTGCTGTATTCACTGGTCGCTTCGCTGCTTTCTTCACCGCCTAAGGGCTCTTCGTTGACCTCTTCGGCGAATGCAATCGTGTTCATCGTCAGCATAGAAGCAATCAGCAAAAATATCAACGCATACAATTTTTTACTTCTTCTCATACTAGCATCTCCTTTTTCTTATAAATTACAAAAAACAAAATAATACCAACTGTGTGCCTTTCGGCGAGTCGTTGCAAGTAAAGGTAACCCTCGGTTCCATATTGTAACTATAAAACATCCGTTGGAAAAAGTTGCAAAAGGTTGCCGAAAGTTAACCTTTCACCCTATAAAGAACAGTGACCAATACAGTTTTCCTGAAGAATCCGTGTATAATCCCACTCCAAGGTTAGTATAATCAGGGCTTAAAATGTATTTTCTGTGGCTTGGTGAATTCATCCAAGCCTCGACAACCTGCTCCGGCGACCTGAAATTTCCGGCGATATTTTCGCCCCGGGTGTAACTCACAATGCTAAATTCGTCAAGCACGGTAAAACATATGCTGCCGTCAGGCCGGTAGTGCGAAAAGGAAAGCGGCAACTCGCCAGCGCGTACGCTCGCGGCTGCATGCAACGGTTCCGTTCCGATAAGCGCAGGAAGCCCGACTTTCGCGCGTTCAGCATTGATAAGTTCCAATACTCTCTCGACATATCCACCGGTATCGTGTGTCTCTTCCCTGACCATGAAAGCTTCCAGCGGCGTGGTATTCTGCTCATGAATTTCATGTGACGATATGAAATCGTACAGTCGCAACATGGTAACGGCAGTCTGCTCGTGCGTATAACTCCCTCTCGGCGAAAAATTGTTTTGTCCCGTCCCGTTCATGATTCCAGCCGCCTGCACCCTGCCTACGCTGTCGATCGCCCAAGGCGAGATGCTGCCGTTGTCTGAAAAAGTCGAGGCCTTTTTTGGAATCTGACGTTCGACCGCTTCCGCCAACCTGACGATCATGACCGCCGCCTGTTCACGGGTCAGCTTACTTTCGGGGCTAAATCTGTTGTTTCCCACCCCGGCCGCCACGCCTATGGCCGCCGCTTTTTCAACATTGAGTTCTTTTGAATCGGCAAAGCCCACGCGGCCCGCGATCTCCTCTCCTGTCACATCTTCATAAAAAGTGACGGCATACGCGCAGAATTCCGCGCGGGTCACGGCTTCCGAGGCGTAAATTTGCGGCGCCGACGCGACGGCTAAGACAGCGACGATCGCGGCGGTGATTAAAGATATTTGTTTTCGTTTCATTTACAAAATCCTCCTGCGGGCTTCGGCCCATAGTTTGAGTATGGCGGTTTCAGCAACCTTTGCCGCTTGCCGCAATGGTTCCTTCAGGTGTTCGGCCGGCTTGTGGTCGCGCTTTATAATATTGCCGCCGCAAATTACATGCTTCACATCTCCGGAATTGGCGCCGTAAACGTATTGCGCCAGAGGGTACGACATCGGATCGAAGCGCTCCATGGCAACAACGGACAAATCGCCGACAAAGCCGGCGCCTATCCGTCCGTATTTATCCGCGTTCAGCACTCTGCCGTTTACGACTGTAGCGGAATAAAACACATCAGAAGCCTTGTACGCGCCCGCGTCTCCTGTCTGCTGTTTCACAGAGCAAGCTACCGCGCGCATTTCCGATATCATACAACTGTCGAAACAGCCTGTCCCCATAGTCAATTTGTCGCCCGACTCAATGCGCTCAAGACCTTTGTACGGAATTCCGAAATGCGCGCAGGATATAGCGCTCTCAACGAGCAGTCCGGGATCATCCGGCGCCTTCTCCGTGCGAACCGATAGCCTTTTGGCAGCGCGCTCCATGACGGGCGCCAGAGTTTCCGTCAAACCGCCAAACGCTTCGGCAACGGTGGTAGCCCCACCCGAAACCGTATCCCAGAGGCCGAGAAGCGCTACCGCGTAAAGCTCGTCTTCCGAAAGCGTTTCAACAGCCAAATCGAGCATGGGCTCTATCTGCGCTCTGCCGACGCGACGGTCGCACAAGAGCCCCGACGTGATCCTTGCGGCAAAGGTGCTTGAACCCATGTTTATCATTCCGGGAAGCACCATGCAGCCTGCGGCATCAAGCTTTTCGCAGTCCTTTTCGACATTCGGCCCTACTTCGGCAATGACGCCGTCCTTTACATATACGTCGGCCATCTGCAGTTTGATTGCATGATAACCTTCATATATGTACGAATAGATCAGTCCGCTTTTTACCAGCAAATCACTCACTTGATTATCTCCAGATTTTCGCGCATTTCAGAAAGAAACGCGACGCCTATATTATATACATCTATGCGGTCTTTGTACTGCAATACCCATTCGAGCGCGCGGCGAACGTCGGAGGCAAGCTCTCCGGCGCCCAGAGTTTTTATCACATAAACGCCCTTATCATGCTTATTATGCGCTTTATCGAGCGCTCCAAGCATCGCGTCCAAAGTGCCTTCCTCGATCTGGATTCCCTTGTAGTTCAGCGGTGCGCACACTATCTCTATGCCGTCGATTTCCGCCGCGTCCGACAATATCTGCACGCTGTGTGTGGAAAGGCCAACAGACCGCACTACCCCCGCATCTTTGGCCGAAAGGAGTACCGAGAGCGCGGGCATAAGCGCGGGCAAGCTGCCGGCTGCCACCTCGTGCAGCAGAAATATATCTACATAATCGGTGCAAAGCTCCGCTAAAGTGCGCTTGATATCATATTCCGCCTCTTCGGCGGTCTTACCGTATGTTTTGGATGCTATCACGACGTCTTCCCGGTCGACCGTCTTGAGCGCGGCAGCCACCTGAGTAATACTTCCGTATGAATTGTCCGTATCCCAAAAGTTCACGCCGTAAAGCCGCATCGCCTCGGCCAGGAGCGCGCCACCGAACTCCGGCGCCGCTTGAGTTATGTGCTCTGTGCCGAAGCACACCTGCGACACCTCAATTCCCGCCATCTGTACCTGCTTCGCCCTCAAACCGATCACCTGCCCCAATATTTGCACACGATATCCGCTATCCATCCCGCGTATTTGTCAAAACAGATTTCTCCGTTTTCTGCGACAGCGTCTTCCGGGTTTCCTACGAAACCGGGACTGTCGTCTTTGCTCACCGGCATGTATATACCGACCGCTCCGCCGTAATAACAAAGCCCGTCGCATTTTACCGGGTTACTGTCTTCATCCGGATGAAAAATACCGACGTCTTTAAGATCGATGAGGTTGGGAACACATGACAAAACGCACGCCGTTTCATCTTCGCCACCATGCCCCTGATGAGATTTGTTTTTTAGGAATTTTGGCCACTCGCTCCTCATGGGAGGTATCCAATCCACCACTATCACAGGGATATCGTGCAGATCTCCCAGGTCTTTTGCCGCCACATGAAGCGAAGCATAATTTTCTGCGTGGCTGATGCAAAAGACAAACCTATTAAAGCCAGCTTCCGCAAGCGACAGGGTCAGCTCTTTGACCACCCTGATAAAAGTCTCCTGCGTCAGACATATGTTTCCCAAACCGGGATCCCTTTCAAATCTGTTCGTTCCTGTCCCGAACGGTACGCAGAAAGCGGGAACGGCCGGCATTCCGCGATCAGAAAGACAGACTGCCACGCGTTTTATGAGTTCATCTCCCTGAAAATTATCGGCGCCCAAAGGCAGATGCTTTGAATGGTTCTCTATCGCTCCGAATGACAAGACCGCTATGTCTGCCGTTTCAAGAGCGCTTTTAAGTTCCTCCGCCGTCATATCGCAAAGGGCCTTTGGCCCCCTAACTTCGTATAACACTTCTCTCTTCATATGATACTGAATCCTCCGTCCATCACAAGACACGCCCCGACTATGGCCGAGGCGTCTTCCGACGCCATGAAAACTATACCGTTTGCGATTTCTTCCACCGTGATGAGCCGCCCTATCGGTTTCTCTATCCTGACCTGCTCCAGCATTTTCCGGCGCTGGTCAGGATCGGTCACCCCGTCCCAAAAGATTGGCGTATCGGCGGCGCCCGGACAAACGCAATTCACACGGACGCCGTAGCGGATAGCGTCGAGGGCTACCGAGCGCGAAAACGACACGACCGCGCCCTTTGACGCGGTATAAGCCGCGATATCAGGATATCCCACAAACGCCAGCTCGGAAGCGATGTTCACTATTGCTCCCGCCTTTTGTTTTTCCATGACTGGCAGCACTTTTCCGGTGAACAAAAAGACTCCGCCCATATTTACGTCCATTATGCGGGAATATTCCTCCCAGCTTGTTTCAGAAACGTACTTAGTCACAGATATGCCGGCGACGTTTACGAGGACGTCTATCCTGCCGTCGATCGAAAGAGCGCTAAAAACTGCGTTCTGCACGTCTGCTTCGACAGATACATCGCAGACGCAGGTCTTGATTTCGCGGCCCTTCGCTTTTGCCTCTGACGCGACGCTCAAGAGGCCCGCTTCATTTCTGTCTACAGCGAGGACCGACGCGCCTTCCTCAGAAAGCCGTTTAGCCGCGGCCGCGCCGATACCTGATGCGGCGCCCGTGACTATCGCTGTTTTACCTTTAAATTTCATATCCCCGCATCCCTTTTCAGGGCCTCCGCTTTGTCAGTTTTCTCCCAGGCGACGTCCAGATCTGTCCTACCCATATGGCCGTAGGCCGCAAGCCTCCTGTAGATGGGCTTTCTGAGATCCAGCTCTTTTATGATCTCAGACGGCCTGAAGTCAAAATGCTTTTCTATCAATTCCACTATTTTTTCGTCCGCGAGCTTTCCTGTTCCGAATGTATCGACCATGACTGAAACCGGTTTGGCCACTCCGATCGCGTAAGCGATCTGTATCTCACACTTTTTCGCGATTCCGGCGGCCACCACGTTCTTCGCCGCGTATCTCGCTGCGTATGCCGCCGAACGATCCACCTTTGTGGGGTCTTTCCCGCTGAAACACCCTCCGCCGTGTCTGGCGTACCCGCCATATGTGTCGACGATTATCTTCCTGCCAGTCAGCCCGGAATCCCCGTGAGGGCCGCCTATCACAAACCTTCCCGTGGGGTTCACGTGGAATTTCGTCCCGGCGTCTATCAAATTTTCGGGCACTACAGGTTTTATGACGCGTTCGATTACGTCGGCCTTTATCTGTTCCTGAATCGCGTCCGGGTCGTGCTGTGTGGACACGATTATCGTATCTATCCTCTTCACCTTGTCGTCGTCGTATTCAACCGTAACCTGCGTCTTTCCGTCAGGCCGCAGATACTGCAATTCGCCTGATTTTCTGACGTCTGCGAGCTTCTTAGCCAATTTGTGGGCGATGGATATCGGCATAGGCATGAGTTCCGGCGTCTCGTCGCAGGCAAAGCCGAACATCATCCCCTGATCGCCCGCGCCCTCTCTGTCGACTCCCATGGCGATGTCTGTAGATTGCTCGTCTATGGCCGTCAGTACCGCGCATGTGTTGCCGTCAAATCCGTAATCGCTTTCCGTATATCCGATATCGCAGATCACTTTCCTGACAATTTTGGGAATATCTATGTAACAATGCGTACTTATTTCACCCATGACCATCGCATATCCGGTGGTCGTCGTCGCTTCCGCGGCCACCCTTCCCCGTGGGTCTTCTTCAAATATGGCGTCGAGTATTGCATCAGATATCTGATCGCATATCTTATCAGGATGGCCTTCAGTGACTGATTCTGACGTAAATAATTTCTTCATTTCTCTTCCCTTTCTCGTTTGTTATAACTCATTTTATAATGTATCACCGGCGAATGCAATACTTAGCTATGAGTAAAAAGCTGCAAAATGCAACTTTTTACTCCGGTACGGATTATGTGTTGCATTAACCGGTGATAACATATAGAATAAATAGCATCAAACGAGAAAGGGGTTTTGATGGCTAGCAGAAATTTCACACTGATAAAAGGGGGGCTATCCGGTCCCGGCGATAGCGACAAAAAAAAATTCATTTCCGCCTATGTGACCGACACCAGGCTTATGGGCGTAATCGGGCTTTATATTCACTGGGAAACCAAGATAGAAAACCTATTTTCAGGCTTTCATCAGTTTTTTTATTTTGACGCGGAAGAATACGGCTTTGAAACTTACCGAAGCCTGCCCGGAAACGACGATTCTGAAATCGAGTACATCGAACAGGCGTTGATGGGAGGCCTTGGAGGCAACAAGATCGATGTAACCAGAAAGGAAGCTGCTTACCTCATTCAATTTTACGCAGATATGAACCGCCGCCTCTCCCTGCCGCTGCCCGAAGGTGAAAACGAATACAATTTTCTTTTAGGCGATAAGGTCGAAATGACAGCCGTAGAAAAGCGCGAATTGTTCTCGAAGCAATGTACGCCGGTCATTTCCGCGTATCAGGCTATCAACTATTTTTTGATGCGATGTTTCGGACAGGATTACGAAGCGGCCGCATACCTTAAGGACGGCGATTTCCGTCTGGATGTGTACTCGGATGTTCCGGTGGCCACTCTGTGCAAAAACACCATTGACTTCTTCGAAGGTAAACACGGCGGCTCATACCTGTGCGAATCACTGATAGAGCACGACGCGGCGTACATGCTGATCATATCCGAAGTCACAGTAAGGAATATGAAGATAACCTCCTTTGAAAAACGCTCGTCGATGCAGGTGACTGCCGCCGAAGCAGCCATGATGCTTTCGCGGCCGGAATTCGTGACGGTGTATGAAATACTCTGTCCACCCGATGAATTTGACGCCGGCCTTTCCGAGCTGACGACCGGCACGCTGCTCACCCTGCACGACAACGGAAGGCTGTTCCTTTCGTTCAACAGGAATAACGATCACGTAAACAGCAAGGCATTTAGGCTAAACGAAGATGTGTCGGGGATATATTATATATCCGATTACGGTCAGATGATCATCGCAGCATATAACATCAAGGGGATCAACGGGATGGAGAAAGAACTTCGGAAAAGCTCCCTTTCGCGGATGCTTGCGCCCGTTTCAAAATACGAATTTAAAGAACCCGTATTATATGAGTTTATCCAAAGCGAATTTGAGGACTTTGAAGAATTTTTGGATTTTATAAAAGAATAGCGTATGGACGTAGTAGAACTCGCAAAATCGTTAATAAGTATTCCAAGCCATCCAGGGCTTCTAAATCAGGAAACGCCTGTCGCACGTTTTATATGGGATTTGTTCGCAGTTAGCGGGTTTGAGTCGGAACTGACAGAAGTCGCGGATGGCAGATGCAACGTCACGGCGCGCCTTCCCGGCAGCGGCGGCGGGAGAAACCTGCTGCTCACAGGCCACCTCGACACCGTACCCCCGTATGGGATGGCGGATGCACTTTCTCCCAAGATCAGGGACGGCAAGCTTTTCGGGCGAGGCGCCTGTGATATGAAAGGTCCGCTGGCGGCGATGATTTGCGCCATGAATGCGGTAAAAGATTCGGGAATCGCCTTATCAGGCGACGTCGTGTTTTCCGGTGTTATCGACGAAGAGGAGCGCAGTTTGGGAACCGTCCACCTGCTTGAAAACATGCCGGATATCGACGCTGCCATCGTCGGTGAACCCACGGATTTCAACGTGTGCAACGCTCATCGCGGCCTCGAGTGGCTGGAGTTTCTCATAGAAGGCAAAGCTGTGCACGGCGGCAGACAAAGCGATGGCAAAAATGCCATCGCCATGGCCGTAAAATTTATCGAATACCTTGAAGAAAAACTCCCCGCCCATTCGTACAACTTGGGTACGATACGCGGCGGGACGCAGCCGAGCACGGTGGCGGGCGACTGCAGAATAACGCTCGACAGGCGCTG
>Ga0123353_10008284_pt1 | contig 14178 bp, 9 predicted proteins | sample TergutLab28metaG_3_FD_92763 | JGI IMG/M metagenome (GOLD analysis project Ga0123353, IMG submission 92763) | Labiotermes labralis P3 segment gut microbial communities from Petit-Saut dam, French Guiana - Lab288 P3 | ecosystem: Host-associated > Arthropoda: Insects > Digestive system > Gut ... | reverse complement strand
TTCCAACTGCGCTGCGGACTGTTCGATGAAGCAATGGAAACATACTCGAAAATAACGTTCCGTGATAGACCAAACAGTTCTGGAAGACCGGAGACCGTTGATAGAGTACGGTTTTTGCAGACATTGTTTGTTATGTCTATTGCACGAAACAAATTGGACAACGCCGAAAAAATCATCGAATTGGTACGTCCGAATGTGGTGAAATCCTTTATGCTGATTTCTTTGGCGCGGGCTTATCAACGGGCAGGCGACGGAGAGAAGGCATTGGAAATCATCGATGCTCTTATACCGCCGCCGGTGCGTGTGGTGTTGGTGTCTGGTTTGTACAAACCGGACCCTACGCCGGAGACCTTTCCCTTTATCGGTTATCTGGCGTTACTTGACGACCTTTTGCACGACGAAGCCGGAAGAAAGCAAAACTCGAAGCAGGTCGAAACGCTTCTGGACAGATACCGCGCTGAAATCAAAAAGACCGCTAACCCCCAAATACGGCTGGAGCGGTACTCCGCGCTCATCTCGCTCCTGTATTGGAATGATTTGCGTGACTCTGCAATGAAAATTGTAGAGGAGATTGATTCACCGCATCACGCGGCGCGGGTTCTACTCAACATCGCCACTGACCATGAAACCGTCGCGGATTACCGAAGACAGTGGCTCGCGGAGTTTTACGAATTGGATTTACAGCGGTTTTATGCCGAGTATCCAGAGCGGCGATTGATGGAAGTGTACAATTCGTCGTACTACTATCTCGACCTTGCCTTTGCCATCAAATCGGCGGAAGGGGTTGAGCAACAAGAAGCAGAAAAATGGGAGCGGCGAAGAGCCCCCTTTGAACCAGACACAGCGGCAATGAGAATGCTGCTCGATAAAGCTGCAGCGGTAATCGAAAAGGAAACCTCGCCGCTCAATAGGGCAAGTGTTTTGGGAGCGATTGGCAAAATGGAGTACATTTATCTTGAAAAAGAAAATGCTAAAAAGCGTTTCAATGAGGCGTTGGAATTGCTTCGGTCTGCGAAGGTAGAACCGGGTTATTCTGCTGCTTATCAGTTAGCACGGATTTTTACGGAACTCGGCGAAAAGGACAAAGCGTTGAACGCCATCAAGATTGATCTTTTCGGTAATGAGCCGGGAAAGGAAATATATGCAAATCAGAAGTTGTCCGGGAATACCGAAAGCAACCTCCAACTGCTAGAAATGCTCGCACAAAACGGCGAAGCGGAATTTGCAGCGGAACTGTTTCCGCGTGTTTATGATGTTCAACACGAGTATTGGCGGGCAGGACACGTCGCAACGATAGTGGTCATTGCGCTGCATCACGACAGTCAGAATCCAAAGAATCCGATGCTGCCGAAGGCGCAGGAGCAATATCAGGAGTATTTGCGCAAACTGGTGCGGACTGTCTATCAACAGCAGGGGGAATTAAATAAGGAATCGGCACTCCATAATATCCTTCTCGCTTGGGCGGCAGCGGAAAACCGGATTCGTTCAGTACAAGCCCAGATTGCAGAAAAACAAGCGTCACGCAGCATTGCGGATGAGTACCTTACACGCCGGCGCGGCGGCTATGAGAGTCCGTTGTTTGGAGAGTTTGAGCTGCCGTAACTATGGGGCATTTAGCCGGTACGCCGGTTTCAGTATTGCCTTTTCTGTTCTTTGTGGTAGAATGCGAGCATTATAATCAAATGCCAAACAGGAGATTTTCCAATGTCCAACGCACCAGTCCCGACTTTCGAAGAAATGATGGCTCTGTTCCGTGAAACAGAGAAACAGTCACGTAAAACAGATAAACAGATAAGAGAACTACGTCTCTCTCTAAAAGAAGCCGAAGAGAGACGCAAAAAAGAACAAAAGAATTGGAACAAGCGGTTCGCTGAATTCGGCGACCGCATCGGCGAACTCATCGAAACAATGGTCAGAGGCGGAATCGTTCATCTGTTCCAAGAATTAGGATACACGTTCACCCAATGCAGCCGACGCGGTATGTCATTTCGAGAAGACGCTATCGATGTTCACGGCGAAGTTGATTTATTCCTCGAAAACGGCGATTACGCACTGCTAGTTGAAGTCAAAACAAAATTGACGATTGACGACATCAAAGACCATCTTGAACGTATAAAAAAATACCGCTTGTATGCCGACTATCGTAATGACAAACGCCAATTCATAGCGGCTGTCGGCGGAGGCGTTATCGATGACAACGTCCGGGATTATGCCCTGAAACACGGTTTGTACGTCATTCTGCAATCCGGCAGGAACATCGAAGTCATTCAACCCGAAGGCAAACCGAAAGTGTGGTAAGGATAAGGCGTTGCGCTCCTGCCTATTCCGTTTTCCATTCCAGTACACCGCCGGAGAAACCGGTTTGGAGTTGAATGTCGATTCGCAAACCCGTTGTTTCCACGGCATCGAATTCGATGACATCGTAAGCATCCTTTTTGGGAGCGTCAACCGTTTTCAATACCTTCCAATCGCTGCCGTCTCGGTATGATAAAGTCCAACTTTTCGGAATCCGGCAGCCGCCATTGCGGGCAGCATCATCGAACCAATATATTGACGATTTTGATACCTTTTGTGTTTTGCCGAAGTCCAGCTCTAGCCATTCCTTCGTTCCTTTGCGGTTCCAAAACGTCATTCTCGGAATACTGTGGTCATTGGAATTTTTCGGCTCTAAACCGTCAATCACCGCATCGGGCGTATCTCCCGGATGACAAAACGATGCCGTTACCGTCGGTTCAATCTCGTCCTCTTCGTCTGCCGTTAACATTTTGTCCGCCAACACAGCGTAAAGTGCATCGCCGGTGGACGGCGGGTTTTTCTTGCTCAATCCCTGCTGCCGCACCCAAACCGCCATCGCTCCCGGCTTACGGTGGTCCCACGCAAAATACGGTATTGCCGTCAGTTCCTTGCCGTCAATGTTTTTGCACTTCAACACCACGACTTTTTGACCGCCGGGCAAACCGATGTCTTTGAATTCTTCCGTAAAAACAGGATTGCGGGGTAACTTGATTTGCAGCACCGGCACTTCATTGTCGCATTGCTCGAAACAATACACCAGCGGTCCCCGTTGAATAGCAACCCGCCCGCGATTAGCAACAACCTTCGGATTGGCAATCATACGTGTCGGTTCCATTGGAAAATCTGACGATATGGTTTCTTCAGCAGTCCGCACCCAATTGACATGAATGATTGGACTGTATATCACCTGCCCCAGCCATTGCGGAGAACGGAGTTTAACATTAAATGTTCCCGATACGCCGGATTTCGGTTTGCGGTCAAACTTGAAATTCACAATACCATCCCACGGATAGTTCGTCTTTTGCGTGATGGTAACTTCGCCGTCCGGTAGTTGCAGTGTTGCTGTGCCGGAAACGAATTGATTAACATAAATCGTATTGCCTTCTACAGCATACTGATACCCCGGCAATGACGGCACAAACCGGACAACATTGGTCGGACAGCAGGCGCAGTCGAAGAACGGCTGCCGATGATGATTGCCGACACTCTCAAGCGGATTAACGTAAAAGAAACTCTTGCCGTCCATTCCGATACCGGCAAGCACACCGTTGAACATAGCCCGTTCAACGACATCGGCATATTTCGCATCGCCGTGAAGCAGATTCATGCGGTGCGCCCAAAACACCAAGCCGATAGCCGCACAGGTTTCGCAATACGCAGTCCGGTTCGGCAACTCGTAAGCATTGCCGAAGGCTTCGCCCTGATGTCTTGCGCCGATGCCGCCGGTGATGTACATTTTTCGGTCAACGACATCGCTCCACAATCTGTTCATCGCTTCAATCAGTTGTTTGTCGCCGGTATAAGCCGCTACATCGGCTGCACCGCTGTAAAGATAAACGGCGCGGACAGCATGCCCAGTTATTTCCGAAGCACTGCGCAGCGGTTCGTGGTCTTGCTGATACGGTCCGTGAATCTTGTCTTTCCGCTTGGTCTGGTCGCCGCGAATATCAATGAAATGTTCCGACAACTTCAGATATTCTTTCTTGCCTGTCAATTCGTAAAGTTTGACCAGTGCTAATTCGATTTCTTCATGACCGGGAACATCGAATTTAGCGGATTTTTTGTCGATAAAAATGTCGGTGATATGTTTCACGAACTTTTCGGCAACATTCAGCAGCGTATCTTTTCCGGTTGCACGTTTATAAGCAACGGCGGCTTCAATGAGATGACCGGCGCAATACAATTCGTGTCTGCCGACGCTTATCCATCTTTTTTCCGGTTCGACAAGTGTGAAGTAAGTATTTAGATAGCCGTCGGGCTGCTGCGCCTTGCTAATCCAGTTGATAACATCGTCCGCCCGTTTTTCCAAAGCGGCATCGCGGTTGTTGGCAAGGGAGTATGCCGTTCCTTCGAGCAGTTTATAGACATCGGAATCATCGAAATAGATTCCTTTGAAAGGACCTTCTTCGAGTTTGGCTGCTCTGGCGAAGTTCGAGATGCGTCCTGTCTTTTCGCACCATTCGTAATTGTGCGGAATGGAAACCTCGGCATTGGTTTTCAGGCGCGGCGACCAGAATTGGTCATCGAAATGCACTGCGGTGAACGGCACCGCCTTAAACTTCGGCGAAAACTGCGCTGGCGGAATTTGTGCCGAGACAGCGGTACAGGAAAACAACAAAATAAAGATAGCGAGTAATTGTTTCATTGGTCTTCAGTCAAATAGGGTGAAGCAACAAAAGCACACATGGGGGCATTTTAACCGTTTTTGCTGGAAAAACAATAGAGTGCATTCCGTAGGCACGGTGACGTGCGAATTATTATCCAAGCCGTTGTATTGCTGTTTCACAACTGCTATAATTAGTCCAGCGGTTTTACTTCCAGTTCTAACACTTTCAAAATTTCAAACCAATGAAAAACATCGCTTTTCTATCTTTCGTTTTTATCTTATCGTTTGCGGTCCCTGCTTTAGCACAAAGCGTTTTCAAGGAAATCGTTTCCTTCGGAGACGGTGAAAACCTTATACAAATGGACAAATTTCGTCCCTACGAAGACGGTTATGAATTGCAAAACGGCACCTTCTTTTGCGAAAGAACCGCCGAATCAAAAAAGGGACGAGGTGCTACACAGCACATTGTACTAAACCAGACAACGCCGATGCCGCTCATTGCCGAAGCGGAAAGCAAAGCGGAAAACGTCAGCGGCTCGGCAGACAGTGAATACAGTATCTATCTTGACCTTACCTACATGGACGGCACGCAATTATGGGGACAAACCGTTGCGTTTTCAGTCGGAACGCACGATTGGGAAAAGAAGCAACTAACGCTGTTTCCCGAAAAGCCCGTGAAATCACTCTCTTTCTACACGCTGTTCCGAGGCAAAACCGGCAAAGTATGGTTCCGAAATCCAAAATTCTCGGTTTTCAAGACACCGGAAAAAGACGGCGCGAAAGCGGTACTCTTTGACGGCGTGCCGGTTGTCGCTAAAGATGTACATAAAATGCGTGACCGCTCTCAAGGCGGCTTTACGGTACAACTCCGCGATGTTAAAAACAATTCGCCGTTTGTCATTCCGGCGAATAGCGGTAACAGTGCTTTCGGCGTTGAATGTAATTCATTGCTCACATTTAAGAAACCCGTTAGCGCAGAAATCTCGCTTGCATTGAAAGACCCGGCAAGCGAAGATAAATGTTTAACACTGGTGTTTTCAATACAGTACCCCGAAACAGACGCAGTACTCCGCTGCCTGCGTCCGTATAAAGATGTTCCTATTTCGGAAACGAAAATGAGAGAACATGTTGCACCGACAGCATACGGAGTAAATAATATCGGCGGCGGTCGGTTGTCCCGCGAGCCGTTCTTTGCGGTTGCCGGTACAAAAGACGGGAAAGAATTCGGCAATGCGATTGGAATCGATTTAGCATATCCGGCATTTTTCAGAACGGGTTATAACGAAGGCACAAAAGAGTTGTTCGTTACAGTTGATTTGGCATTGACGAAAGAATCGCCGAAAGCGAACCTGCATTTCGTGTTTTATTCTTTCGACCCGAAAGAAGGTTATCGCGGTGCATTGGCGGAATATCAGCGGTTGTATCCGGCGTTCTTTGACATGAAAGTTAAAAATCAAGGAAACTGGATGCCTTTTGCAAAAATCAGCAAAGTACCGCAATTCGAGGACTTCGGTTTCACAATCAAAGAAGGAAATGATGAGGTCGCCTTTGACGATAAACACAACATATTAACTTTCCGTTATACCGAACCGATGACATGGTGGATGAGGATGCCGGAAGAAATGCCGAGGACTTACGAAGCAGGAGTCGAACTGGCGAAAAAAATGGCAGCAGAAGGCAGGGCACAGGCAAAAGCATTATTCAGCAGCGGAATCAAGGATGCAGACGGCAGATACGGACACCGCGTTCTCGATACGCCTTGGTGCAACGGAATCGTTTGGAGTATCAACGACTTGCCGGGCATAAAAGATGGCGGCTTTGCCGTAAATTGGAGCGATGAAATCTACGAAAAATTCTATGGTGAAGAAGCCAAAAAGAAAGGAATACTTGACGGCGAATATGTTGACTCTGCCGAAGGATATGTTACTTCGATTATGGATTATGACCGGGAACATTTTTCGGCGGCAAATTTCCCGCTGGTATTTGCACGGGATACCTTCCGTCCCGCAATTTTCCGCGGCTTGATTGTTTATGAATACGTCCGTAAAATGGCTGAAGACCTGCATCCAAAGGGCAAACTGACGATGGCAAACAGCACGCCGAGTTCGCTGTGCTGGCTTGTACCATACGTTGATGTTGCCGGTTCAGAAGTCAACTGGAACCGCAGCGGCAAGTGGTCGCCGATGTCAATGGACGACTTGTTTTACCGGCGTGCTTTGTGCGGACAAAAGCCGTATTGCTTTTTGATGAATACCGACTTTACGCAATGGAGTATGGAATGTTCGGAAAAATATATGAAACGCTGTCTTGCTTTCGGAATGTTTCCGGGATTTTTCAGTGCTGATGCTTCAACGAAACAGTATTTCACGCAGCCGGAACTCTATGAGCGCGACCGACCGCTGTTCAAGAAATATGTTCCGCTTTGTCAGGAAATTGCCAACGCGGGCTGGCAGCCGCTCACGAAAGTAAAACAGGACAACGAGAAGATTTTCGTTGAACGTTTCAGCGGCAATGGAAAAACGTATTTTACGGTGTTTAACGCTTCAACTGAACCGCAGACAGCGGTGCTGCGCTTTGACGGTGATTTGCCGAAACAGTGGAAGGAGCGTTTGACCGGCAAGAGTTATTTCGCGCAGAACAATGAATTGACGCTGACGGTCGGTGCGGAAGACGTACTGTTGTTATCGCAGTGAATTTTTTAGCGTAGGATTTTAATCCTACGCCTACGCTACCGTTTAACCTTCATTATCGTGGTTTGAAACAGGAACGGATAACCGCCGCCTGCGGGGTTTCTGGTGATTTGCGGGTTCCGCATCTGATAATGCCCGCTGGCGTTAAGTCCCGTTTGGAAAGTCCGCAAGACCGACGGGTCCCGTACCATTCCGTTTAGTTGAATTCGCGGGTTGGAACTGCCGGCAGTGAAAGTCATCTGCGAAATCATCAAGTCCTGTTCTCCCGGAAGTGAAGCCGACAAAGCCCAGAGTTCGTTGAGCCAAACAACGTTTTGCGAATCCCAGTTTTGGGTTTGCCGCAGGACATTGTAAATCGGCTGTATCTGCCTATATTGTTCGACGGTTTTTTTGTATTCTTTCTGCAAGTCCGCTAATTCTTTTTCCATTCCCTGAATTACTCCGCGGTTCCAGAAAAACAAACCAGTGCCGACAATTATCAACAGAACAACAGCGAGCAAAAGTGTTCGGATAAGATTGACCGGCTTCGGTGCCTCACGCGGACGAAGAAAATCAACGCTGCAAAATTTGAGCCGCTCCTTTCGTTCACTCAAATGTTCTGATAAAAGACCGATGAGCGGAGCAAACTGACCGGCAGGAAGAAACCCCACATCTGCCTCTTCGGTAGAACTACCGGCTGAAAAACGGGGCATGTCAATCCAAGGAAGCGCGAACGGGTTGATAATTTCCGTCTCTAACTCCGAGTCAGTCAACTGCTGCTGCAACTCGGTATGTTCTGTTTCTGTGCCGAAGATGACTATTTTCTGAACAGATGTTTCGGAATCCAAACCCGCAAGTACAGTCCGGCGGACTTCATCGGCAATTCTTTGAGCGGCTTCCTCCGTTTTTATTTCCGGCGGCAGACGAAAAGAACGAATCGAATCGATTTGTTTTCCGTCTATTAAAATTAAATCCGTATCAAGACCTGTATTATTGACCAGCAGAATGGGATTATCTGCGTTCTGCAAAGCAAGAAACAGCGAAGCGGCAGCGGCGGCGCGAAAACCGATTTGCTGCGGCGGAAAATGAATACTGCGGAAAGAACGGGTCAATAACTGCCGATATGAAAGCGGAATCGTCAACGCCAACAAATTCCAGCCGGGAACGGCAGCATTTTTATTATTCAACGGCAGATAGTCAAGCGGGTCGAAGTCCGTGCAGGTGGGCAATTCACGGAGTACTTGATTCTTCAGCAGCACCGGTAATTCCGCTTCTTTACAAGGCGGCAGTTTTTGGTATAGTATTTCGGTCTTACTCCGATTGAGCGAAAGAAGTGAGCGGCAGGGTTCAAACTTCAAGTCCTTGATTTTGCCGCAAAGTGTTTGCAGAGCGGTTTTTAACGAGGTGCTGTCGTCCGCTGGTGTTTCTTTCGTTTTTTCTTCTTCATCTGTTTGAACGTCTTCCGTTTGCGGACTTGCCGTCCAGTTGATGATACCGGCTTTGCGGATAGACACAGTGTTTCTGCCGACTGATGCAAGCACATAGCGGCATTGATATTCGTCCCAATCGAGTGCAAGATATTGCGGCATATTTCGGTTTCTATGGTGATGTTTTATTTATGGTGTCGGAATTATTGAAAGAAGAGAGCGCGGTGATAATATCCGTTTCAAAGCGAAAATCCAATACGCGGAACGGATTGGCGGACGGCGTTGCGGAACCCGCAAAGACCGGCTGCCGATAGAAAACGAAAGTCCACACGACGGGGCGGAAATCGCATTTCAGGAGATAGCGGATAATTACTAAATCGCTGCCGATTTGTTTAACATCGATTCTATCATAAGCGCGGAACTCGCCGAATTTTGTTTTGACATCGGCAAGTTTTGTTTTGACATCTTCGACTGTCGGACTACCGGCAGCGTAACCGGTCAGGTTATTCCGCATCCAGGTATCGAGCGTTCTTGACACGCTCACACCGGAAATCAGTTCATCGAAGAATGCTCTGATGTTATCGTCAAGCGGTTTGACAGCAGGGACAGTATCCGGTGCCGGAAAAACAGAAGGGGCGGTATTTTGCGCAATGACTGATGTTCCGCAAAAGAGGAAAAAGAAAAGTGCGGCGATTAACCCGCAATATGAATTGTTTATGTGTTTCATTGGTATTTTACGGCATTACGAAAATTGAACTCATACCCCGCACATTTTAACAAGATAAATGGGAAAAGCAACGTCCTTTGACAATTCCGCAGTCCGAGTGTGTGTAAAAAATTTGCGGGGATTGGCAGTCGTCGACCTCCGGGCAGCGGTGTGCGGTACCCCGCACTAGGAACTACTAAACCGGTTTCACCTTACTATTGATTGCAGCGGCAATCGCTCCGTCACTGGTCACATTGCCGGCGGTTCCGAAACTGTCAATAGCCAAATAAATCGCTATCATCAAAGCATTTTGCGTTTCACTGAAGCCGAGAGAAGTTTGCAGCACACCAAGGGCTGCCATGATAGCACCGCCGGGAACACCGGGAGCCGCAACCATTATCACGCCCAGCAGCATAATGAAACCGGCAAACAATCCGGGACCATGCGGCATACCGTCCATCAAACAAACCGCCAGTGCCGTGGCAACAATTTTTAACGTGCTGCCGGGCAAGTGAATCGCTGCACAAAGCGGAATACAAAAATCGGCGATGTCGTGGTTGATGTCCATCTTTTTCGCCGACTGCAAGGTTACCGGTATCGTCGCCGCCGACGAAGATGTTCCAAGTGCCGTCATATAAGCGGGCAACATCATCCAAAGCATTTTGAACGGATTGCGTCGGGCGATTGCTCCGCCGATTGAAAACTGAATCAAGAGTAAAAGCAGGTGCAGCGCAAAAATAACACCGATGACCAAGCCGAAGTCCCGAATAATCCGCCACGCCGCACCGGAATGGGACATGTTCAGGAAAAGACCGAAAATGTAAATCGGCAAAAGCGGTATGACTGTCCAGACGATCACTTTTTCGATGATGCTCCGAAATTCGAGAAAGCCGCGTTTCAAGGCATCGCCTTCGATTCTTGCCATACCGATTCCCAGAACGAAAGCCAGAATTAAGGCTGTCATTACGTCAAACACCGGCGGGATTGCCAGTGTGAATGCGGGCGGAAGAAAGCCGAGTCCTTTGTCGGCTGTTCCAACCGCTGCTTCTTTTGCGGCGGAAGTGTTCTCAAGCAGCAACGGAAATATCGCCGAGCAGGCAGTATATGAAAAGAAACCGGCAAAGAGTGTCGAAGCATAAGAGATAACCACGACGACGAGCAGCAGCCGACCGCCGCTCTTTCCTAAGTCAGCGATTCCCGGTGCGACCAGTCCGAGAATGATAAGCGGGATGCAGAAGCCGAGATATTGTCCGAAAAAACCGTTAAAGGTTGCAAAGACAAGAACGAAGGTCTGGCCGGCAACGCAGCCGAGCGACATGCCCAGTATAATGGCAAGAGCGACACGAGGTAAAAGACCGAATTCAAGAATCTTGCTTATCATGGTACAAAAAAAGGATTTCTCTAGAGTTTCCGTTTCGCCGATGGAACACGTTATTATAACAACTCTGGTTCTTGTCGTCTAGTGTTGATGCTGCCGAGCGAATACGAATTATACCGTTATTGACAGTTCTTCATTAAACGGTTAAATTTACGGCATTGATTCGAGATAGTATTTTCTCCGTTTGAAACAATGCCTAAGGTCCTAATACTTCGTGCTGCTGGAACTAACTGCGATAATGAAACCGCCTTCGCCTTTCAAAAAGCCGGTGCTGATACCGTTGATATACATCACATCAACCGGCTGCTGGAATCGCAGAAAGAATTAAATAATTATCAGATACTCTGCATTCCGGGCGGCTTCAGTTTCGGCGATGACATCGCCGCCGGTAAGATTTTCGCAACGAAGATTCAAAATCAACTCGGCGGTGTTTTGACCGATTTCTGCAATGCCGGTAAATTGATACTCGGTATCTGCAACGGATTTCAAGTACTTCTCAAGACCGGTCTCCTGATGCCGGAAGACGAACAAGGGCTGCCCGCTACTTTGACGTGGAATAACTCCGCAACTTATACCGACCGCTGGGTGCGTCTCGAAACGAATAGTCAACATTGCGTTTTTCTGCGGGATATTGATAAAATGTATCTGCCGATTGCACACGCCGAAGGACGTTTCGTACCGAGAAGCAATAAGGAACTAGAGAAACTCAAACAGAAACAACAGATTGCTCTGTGTTATAAGGCAGTGGACAATCCGAATGGTTCAACGGCAGACATTGCCGGTATATGTGATTCAACGGGACGCATCCTCGGTTTAATGCCGCATCCTGAACGATTCATCGAAGTATATCAGCACCCGCATTGGACGCGGCTTTATTCTGCCGATGACATTAAAAAGAATTGTTTTTGCGGAGACGGACTCAAAGTATTTCAAAATGCAGTTAGTTATTTTGACTGATTTGATAATCAAATGAAGAGCGGGACACTTGTGCATCCCGCTTCTCCCAGAATCGTGTTATACGGATTCTTTCAACGCCTTGAGGGCTTTGACTTTTACGACATCGTGTGCCGGCTTTGCGGGACGGTCGTAGGTTTTTCCGGTGAGCGGATTCACGATTCCCTTCTTTGCGGGCTGTGCTTTCACCTTTTTCTTGGACACTTTCAGGATGCCCGGCAGAATAAAGGAGCCGGCTCCCTTCTTGCCCAAACTTTTCTTGATTTCTTCGCTGAGCGCGTCAATAACGGCACTAACGCTGGTTTTAGGCAGCGAAGTTCCTTCTGCGATGACAGCGATAATCTGGTTTTTTGTTAAGGGTTTCTTAACATCGGCTTCTTTTTTGTCAGCCATAGTACTCTCCTTCTCGATAATTATCGAACGGTTCACGGGGGATGCTGCCGGACAAGCCGCGCCGGCTTGTTTAACCGGCAACATTTACACTCCTTGTTTTCAAGAGCGAAATAGTGATAAACGATATTCCACTCTTGAAAAATAGTATTTTGCAAATATCTTTCATTTTGTCAATACCCCCAGTCCCATAAAAACAAGGAATTTTTAATTTTTTTAGGATTTGATTTCTCGCCGCTCACCGCTCTCTACTTGGAGTACCGGCTAAATGGGCTGCACTTTTTGCCCTTGCTAACGCTGCGGATTCTGTGATACAATAATGCCGTTTCAATAAATCATGACTTACTTCACAAAACAGTTCAATGAAATTACACATCTGCTTTTTGTTTTTCGCCGCTTGTCTTTTTACTTTTGCCGATGTCTTTGCATCCGACGCTCCGCAATGGGGAATCGACTTCGGAAATAACCGCATTTCCAATGAAAAGAATCTGCCGGTCTCTTTCAATCCGGGAAAGAAAAATCCCGAAGGAGATGGTATCATCGGTACCAGTCCCAACGTCAAATGGGTCGCCCGCATCGGTTCACGTTCCTACACGCCGCCGGTTATCGCTGACGGCAAAGTGTTCCTCGGTACCAATAACGATGCCAAATTCGACACCGCTATCGAAGGCGATTACGGCATTATGCTCTGTCTTGACGAAAAAACCGGTAAATTCCTCTGGCAATGCGCTTCAAAAAAGGTAACCGAAAAAGCCCATTTCGATACAGCAGGCATCGGTATTACTTCCACACCGGTTGTTGCCGGTAAACGGGTTTATTTCATTAACAATCGCGGCACGATAAATTCGCTTGACATCGAAACCGGCAAACCGGTTTGGCAACTCGATTTAATCACTACCTTCAAAGTCCGGCAGCACGATGCCAATAACCATCAGGTTATTCTGCACGGCGGGTTGATTTATGCGGGAACGTCCAACGGTCTAGACGACAAACATTCCGTAATGGAACAGCCGAAAGCACCGTCTTTCGTTGTACTTGATGCAGATACCGGCAAACCGCTTGCCCGCGATGATAACTGGCTCATGACAAATATCTCGCACGGACAATGGTGTCTTCCTGCTCTCGGATTGGTGAAAAAGCCGGACGGCAGTGAGCAATGGACTTTCTATTACGCAACTGGCAACGGCATAGTACATTCTTTCAAACCGCTGGATAAAAACGAGTTGCTGAAAAATGCGCCGCAGGACATCGGAGAATTCGGAAAGAACCTGCCGAAAATCAAAACGGAATGGAATTATGACGGTGACAGTGCCGAAATTATCGGGGCGGAAAATGTAAAACCGTACAAAGGCGGGCGCGGCAGTGCTGCCTACGTTTGTGTTCCGCCGCTTGTCTTTACGGATAACAAACTTTACGTTCTCTTTTGCACAGAAAGTATCACCGGTGCGCGCCCCTACACAGCAAGAATGGCGGCGTTGAATCCGCAGCAAACCGGCAAGCGGCTGTTGTGGAAATCGGAGTTAATCGACAAAGGCGCATTGTCGCCGCAATGTATTTCAGATGGACTGGTGTATCTCGGAGACCGCAACGGCGGATTCTTCTGTTTCGATGCCGAGACAGGAAAAACCGTTTGGAAATTGGAATTAAAGGGAGACCACTGGGCAGGCGGAATGATAGCGGACGGCAAGATTTATGTCGGAACGAACCGGAGAGCATTTTACGTTCTCCGCGCCGGCAGAACGCCGGAGATTTTATCGGAAATCGAAATGCCGGACGCAGTGCTCGCAGGTGCCAGTGCCGCGAATGAAACGCTGTTCGTTTCCTGCAACGGGTTTCTGTATGCGGTGGGGAAGTAAAATATGAATTTACTCTTGCAATTTTCCGAAAAGCAAGGATAATGCGCATGTTGGTTTGTAAATGTACTGTTTGTTTTCTACTTTTTGCAAGGAGTTTTCAAATGCAAAGTTCTATGAAGTTTGTTTGTTCGATTGTTTCCGTGATCACGGAGAGTGTAAAATTAAGTAATTTGAGGG
>Ga0123353_10008282_pt1 | contig 14180 bp, 12 predicted proteins | sample TergutLab28metaG_3_FD_92763 | JGI IMG/M metagenome (GOLD analysis project Ga0123353, IMG submission 92763) | Labiotermes labralis P3 segment gut microbial communities from Petit-Saut dam, French Guiana - Lab288 P3 | ecosystem: Host-associated > Arthropoda: Insects > Digestive system > Gut ... | reverse complement strand
GTTCACGCCGAATGCCGCCTTCACCAGCGGTTCGGGCGGATATCAGACCCGTATCAACCTGACGGGCGGCGACTGGTTCATGAACTTCTACACCGGTAACCCCGATGGTGACTTCCAGATTCAGGGCACCACGGCCGATAATTCCGGCGCGGATGAATTCGTGAATCCGGTCGGAAACTGGACCGTGCAGGACAACGACCCGATGCGTGGTCGTTTCACCCCCGTTCCCGAACCGCTGACGATGGTCGGAATCGGTCTGGGTCTGGCGGGTCTGGGCGGATATATCCGCCGTCGCATGGCTTCCTAAGTTTCACACGATGCACAATCGCAGAGTTACTCAAGACGGATGGCGAACGCCATCCGTCTTGTTTTTTCATCCGCTACACATACCGGCATTTGCGTTCGTAATCCAGCAGGATGCCGCCGGGGGACTGTTCGCAGGGGACGGGATGAATCGACAGGCCGGCCAGGTTTCGCCTGGCCAGGGCGTGACGAAGGGCCTGTTCGTGCGCGGGCTGCCAGGAGAGCCCTGGTTTGAGTTGGAGAAGCAGTGTCTCGTGGCTTGGCAGGTTGAACCGGCCCGTTGTCACCAGGGCGACGTGGGACGATTCGTACAGGGCTTCCTTCACCGTTTCGGGGTAGATGGCCGCTCCGTCGGGGGTCCGCCGCGACGCGAGTTTTCCCAGCGGCATCGCCAGAGGCAAGGCCGACGGGGGAAGGATTTCCAGCAGGTCGTTCGCGGAGAGCGCCCTCTGGAGCCGTTCCTGCGACAACAGGATCACGGCATCGTGCGTGTTGTAGCGGATCAACGGCAATTTCCTTCCCGGTCCAAGCACGGTGATGACCAGTTCATTTCTCCCATCTTCGGAGAGGGCGGTTTCGCAATAGGTGTGGGTGGGAACGTACGGCATGATGGGCGGGACGAACCCGACGGCCGGCACGCCCAGTTCGGCGGCGAGAGACTGGTCATGCGCCAGGTGCCGCCGCAGAGCGATCGTTTCGGCCGTTTCGGACATCAGGCTGGTGCCCAGTTCCGACAGGCCGAAACTGATCCCCACCAGCGGAGCGTCGTCCTCCCGCGGGTCGATCCCCAGCAGCCGTTCCATGTGCTCACGCCAGGTCTGCGCGACGTACTCGCCGCCGGTCACCAGGTGCACGCGCAGGCTTGGCCAATCCATGCCCGCCTGCACACCGCCCTCGACGACCTGCTTGAGAAACAGCGGTTCGCCGATGAGGATAAACTGCTCGAACTCGCCTCGCAGTTTCGCCAGCAGCGCCCAGATGACGTCCTCACGGACCGACGTCTCGGCCAGCGGAAGCGTCCGGGTGTGAAGTTTCACGCCCGACGAGAGGGCGTTGATGACCATCGTCCGCCGGTCGAGCGCGCCAAAACGGTCCTGGAGAACATACTCCAACGCCAGGGCGCTGTCGCGCGCGTCGGCCCAGGTCTCCAGGCCGAAGGAAAACATTCCGCTATGCCCGCTGCTGGAAAAAAACAGCCGCACGTCGTGTAAGTTTCCGTCGAGGCAGAGGGGTTTCAGATCGTGTCCGGGGAAGATCGTTTCCTTGTCCACGATGGGAACCAGACGGGTAAACGCCCCGATGTTCGTGACGTGAGCGAGGTCGATCCCGTGTTCCTTCAGCAGCGATCCGTACGCGGGAACGCGGCGGGCGGCCTCGTGAAACGCCCGCATCACGTCCTTGTCCGCTTGCTGCCGCAACTCCTCGGGTTTGGCGGACCCCAGATGGTTCTGGATCTGCTTATACCGTGAGCGGACCCGGCTGTTTCTCCATGCCGAAACAAGATTCATATCGTTCACTTTCCATGGTGTTTATCGGCATAACACGCCTCGGGCACAAATTGCATCCTCAGGGTCTTTCAACTCTCTCGACTTCGAAAAAGGCCGAGCGGGATTAACGGATTAAAGGATTTCATTTTTCAAATCGTTCCGCGTGAAAAGTTCAATCCGTAAATCCTTTAATCCGTTAATCCCGCTCGGCCTTTTTCGAAGTCGAAAGAATGGAAAGACCCTGTTATCGTCCCGGCAAAATTGGCACGGCGGGAGGTTGTATCGTAGGTTCTGGGCAGGGAGCATTATGGCACCAAATTTGTTGACAACGGAGCGGGCGACGGTCTCGTCGGCGCCCTCGGTGGAAGACGTGACGCGGATGCGGCGGCGTGTGGCACGATTTCGCCGCGCGGGGCTTTTTTCCGGATGTGGACCCGACGTGGTCATCCAGCGCGCCCGCGATGCGTCGATGCTGCGCCAATCCTACGCGCTGGTGCATGACGTGTTTGTCACCCAGGGGTTTATCGACTTGCACCCCAGCCGCGTGCGCCTGCGGACGGTGGAGGCGCTTCCGGAGACGGCGACGTTCGTCGCGACGGTCGATGGGCAGGTGGTAGCCGTCACGAGCGTCGTGCCCGACTCGCCGGACCTGGGACTACCGTCGGATCAATCGTTCGGGGAGGAACTGGCGTCGCTTCGCGATGAAGGGCGGCGGCTGTGCGAAATCTCGAACCTGGCCGTCAATCCCGCCTACCGCAACACGCCGGTTTTCTTCGAGCTTACGCGGTGCTGTTTGGCCCACGCGATGCTGACAGGCCACACGGATCTGTTCATCGCCATCAGCCCGGAACACGCCCGGTTTTTCGAGGAGGTGTTCCTGTTCGATCACGTCGGCGATCCGCGCGCGTATGTGCCGGGGACGGACGACATTGTCGAGGGCAAGCGGCTGAACCTGGTGGGTCTCCAGCAGCGAGCCAAGGCCCGCGATGAGGCATTGGCGGAGGAGGCGGTGCTGACCGATTTCTTCTATGCGAGGAACCCGTATCACGCGCAGGTGGGACGGTGGGACGATCAGGCGCGGCGCGAGTTCGGTCAGCCGTCGCTGCTGCGGACGCTGTTTGTGGAGACGGGATTTCTGGGCGAGTGCGACGCGGCTGCGATCCGGTCGATCCGCCAGCGATGGGGTCCGGAACTGCTCGAAACCGTCTGGCCTGACCGGGTCGGTGACATCCTCCCCATGCCATGGCGGGACCACGGACATCGCAAGGATCAGCCTCTACCCCGCGCCCGCAGCGCGTGAGATCGCAACTGAAATCCGAAACATATACAACCGCTTACGCCATGCACGAGTGCGCCTGGCGTAAGCGGTTGTGCATGCGGTACGTAGATGCCGCTTATTTGCGACGGCGGAGCAGCGCCAGGCCGCCCAGGGCCAGCAGGCTCATGGTCATCGGTTCGGGAACCGAATACCGACCTCGCATCGGGTCGTTATCCTGCACGGTCCAGTTTCCGACCGGATTCACGAGCTTGTCCGCACCGGAGTTATCGGCCGTGGTGCCCTGAATCTGGAAATCGCCATCCATATGGTCGGTCTTGTAGTAGGCATACCAGTCGCCGCCTGTCAGGTTGATGCGGGTTTGATATCCGCCCGAGCCGCTGGTGAGATCGGCGTTCGGTGTGAACCACGACAGGAACTGAGCATGTTCCATCTCCACACCGTCCTGGCCATAGAACCCGTCCTGCTGACCTCGGACGCTGTACCCCTCAAGCAACAAGCGTCCGTCCGTAATACCGTTGTACTCGGAAAACCCCGTGCGACCAAACGACCCTTGTCCCGCGCCCGTGAGACCGTTGGTCTCGGCGCTCGCAAACGTGCCCCAATCGTTCTCGTAAATGGCGTACCGAATGTTCTGAGACTGGATGAAGATCTCGCTGGCTTTGGGACTTCCCGAGGCAATGACCACGTTGTCGACCATGCCATAGAAGATACCCATAAGCTCGACGCCGCCCTGACCGTCCGACCACAGAATCGTGCTGGAAGAATCCATCGCGCGGATTTCCGTAATCCGGAAAATGCCCCAGCCGTCCTCGCGGAGCGACTCGTTGAACATATCCCCGTCCAACGTGCTGTAGCCGTTGGAGTCATAGAAGACATCGCCATTCGCGCCGGCGCCGGCGAACTCAATCGCGCTCAACTTGTTGACGTTGTCGATGCCGTACACCCCGCCAGTACTCACCTGTGAGGTATAAATCATCCCCATGTCCCAACTGGTCAGCTTGAACTGAACCGGACCTTCATAGTCATACAAGCTGGCCGTCGCCGAAAGCGACATCGCCAAGGTCACAACACCCACCAAGCCCAGCCACAATGCAGTACGCTTCATGTTCAGCCTCCTTTGGCCAAAAAGTAACGAAACTACCAAACGACACGGATGAAAACCATCCGTAACTCAAGTGCATACCATACGAGAAAACACAAGCATAACATGCCACACGATATGGGCACGGATACCCAGGCAAACCAGCCGTGCCACTGTACATCCTCCGTGACACACATGCATTCGAGACGGCAACCAACAGCCCGCGCCTCCTGGGCGCAACCGCCATCCACTTGCATTACTGTGTCACAGGTCGTTAAAATTGTCAAGGGACAATTTTTCGTTTTGCGACAGTTTTCGTTTTGCGAGGGGGATCGAGGGCGCATCCAAAATAACCACAAAGACACAGAGGACTCGGAAAGAAGAGGAGAACAAGCCGTTTTCCTCTATATTTTCCGTGACCTCTGTGTCTCTGCGATCGTAAAGCGGGAGGTGCCCTTTAAGGGCGGACCATGCTTATTTGCGGCGGCGGAGCAGCGCCAGGCCGCCCAGGGCCAGCAGGCCCATGGTCATCGGTTCGGGGACGTTCGTGTAATATCCTCGGATCGGGTCGTTGCCCTGCACGTTCCAGTTGCCAACCGGGTTCACGAATTTATCCGCGTTGTCGTTGAGGATAAAGGTTCCCTGGAGGCTCATATCCGCGGCGTCGGGGTCTCCGAGGTAGAAGTTATCGTACCACAGGCCGCCCGTCAGGCTGATTCGGGTGTTGTAGCTTCCCCCAACGCTGTTGTCGCTGGCATTGGGGAAGAGCTTCGACATGAACTGGACATCGGCGTCGGTCACGTCGTCGCCGTTGGTGAAGCCCGACGTCCCGCCCGCGACGCTGAAGCCCGACAGCAGCAGGTCACCGCCCGCGACGTTCGTGATCCCGTTGTACTGGTCGAACCCGAAGCGGCCATACGATCCCTGTCCCGCGCCGGTGAGGCTACCGGTATTGGCGGCGGCAAACGAACCGGCCGGATTGATGTAAATGGCGTACTGGACATCCTGGGACTGGATCTCGGATTGACCGCCGAACCTGGTGGGATAGGCGTACACCGCGTTGTCCACCATGCCGTAGAATATGCCCAGCATCTCGACACCGTCTTTGCCGTCATCCTGCCACAGCAGCGTGTTGGCGGAGTTTGCCGCGCGGATTTCCGTAATGCGGAAGATACCCCAGCCGTCTTCCATCAGCGAATCGTTGAACATCGAGTCCAGACTGCTGTTTCCGTCCCGGTCGTAGTAGACATCACCGCTCGCGCCGGCCCCGTAATAGCCCAACTGCGGCAGGTCGTTCACGTTGTCGATCCCGAGCGTAAAGCTGCCAGGCTCCGTGCCGTAGCTCGTGGCCATGTTGTAGCTTGTAAACTTAAAGTACACATACCCCTCATAGCCACCCAGCGACGGAAGCGTAATGTTGGCGCTCGCGGCAGCCGTCAGTCCCAAGGCCACAATGCTCACCACACTCAGCAGGATAACAGTACGGTTCATTTCGATCTCCTTTTTCCTTAGTTAACAGGATAGTAGCGGAAGTATAGGCATCACGGGGAACGTTCCCCATGGCACAAATGTTACGAAACCGAAAATCCAGCGGGGACACAACACGCAACAAGGGCGTGGGTTATACGAGTGGACGACCCTGTCATTGCTTGTCCTCCTTGACACATACGAAACACGAGTTGAGCGACGACAAACCATCATGGGCGGCGGATTGACGAATCCGTCGCCGACCGAAAGCGACACTATACAGCCGGTGGCAGAAAACTGCCATCGAAAAACACAACAAAACTGTACGGCTACTGCGCATCAATTGCACATTCCCCCGAACACATTGTCGAAACAACACCGACACGGTTACAACTGCCCTACCTGCGAACGTTCGCATTATGACACAATATGCCGGTTTCGACAAGGGATATTTTCGGATTTTTTTAGGGATTTTATTCTTTTTTCTATCTTAACCGGATGCCAACACCGCGGTCTTTCCACTCCTGAACGAGAACCTGGAGGTCGTTCATCACGTGGGTCATCTGGTCGGTGATGTCCACGAGGTTCCCATACAGCCGCGGGTCGTTGAGCAGTTTCCCCGCCGTTCCCTCGCCCTGTTCGAGCTTTGCCAGCGCGGTGTTGAGCGTGGCCATGGTGCGGCTGAGCTGTTCGGTGTTGTCGATGAGGTTTTGCGTCAGGCGGTCCAGGTCGGTGCTGGCCCGCGTGGTGGCGCGCGTGACCTCCGTGATCGCCTCGCCGGCCTGGGTGAGCAGCCCCTGCCCGGAGTCCAGCAGCGACTGCCCCGACGCCAGTAACGCCTTCACGTCGTCCATGGCCGCCAGGGCGGAGGTGGATAACTCGCGCGCGTTGGCCAGCGTGACCTTCACGTTCTGCTGATTCTCCGCGTCCATCAGTGTAAGGGCCGCGTCGAGCGCGAGGTTGACTTTGTGCAGCGAGACGGTCACCAGGGCAATCGGGCTGTCGGCCGGCAGAGGCGATCCGTCGGGCGACGCGCCCGTGTTCACCGCGAGCACGAGCTGCTCAAGATTTCCCGCCAGCGTTTCCATTTGCAGCATCAATCCGCCGGCGCGCCCGGTGATGACGGCGGTGCCATCGGTGGGCAGATACTGTTCCGTGCCGCGCTCCGTGGGCAGCAAAATCAGCCGCAGCACGGAGCTGCCCATGCCCATCGCCGGCGGAGTGGCCTCGGCCCGCACCGAGGCGGGGATGCGGCGGTCCATGTCGATGCGGGCGACGGCCATCAGACCCCGGCTGGCGTCCCCGTCACGAAAATCCACGCCGATCACCTTTCCGATCTCCATGCCGTTGAGCTGCACCACGCTTCCATTGCGAAGCCCGCCGGCGTCGTCGAGTGTGACGCGGATATCGTACCCGCTCTGGCTCCAGCTTGGACGTCCCGTGAACACCATCACCAGCGCGGCCAGCAGCACCAGGCCCATGATGACCGTCAATCCCACCGCGACGTTACGCGCCTGAACGCTCATAATGAAGTTCCTCTGGACAATTCGCGAAGTTCGTCCTCGTCGGCCCGTCCTTCGATAAACCGCCGCACGACCTGGTCCTGGATCGTGTCCAGGTGGTCGGGCGCGGCATCGGCGATAAACCGACCTTTGTGGAGCATGACGATGCGGTCCGCGACGCGGCGGGCCGAGGCCATGTCGTGCGTCACCACGATGCTCGTGACCCGCAGCGTCCGCTGGAGACGCCTGATCAACTCGTTGATGAGGTCCGCGCGGATGGGATCCAGCCCGGTCGTCGGTTCGTCGTAGAGAATGACCTCGGGATTCAACACGATGGCCCGCGCGAGGGCGACGCGCTTTTTCTGCCCGCCCGAGAGTTCCTCGGGGAAGCGTTCCTGGAGCCCCTCGAGGCCGACCATGGCCAGCACGTCGGCGACACGGCGGTGGCGGTCGCCCGACGAACCAACGTCGTGTTCCTCCAGCGGAAAGGCGACGTTCTCTCCGACGGTCATCGAGTCGAACAGGGCCGCCCCCTGGAACAGGAACCCGAATTTCGTGCGGACGCGAGCGAATTTCCGTTCCGTCAACCTCGTGAGGTTTTCGCCCTGGAACATCACGCGGCCTCGGTCGGGTTTTATCAGCCCGATGATGCTCTTGAGAAACACGCTCTTTCCACAACCGGAGGGCCCGATAATGACCGTGGTCTGCCCCGGCGCGATGGCCAGATTCACACCGTCCAGCACCGTCAATGGGCCAAACGCCTTGCGCAGGTGCTTCACATGGATAATCGGGGCCTGGTCGGTCATGGCAGCAAACTGTAGCCTGCTTCGGGGGAAAAGCCAATAGCCATCAGCCAGTAGCCAGCAGCCATGGAGGTGTTTGCCGCCATGGCCATCCTGAAATCCGACATCCGAAGCACGAAATCCGAAACAAATCCCAAAGCAGAAAATCCCAAATCCCAAACGGCGACACCATGCGCCTTGATGCATGGCGTCGCCGTTTGGAATTTTTCTTTTTGGGGTTTGTGATTTGTTTCGGGTTTCGTGCTTGGGATTTCGAGTTTACCCGTTGCCATGGCAACAAACACCTCCATACCTGCTGGTTGCTGGCTAGTGTCTGCTGGTTAGTGGCTGGTGGCTTTCCTTCGTTTTGTACGTTTCCTCGCGCGTTTGGGTTTCCGCTGGAGCGGAAGGTTTTTTTTTCCGGAGCGGGTCAGGATGCGGAGGATCATGGCCGTTTCATCGCAGTCGTCGGACTTGGGGCAGTAGATGCACGCCCGCCAGACTTTTTCCGGAAGTTGGTCACGGTTGATGACCTCGAATCCCTGGCGGGCGAAGAAGTCCTGCTCGTACGTCAGGGCGAAGAGTTTGTGGACGCCGAGTTTTTTCGCGACCGCGATGGCCTTGCGGACGAGTTTCGTGCCCAGGCCTTTGCCCCGCGCGTGCGGCGCGACCGCGAGCGAGCGGACCTCGGCCAGGTCGGCCCAGAACAGCTCCGTCGCCACACACGCGACAAGCTCGCCGCGGTCTTCCATCACGAGGAAATCGCGCAGCGACTGGTAGACGCTTTCCAGGCTTCGATGCAGCATGCGGCCTCGCTCGGCGTAGTAGTTAATCAAACTACAAATCGCCGGCGCATCCGTGATGATCGCGGGTCGAATGGTCATGGTGGGATTGTAACACAATTTTCGTGGCGCGACGGTGAAATCGCCTTCGTTAACTGGTTAACTGGTTAACTGGTTGACGAAAAGTGTCCCTCGCAGGGTGTGCCCGGATTTTCTGGCACACGGTGAGTTGTCGGTTTTTCGTCGAACACAACCGATTCGCCTCCCCGGTCCCGCGCGGAAGTGCCGGCACACAGCCGCGAAGCGGCGTCGTGTTTAGCCCATGGTTCGCGGAGTACCGCTCACCATGGGCTAAACACGACGCCGCTGTCGCGGCTGTGTGCCGGCGCCCGTCGCGTGAGACGGGGAGGAAACTCGGTTGTTTTTCACCCCAAAATCAACGATTCACCTCGTGCCAGAAAATCCAACCGCACCCTGATGGCCCTGCTACAGGGTAACAGCCTTGCTTTGTCCCCGCGTTCACTATAGAAAGGCAGCATGAATGTATTACCATACCTTACCAGCGACCTGCCGGGCATCGGCGGACGGATCAAGGATGACGTGTCGGATTTCGTCGTCGAGGAAGTGCCGTTGTACGACGTCAGCGGCGAGGGCACGCATCTGTACTTTGCCGTGACCAAACGCGGCGTGCCGACGCAGGCGGCCGTGGAGCGGATCGCGCAGCACATGTCCGTTCCGCCGATGGCGATCGGCGTGGCGGGCCTGAAAGATGCCCAGGGCGTCACGCGACAGTGGATGAGCCTCGAACATGCCGACCCGGAGCGGCTCAAGCATTTCCGCGACGGCCAGGTGAGCGTGGAACTGGTCGGGCGGCACGGTAACAAGCTGCGGACGGGCCACCTGCGGGGCAACCGTTTCCGCATCCGCGTGCGCGGCGTGGGGCCGGGCAAACTCGAGCGGGCAGCCGCCATTCTCGACGTGCTTCGCCGACGCGGCGTGCCGAATTATTTCGGTGAGCAGCGGTTCGGCCTGCGGGGCGACACGGCCCGGCTGGGCGAGTTCCTCGTCCGCAACGACCTCGACGCGTTCATCCGCGCGTACCTGGGTTCGCCGCTTCCGAACGACCCGCGCGACTGCAAGGCCGCCCGCGAGGCGTTCGACGCCGGCAATTTTCACCGGGCGCTGGAGCGCTGGCCACGGCACTACGCCAATGAGCGGCGAGCGTTGTCGGCGTACAAGAAACGCAAACACGCCGGACCCGCGGTGGGCGCCATCGACAAGCGGATCAAGCGGCTGTACGTCTCGGCGTTCCAAAGCGAGATGTTCAACGAGGTGTTGGTCGAGCGGCTGGCGACGCTCGACCGCGTATACCCTGGCGACATGGCGATGAAATCCAACGGCGCGGTGTTTTACGTGCTCGACGCCGCCGCCGAACAACCACGGGCCGACGCGTTCGAGATTCATCCCACGGGCCCGATCCTCGGTTTCCGCTCGCACCTGGCCGGACCTGAAAACATGCCCGCGTCGGCGCTGCGGCCTCACGAGGCGGCTGAAAGCGGGCAAGGCGACGAGGTAAGCGAACCCGATCAAGCCGACGAAACGAATGAACCCTTGGACGACGGCGAGGCAGGCGAACCATTTGCCGCCGTCGCGGCGAACGCGGCGGCTGGTACCGGCGAGACAGTTTCCATTCAGTCGGGCGAGGTGAATCCTGGGCGGATCGAGCGCGAGGTGCTGGTCAGGCACAACGTTAGCGGCGACGATTTCCGCCATGTGGGCACGTTGAAGGTCAAGGGAACGCGTCGGCCGTTGCGGTTCGCCCTGTCGGAGACCGACCTGCACGCCGGAGACGACGCGCGCGGCGAATACATCGAAGTGGCCTTCCACGCCCCCAGCGGCTGCTACGCCACCGTCGTCCTGCGCGAGCTGATGAAGACCGAGTGACGGAGCAACGCTAGTCCTCTGTCCGTTTCGGGCTTTCGCGCTTGGCAATCGCACGGAGGGAGGCCTCTTGCCATATTTCCTCACGCCGCCGGCGGCCGCGCAAGAGCAGCCAGATTCGCAGACCCAGCCAGACAATCGTCAGACCGATGCACAGGCCAATCAAAAGCGGCCAGTTGACTCCCGTGGACGGTAGGGAGGTTGCAGCAGGTGGATCGGGCAGCCGCACATTGCCTGTAAGAATCGCATGCTCAAACTCACCCATGTTCTCGGGGGTGAGGTCGGAAATTTCAAACGGTTTTTGTTCGATAAACGTGGTCGTTCCGGCGATGCGGTCATTGACCTGCATGTCGGGTTCCATCGGCATCGCGATCAGCGCGGCGTAGGTGGCGTCGTCCAGGTCGGCTTCAATGCCGGTGAACTCCGTCTGAAACTGCTTCTCGATCTTCGGTGCGGGCGACACGCCGTTTCGCTCCGTGCCCAGAACCGTCTTGATATAGGTGCCTTTCGCGGCCAGGGTGAAACCGGAGGCCGTCGCGGTTCCCTCCGTTGTAACGTCATAAACTGTCCGATGGCCTCGGACGTCGGACTCGATCCGGGCCTGACGCACAAGATAGTCCTCGTCAAGCAGCAGGCTGAAGCGGCTGTCATCTTCCCACCAGATGTGAATCGTGCCCTCCACGCGAAGCAGGTCCCCCTCGCGAACGATGCTGTCGATGTCCCGTATGCGTTTGCCAAAGCCAAAACCATGAGCGAACTCGACGGCCATGACTTGATGCTGCACCATCGTCACCGGCGAACCGCTCGAACATATCTCCATAATGGCATGGCCGCGGCCTGTCATTCCGGTCCGGGAAATCTCCGTGGCCACTCCGTTGATATTTCGCCATTTCTGCGCGGGAGTCATCCGCCACCTGGCCTCGTCCGCTCCGCCGCCTGTCGCGGCCGGTGACGCGTCCTGCCGGGTGAACGTAACATCACGGCCTCGCACGACGAGCGTTTCGTGAAAATGCACGGGAATCGTCACGGGCTTCTCGTTTTCCCTGCCGTTTTGTTTGGCCAATTCCGGGAACTTCCACGCGGGAAACGGCGTGGTGGTGTGCTCGCCCCGCACGTCGTAGGCAAGTTTGACATTGTCAAACCGCGCATCCCTGGCGAGCATCGCCTTGAGCAGATCGTTCGCCGACGGTTCCTCCGCCGCCACGGGGGGCGCCAATAGCGTGACGGCCAGAATGCAGACACGGAGCAATGGAGGCAAAAACCTACTCATGAGGGTCTCTTTCACACGTTAGACAATATTCCGATTGTCACGTCAGGGAAAACGCCATACCACATGATACACACACAAGAGTAGACGCGACGAGACAAAAAAAGTTTCGGGATTTTCTGGGTGTGCCCAGATTTTCTGGCACAGGGTGACTTGTCGGTTTTTCATCGAAAACCAACCGAATGGCCTCGGCCAGAAAGTTTTGTCACACCCGATTTTCTTCCGATGTGCGCGTGGGTTACGACGGGTTGTAGTACTTGTGTCGAATTTGCAGCACGATCGCCAGCAGGAGGGACGCGAACAGGACGGTGTAGGCGCAGTAGCTTGTCGTCTGGGCGCTCGCACCCCACAGCGGCAGGAGGTGGCACAGCACTCGGAACAGCAGCCCGCCGCCCAGGAAGCTGACGATCGCGCCAATCGAAACGCTTTCCCCACTCCGGCCGAACCAATACATGATGCCCTCCGTCCCCCCATCATCGGACATTTCGGACGGCGGCTGAACATCCAAGCCCCATGTATGACGTCTGAGACAAATGGCAAGATCGTTCAGAGCAGCTTCCGATTACTGGACTGACGTTCGTTTTCGCACCAGGATAATGGATACGATGACCGCGCACACAGCCAACGTCCCAATCGCCCAATACACGTGGGATGTCGGGTTGTCCGTGTCAGCACGTGCATCGGCCGCAGGGGTCGCCGACGCCGGTTTCGACATCGCGCGATTCCCGCCCGTGGGGTCGCTTGTCGCGGGGGCCGTTGCGGCGTTGGGGTCATACGGGCGGTCAATATCAGGGGGGAGTTCATACAAGCCGGCGTCAACTTCAAGCTTGCGGGTGCGCTCGCGCACCTTCACCTCCACCGCGGCAATCAGGCGATCGACGGCACCCTCATCCTCAATGATATCCATGGCCAGCTTCCGCAGCTCATCCGTCGCGAACGGCAGCCGTGAATACATGAAGGCAATCTGTCTGGTTGTGACGTCTTCCATGAGAACGACGTGTCGGTGTGCCTTAATCTCCCTCAGTCTCGCGACATATTCCTCATATAAGGCTAATTCTTGTGGATCGGGGTTAAAACGGTATGGTTTCACTGGCCTCCCGGGGGCTTCCGGTTCTGGCTCACTGCTGCCCAGGGCAACCAAGACGCGCAGGCCACGCAAATAGGGAATCACAGCCTCACGTCGCGCCTGGGCCAGCGCGGCACCGGTCACGCCCGCGTTAGCGATCTGTATCGCGTCGCCCCAGTACACATACATTTGCGCATCAGCCACGCGGTCCGTGGGAGTACTCTCGATGCTTTTTTTACAGTAGTCTATTGTCTTTTGCGGAAACCACATCCCGCTTTGGGCGTATACGCCGGCGGCTGTATAATAAATCTCGGCCCGGATTTCCGGCGTGTCACCATAGAGCGTCAACAGACGCTCCGTTTCTGATTCCACCAGGTCAAACGGTGTCTGCTTCCCGGAGCGTAACATATTCACCGCATTTAGCTGTTTCCGAATTGAAACATCAATCTCGTCGGCGAAAGCACCGTTTATCGGTACCAGAGCGCAAAGAAACAACGTGCACCATCGTAACAAAGGACCAACACGGCATCCGACGGCGCCGCGCACCTGGCCAGCAATAGCGAAAACTACGTCCCTTGGGTATTTACATGCTGGGATAAGTGTCATTGCCATGGGCCTAGCCACCCCCCGGCCGTAGTAGCGTTAAATATTTGGCGTGTTTTTTGATCTGAACCACGAAATTCCGCCTTCGTGGGAAGAATCGTATATTGAACCCAGACGCCATCCTGATTTTTGTACTCGCGTGAAACAGGAAGGTCTATCGTAAAGTCGACGTACGCGCCATTCTTGAGGATCAGTCCAATTGGAACCGATCTTATCATGAATTCATCCAAAAAACTATTTTTTTCCATTTCCTCGCCGATAGACAGTTCGAAGGCGGGAAAGGTTGTAGGCGTACCATTGGGCCATGTGAACTCGATATCACTCATCGTCTCTTGCAGCACAGCGTTTTCGAAAGTCACCGTGGTCGGCTGAACGGTCACGGTGAATACCGTTCTCGAACCGATTCGATTGTTGGGTGGTCCTTCGTCTGGTCCATACGTTTGTATAGAGTCGGACCAATGCGTAGAAACCTCGCCACTCGGCGCTATGACCGTGAAGGCCTCTGCGTGCAGGAGGTAGCCAGCCTTGTACTGAGTTTCACTATCCCAGACGTATGCAAGGACACAAATCATTCCCGGGGACTGGTGAGCCGCTAACGTTATTTTATCCACATTATCAGC
>Ga0123353_10008281_pt1 | contig 14180 bp, 8 predicted proteins | sample TergutLab28metaG_3_FD_92763 | JGI IMG/M metagenome (GOLD analysis project Ga0123353, IMG submission 92763) | Labiotermes labralis P3 segment gut microbial communities from Petit-Saut dam, French Guiana - Lab288 P3 | ecosystem: Host-associated > Arthropoda: Insects > Digestive system > Gut ... | reverse complement strand
TACGTAGCTGAACGACTGCTCGTATGTGCCGAATGTGTCAGTCACCGTTATCGCGACAGTGCGGGCATTGCCGCTGCCTTCGACCTTGGCGAATACCGTCGCGCCAAATCCTTCGCCGCTCTCGCCATCATCTTCATCATCGTCTCCGACGCAGTCTTCGCAATCACAGTCGTCCGGATGTTCGCCTGTGCCGACGCAGTCCTCGCAATCGCAGTCGTCAGGGTGTTCGCCTGTGCCGACGCAGTCTTCACAATCGCAGTCGTCAGGATGTTCGCCTGTGCCGACGCAGTCTTCGCAGTCGCAGTCGTCAGGGTGTTCGCCTGTGCCGACGCATTCTTCACAGTCGCAGTCGTCAGGATGTTCGCCTGTGCCGACGCATTCTTCACAGTCGCAGTCGTCTTCGTGCTGATTGCCGGAAGGCGGCTCGTTTATAGGCGGATCATTTACAGGCGGGACATTCACAGGCGGATTTATAACAGGCGGGACATTCGCGGGCGTGTCGCCGGTGGGCGGATCATTTGCCGGCGGGTCTGTCGCCGGAGGCTCATTCGTCGGTGGGTCATTTGCCGGCGGGTCTGTGACCGGAGGATCGTTCGTTGTCGGAGGATCATTTACCGGTGGGTCTGTTACCGGCGGTTCAGTGACTGTCGGGTCTGTCAGCAGTGTGCCGTTCGCGGGCGTACTAGTCGCGGGCACGGGTAAACCTGCCGATGGCGTCTGGCCGTCCGTCATTGTGTCAGTGTCGCCCGCCTGTCCATTGTCATCATCATTGTCGTTGCTTATTCTGCCATTGCCGCCGTTTCCGCCGTTGCCCGAATCCACAGGCGATGTCGGTTCGTGCGAACTGATAGCGGGGTCTCCAGAGCTGTCGCTTATGTTATCACCCGATTGGTCCGGGATATCCGCACCCGGCAAGTTGTTTATCGCGGCAAACAGTTCGTTTATCGGTATACGCAGGAGCTCTTCAAGAGACATGTGCTGGCCGTCGCCCTGTAACATCGCCTCCGCCAGCCTCAGTCTGCCGGGCGAGACGCCCAGGCCGTCAGCCCTGTCGCGCAAAGTCATGGTGCCGGCTTCAATGACTGTGTAGCCTTGCATCCCGTTTTTCTCCAGCGCGGCGCTGATAGCGGATATCTGAGAGTCCGGCGACCTCCCGCCCGTAGCAATGACCGTAATCAGCACTTCTGTTTTGCCTTCGGTCGCGGTAAGGAAGTTTTTCTGTTTTGCCGCGTCGATCAGAGATACCATGACGTCCTCCGCGGTACCTCTCAAGTTCAGCCCTCTGAGCAGCTCCGCCCCGTCGTCATTGAGCGGGGTCGCGGACCTGAGCCTGCCAAAGCTGTTAAACTGCGTCTCGACGCTCGGATTGATGTCAACGTATATATAATGGTTTGTGACATTCCACATCCAGGCGAAGATGCTGACTGATATCACCAGAACCAGGCAAGCCGCCGCCGAGGTTATTCTCATAATGTTGATTGGCGGCTGCTCTCTTATCTCTATTTCACTTCCGACTGGCTGCGATGTATGGCCCCGGACAAAACGAAAGCAGCCATTGCGGTCCAAAACATATGAACCACCACTTTCATGGCTGAATATAACTGCCCTCATCGCCTTCACCTTTACTTCGCCTCCCATCCCCTTTATGCCGTACCGTAAACCCCCCGTTTGCTATACGACATACTCAGAAAGCAATTCGTAATCCCCCGTCTTGATTATCAGTGACGCCAATATATATATTCGTGCGCGCTCCAGCTTTTTCTGAGGTAATCCTGTAATTTTTGAAATTGCTTTGATCGGAAAGTATCTTTTGACGTGAATTGTCTGCATTATATCAGGGCTTTCGGTCACAGTCGACAAGATATCTTCGTATGTGTTGCGTAGTTCCCTGTGCTTTGGCGAGCCCTTGACAAGAGCGTCCATCGTGATCCCCCAGGAAGCCGCCTCAGACATAAACTGCTCAATTTCTTCCGAGAGCCGCTCCCTTCTGCGGTCCGCTTCGTACCTTCGCATTGAAATGACGTTTATCGCCGTCGACTCCGCCAGTTGCTGTTCGTCATCATCGCTCAGTGAGACCGTCCTTCCCACATGCCTGTCGATTTTCCTTATGCTGTCGATGATCCTTGCGCAGACCACGCGGTTTGCGAATGGGAAAAAATGCCCCTTTTCCGCTTCATAATTTTGCACCGCTTCATAAAAAGCCATCATGGCGGAACTGAGCAGATCCTCACGCAGATGCTCATCGTACCGCACAGAATATTTTGCAACCCTGCCACGAAGAAAAGGCATAAATTCCTCAATGAGTATTTTCGCCTCGGATTCCGACGTTTTTGCAGCGATCGCGCGCTGATTCAAGTTGTTTGGCTTTTCAATGATTTCGTCTTCGCCCACTGGTCGCACTCACCTTAAATATCTCTATTGTGGCACTATGGCATGTCGATTGGCGTGCTATAAATAGTACCACATTTAGCAAAAAAACAGGCGAAGGTTTCTGAATTTTAACCTTCTTTTCCTATTTAATTGTAGAAAGCTCAAGAAAAATATACCAAATTTCAGGAAAAATGTCAACACATTTACACCCCATCCGGACTCCAAATAGCGTCAGGCGGCGGCGTACGGATCGCCGCAGTAGAGTGAATGCATGAATTTGTGCGCTATTACATCATGATTTCAGGCAATTCTGATGATTAATATCGTGATTTTCATATTTTTTTACAGTTTTTCTGTTAAATTGTTTGTTATTTTCTACAGTTGGTGTATAATATACTTTACGGTAGGACTCGCGCGCGCATACTATTCAGGCGGCTGACCTTACCTGTGTGCCGCATACTAGTGCAGCGTATACGAAATACCTAGCCCCTTCTTACGCTGTCTTTTCCCGTCTGACTTCGTCAAAACGCCTATTATACCGAGGGATTTATGATATGAATGACAATAATAGTACTGTTTCCAACGACCTTCCCGTATACCTGTTCCATCAGGGTACCAACTATCGCTCCCATGAGTTCTTAGGCTGTCAGTTCGACTCAAAGACCGGCGCCGCAGTGTTTAGGACCTGGGCGCCGGGCGCCAAGGCAGTCCATCTGACCGGCGACTTCAACGACTGGAACGATAACGCCGATCCTATGACGCGTATATCTGACGGCGGGGTCTGGGAGATCGCCCTCGAAGGCGCCTGGACGGGCATGAGGTATAAGTTCGCGATAACATCGGGCCGTGACTGGCGTGTCCTTAAGGCCGACCCTTACGCGTTCTTTTCCGAGACTGAGGGCAAGACCGCTTCGATGGTTTATGACCTGTCCGGTTACAAATGGGGCGACAAAGCTTGGCAGAAGAGCGTTTGTCAGCAGTCCTCGTATAATCGTCCTATGAACATATATGAGGTTCATCTGGGCTCTTGGATGAGGGCAGACGACGGTCAACCGCTTGATTATACGCAAATCGCCGAGCGGCTCATCCCTTATGCGAAGGATATGAACTACACGCACATCGAACTGCTGCCGGTCATGGAGCATCCGTTCGGCGGTTCGTGGGGTTATCAGATCACCGGCTTTTTCGCGGCGACTTCGAGATACGGCGCCCCTCATGAGTTGATGCACTTTATCGACATGTGCCATCAGGCCGGTATTGGCGTCATACTCGATTGGGTGCCTTCCCACTTCCCAAAGGATGAGCACGGGCTGATCGAGTTTGATGGCGGGCCTTTATATGAGTGCCACGGCCTTGACAGGATCGAAAACTGGGAATGGGGCACGCGCTGCTTCGATTACGGGCGGACAGAAGTGCAGTCGTTTCTAGTGTCAAACGCGATTTTTTGGATAGAGATGTACCACGCGGACGGCTTGAGGGTCGACGCCGTCAGTTCCATGCTCTATCTCGATTACGGCAAGGAGGACGGCCAATGGATGCCCAACACCCAGGGCGGCAACGAGAACCTTGACGCGGTTGCGTTTCTGAGGAAGCTCAACAAGGCAGTTTTCAACGAGTTTCCGAATGTTATGATGATCGCCGAGGAATCGACCGCCTGGCCGCTCGTTTCAAAGCCGATCCACGACGGAGGGCTGGGTTTCAACTACAAATGGAACATGGGCTGGATGAACGACATGCTGGAGTATGTCGAGGTAAACCCGATTTTCAGGAAGGAAGTACATAATAAGATAACGTTTTCGTTCTTCTACGCGTTCAGCGAGAACTATATCCTGCCGCTTTCGCACGATGAAGTCGTACACGGCAAAAAGTCGCTTCTGAACAAAATGCCAGGCGAGTATGAGGAAAAATTCGCCGGTTTGCGCGCTTTTCTGGGGTATATGATGACCCATCCCGGCAAAAAGCTGACATTTATGGGCGCGGAGTTCGGGCAGTTCAGGGAGTGGGACACCGATACCGGGTTAGACTGGCTGTTGCTCGAGTATCCGATGCACAGCAACCTCAAGCGCTACGTAAAGGAGCTGGGCGCGTTCTATCTCGCGACTCCCGCGTTGTGGGAGATCGACTATTCCTGGGACGGATTTAAGTGGATAAGCGAAAGCGACCGGGAGCAGAACATAATAGCTTTCCTGCGCTCGGACAAAAAGGGCAGAAATGTAGTCGTACTAATAAACTTTGCGCCGGTGGCAAGGTTTGAGTATCGCATCGGCGTACCCGACCAAGGCGTTTATAAGGAGATTTTCAACTCCGATTTGCATGATTACGGCGGATGGGGCCACAGGAACGGGGATGTAAGCTCCGAGGATATCCCTCTGCACGGTTTCAAGCACAGTTTGAGCCTGACGGCGCCGCCGCTGTCTATAGTTTGCATGCAGCTGATAAAAAGCAAATAGCTGTTTCCCGTTTTTATTCTGTATTTCCAATGGCCGGTCGCCTATTCATATTTTACAGGAGGTACATTTATGGGGCTTATCGAACATAAGGAGTGTATCGCCATGCTGCTTGCGGGCGGAAGGGGTTCGCGGCTTAAGTCGCTAACCGAGCAAATAGCGAAGCCTGCGGTGACTTTTGGCGGAAAGTACAAAATAATCGACTTTCCCCTGACAAACTGCGTGCGCTCAGGCATCGATACAGTGGGCGTCATGACCCAGTATCAGCCCTTGCTGCTGCACGACTATATCGGGAAAGGCCAGCACTGGGACCTCGATACGCTGGTCGGCGGAGTGTCGATACTGCCGCCGCACAGCAAGCCGGGCAGCACCGCCTGGTACAGCGGGACTGCGAACGCCGTGTATCAGAACCAGAACTTCATCGAGACCTTCAGCCCGGAGTATGTGCTGATACTCGCGGGCGACCATGTCTATAAAATGAACTATGGCATAATGCTTGATTACCATAAGTCCATGCGGGCCGACTGCACGATCGCGGTCATCGAAGTGCCGCTGAAAGACGCGCACCGCTTCGGGATAATGAACACCGCGCCTGACGACAGCGTCACGGAGTTTGAGGAAAAGCCGGACGAGCCTAAAAACAACCTCGCGTCGATGGGAATCTACATTTTCAACTGGCGTGTGCTCAGGGAATACCTGTATGAAGACGAAAAGCACCCTGATTCTTCGCATGATTTCGGAAAAGACGTCATTCCTTCTATGCTGCGCGACGGAAAGAGGCTGTTCGCGTACCGTTTTGACGGTTACTGGAAGGATGTGGGGACTGAGGAAAGCCTTTGGCAGGCAAATATGGACCTGCTTGACGATATGCACCTCGGATTTGAGGACTGGCACATACTCTCGGCGACCGCGGGCAGGCCCCCCCATTATGTCGCGCCCACCGGCAGCATCAAAAATACTCTCATAACTGAGGGCTGCGAGATCTATGGCAGCGTGGAAAACAGCATTTTGTCAGTAGGCGTCATCGTGGAGGAGGGCGCGCTGGTCAAAGACAGCGTGATAATGGACAACGCGCGAATCGGCAAGGACGCCGTCGTCAACTATGTGATCCTCGATGAAAACACGGTCGTAGAGAACGGCGCCGTGGCCGGAGAGCCTAGAAACACAGGCAGGCTGACGGTTTACGAGCGCGGTACTGTTGTTGAGAAAAAAGGAACTCCGAAGAGAAGGAAGGGGGACTAGCTTAAATGTACGCAGGACTTTGCCTTTCTGACCCGCATCCCGACCGCGCAAGCGACGGGAGCGCCACGAGGACCCTTTCCGCCGCGCGTTTTGCCGGCAGATACCGCCTTGTGGACTTCATGCTCTCAAACATGGTAAATTCGAAGATCTACACCATCGGCATGATACTAAACAGCCATTATCAGTCGCTTATCACCCATATCGGCATGGGAAAGGAATGGGATCTCGCACGAAAAGACGGGGGCGTAATGTTTTTCCCGCCATATCATGCGGACGAGCGCAGGAGCGTCAACAGCGAGCTCGACGGCCCGCTGCAGAGGGCCGCGGGGTTTTTAGCCGAATCGAAGTCGGAGTATATAATCCTCGCCGACAGCAGTGTGGTCTATAACATGGACTACCGCACGGCTATAGAAGCGCACAGGAAAAACGGCGCCGACGTGACCGCGATATATACAAAAAAGCAGATAACTCCCAGCGAGCGCGAGAACTCCATCGCGTTCACAGTCTCTGAAAACGGGCGTATCACCGGCATCGACAGGGCTGTCAGCGCTACAGATGTGCTGAATATATCGCTCGGCGCATACATCATGCAAAAGAGGTTCTTCATCCAGCTGACTGCGGGCGAAAAGAACTGCGGCATGCTCAGGTTCTCCCGCACTTTGCTCGCCGGCGCGCTTGAGCGCATGAATGTCATGGGGTATGAGTTCAAGGGTTATTCGGCCCATATCTGTTCAGTCGAGACGTTTTATCATTACAACATGGAAATGCTTGACATTGACAAAAGAAACGCCCTGTTCGACTTTGAAGGAAGAAGGATTTCCACGAATAGAAGGGATTCCTTACCTACAAAGTACGGCAAGCAGGCGGAAATCCAGAATTCGATAGTCGCGGACGGCTGCCAGATCGACGGGACAGTCATCAACAGCGTGATTTGCAGAAGCGTCAGGATAGGGACCGGCGCGGTAGTCAAAAACTCGATATTGCAGGACGACACGGTAGTCGACAAGAACGCGTCGCTGGACTGCGTTATAGCCGACAGTATGGTGATCATCTCGGAAAATCGCGGAATGATGGGCTATCGCACATATCCGGTGTATATAGAACGCGCGCGCGTGATTTGAGTTGAAAGTGGAAAATGGAAAGTGGAAAGATGAGGACGTAGTACGTAGGACGTAGGACTAGGACAACGATTCCTTATATATTATATGATGTAAATTGTATTTAGGAGGTATGGCTGATATGCCAAAGAAGAAGAAACAGAAGGTGCTCTTCGCGGTTTCCGAGGTGGTTCCGTTTATTGCTACCGGCGGCATGGGTCAGGTCTCGGGCGCCCTCGCAAAGGCGCTTGTCGCGAACGATCACGATCTCGACGTCCGCGTAGTGACTCCGCTTTACGCGTCTTTTCGGGACAAGTATGAGCCCCAGATGAAATTCCTGGGCGGGGTCGAGGTCACGCTGGCCTGGAGGACGCTGTATTGCGGCGTTTATGAGCTGGTCGAGGATGGCGTTACCTACTATTTTGTCGACAACCGGCGCTATTTCGACCGTGAGAGCGTGTACGGGTACTATGACGACGGCGAGCGGTTCGCCTTTTTCTCCAAGGCTGTGTTCGCCGTTATCGAGGTATCGCAGTTCACGCCTGACGTGATCCACGCGCACGACTGGCAGACGGCGCTTGTTCCTGTCTACCTCAAGACGCATTTCTCGGAAAAGTACAGCGGCGTCCGTACGGTGTATACGATCCACAACATTGAGTATCAGGGCAAGAATCCCCACGATATCGCCTTTGAAGTCTTTGATTTGCGTGACGAACACTTCTGGATGGTCGAATACGACTGGTGCATCAACCTCATGAAGGGCGCCATCGTCTGCGCGGACAAGGTCACGACCGTCAGCCCAACATATGCCGACGAGATACAGATAGCCGGCGGATACGGGCTTGAGTTGATAATCAGGGACAATAAGTACAAGCTGCGCGGGATAATTAACGGAATCGACACGAAACTGTACGACCCCGGTACCGACCCGCTGCTCAAGAGGAACTACACCGCCGAGAAGCCCGGGGGCAAGGCTTTTAACAAAAGAAAGCTTCAGGACTTGTTCAACCTGCCCATCGCCCCGCGCAAAATGCTGATCTGCGTCGTCTCGCGCCTTGTTTCGCACAAGGGCATCGACCTTATCACATACATGCTGGACGACCTTATCACCCTTGACGTCCAGTTCCTGCTGTTGGGTACGGGCGAACACAATTATGAGCTGTTCTTTGAGGAAAAGGCCGTGCGCCATCCCGACAAGGTCGCCGTAAGCATCGCTTTTAACCCGGAGATCGCCGGTATGATATACGCGGGTTCGGACGTTTTGCTCATGCCTTCGCGCAGCGAACCCTGCGGGTTGTCGCAGATGATCGCCTGCCGTTACGGTACGATACCAATCGTCCGCAAAACAGGCGGGCTGAAAGACACGATCCAGGACTGCCGCCTCGGTAACGGCAACGGCTTTGTCTTTGAGGAGTATAACGCAGGCGCGCTGCTTGACACAATAAATCAGGCCTTGGATCTGTACGCTTACCGCGAGGGCGACTGGAAAAACCTTGTTCAGGCGGCGATGGCCTGCGACTTCGGCTGGGAGTTGTCGGCGAAGGAGTACGCAGCTCTGTATAAGGAGCTTATGTAAATGACTATGTATATTTTTGATGAGAGCGACGAGTATTACAGATGCCCCGCCGGGGCGCTGAAGGCGCCCGGGACGATGAGCCTGAGTATAAAGCTCAGACGCGGCGCGGCGACCAACCCCAGGGTCTTCCTTTATCCGGACGGAGGCGGGACGTTCGAGACAGCGATGCGTTTTGACCATGTGACAGGCGCTTATGATGTTTATAAGGCTGACATTGCCATTGAGACCGCCGGCCTGTACTGGTATAATTTTCTGGTCGACTCATTCTACGGCTCGTCGTTTTCCGTACCGGAGCTCGCGGGCAGTTCATTCCAGATAACCGCTTACGCTCCCGCCGAAACGAACCCGGACTGGATACAGGGCGGGGTCATTTACCACATCTTCATTGACAGGTTCGCGCGCGGAAATCCATCCGAAGTAGTCGAGCGGCGAAGCGGCGACGAAAGACGCATGATGTTCACATATGATGATAAACACAACGACGACGACAGGCGCTGCGTTCACGACAGGCGCGTCGGGGGCGAAAGGCACGCTTCCGACGTCCAGCCCCATCCGAACAGGCCGGGCGCAATACTGAGGCCTGACTGGGGCGGCTGCCCCTATTATCTGCCTGACGAGCGGGGCATAGTGCATAATAATGACTTTTTTGGCGGGGATTTATATGGTATAGTAGAAAAGCTCCCGTACCTTGAAGAAATGGGCGTGACCTGCATTTACCTGAGCCCCGTTTTCGAGGCGGCGTCGAACCATAAATACGACACCGGCGACTTTATGAAAATCGACTCCGGATTCGGCGGCGACAAGGCCTTTGAACTGCTGTGCACTGAAGCGGGAAAGCGCGGAATGAAGGTCATCCTTGACGGCGTTTTCAACCATGTCGGGATCGACAGCACATATTTCAACAGGTACGGAAGATACGACAATGAAGGCGCATTCCAGGGTGAACACTCGCCCTATCGAGACTGGTTCATGTTTCGCGAAGACGGCTCATACGAAGCCTGGTGGGGCATCGACCTCCTGCCGGCGCTCAATAAGCGCAATGAAAAATGCAGGGAGTTCATCTGCGGCAGAAACGGCGTGATCGCGCACTGGACGAAAAAAGGCGTGTCGGGCTGGCGGCTCGACGTCGTGGACGAACTGCCCGACGAGTTTCTGGACCCGCTCTGTACCGCGATGAAAAGGGAGAACAGCAAGGCTCTCATCGTAGGGGAGGTCTGGGAGGACGCTTCACACAAGATCGCCTACAGCGTCAGGCGGCGCTACTTCATCGGCGGGCAGCTTGACAGCGTCACGAACTATCCGCTTAAAGACGCGCTCATCGCCTGCGTGAAAGACGGCGACGTCCTGAGGCTGGCTGACACGATGGCTGCGCTTTGCAGAAATTACCCCGCGAATGTTCTCAACTCGCTGATGAACATCATCGGCACGCATGATACGATGCGCATCCTCACGGTCCTCAGCGGCGCCTATTTACCCGAGGGAAAAACAGCGATGTCGCAGTTCCGGCTCAGCCGCGAGGAGATGGAAACCGCCAAAAGGCGCCTCAAGCTCGCTTCGGTCCTGCAGTTCACTCTGCCCGGCGTCCCTTGCGTCTACTACGGCGACGAAGCGGGGATGGAGGGCGGCGAGGACCCGTTCAACAGAAGGTGCTATCCGTGGGGCGGCGAAGATAAGGAACTGCTCGCATGGTACAGGAACCTCTCCGCGATCCGCAGGGATAACAACTGTTTCATCGACGGAAAGTACGAACTTGCGGAAGCGCGCGCCGGCGTATTTGCCTTCACGCGCGGCGGGGGCGCGGGGCGCGTCCTCATAGCGGTGAACCTTTCAGGCGAGGACAGGGCCCTTGCAGCAGGCGGATTCAACTTCGATATCCTGAACAGCAGAGCTGTCGACTCGCTGATAGTCAAAGCAGGCGAAGCAGGCATTTTCGCGATCAGGTGACCAGCACGCCAACATTTGAAAGCAGGCGATCAGTTCCCTTCCGGATACCGTTAAACCAGTATATGCGAAAGGATCGATTTGATGGATTTACATGATAAGGAAGTATTCACCAATCTCTTTATTGACAAGCTCGAGGCGGTTCGCGGCATTCCAATAGAGGACGCCACAATAGACGACTGCTATATAGCGCTCTCGTATCTAATCAGAGATCAGATAATGAGGCAGTGGACGCAGACCGCCGTTCGTACATATAAGAAGGAAAAGAAGAAGCAGGTATACTACTTCTCGCTGGAGTTCCTGCTCGGGAGGATGCTGGAAAGAAATATCATCGCGCTGGGCCTCAAAAAAGTCTGCGAGGAAACGCTCAGGGACCTGGGGCTCGACCCGGAGGAGGTATACGACGTAGAGCTCGACCCGGGGCTCGGCAACGGCGGCCTCGGCAGGCTCGCCGCCTGTTTCATGGATTCGCTCGCCTTTCTGGGCATACCCGGGAACGGCTGCAGTATCCGCTACAAGTACGGGCTTTTTGAGCAGAAGATAGTCGACGGTTATCAGGTGGAAATGCCTGACAACTGGCTGAGAAACGAGGCGGTCTGGGAAATCAAGAAGCCGCACAGGGCCGTACTGATAAAGTTTTTCGGCGACATCCGCGAGGAGATCGGCGGCGAGAGGCTCTGGTTCCACCATGAGAACTATGAGTCGGTCGTCGCGATGCCGTACGATGTGCCGATACCCGGCCATGAGAGCGGGACCGTCAACACCCTTCGTCTTTGGAGCGCGGAGGCGACGCAGCAGTTCGACTACGGCTCTTTTTCGAGCGGCGACTACCTCAACGCCGTATCCCGCAAGTATTCCGCCGAGGCGATATCAGAGGTCCTCTACCCGGACGACTCGAACTATCAAAACCGCATGCTGAGGCTGAAACAGCAGTATTTCTTCGTGTCAGCCGGCATACAGAGTATAATCTCCCATTACAGGAAGCATTACGGCAGCGTCAAGAACCTTAATGAACACATTGCGATCCATATAAACGACACGCATCCCGCGCTGGCGGTCCCGGAGCTGATGCGCATCCTTATCGATGACGAAGGCCTTGGCTGGGACGAGGCTTGGGGGATCACCGTCAAAACGATATCATATACGAACCATACTATCCTTCCCGAAGCGCTCGAAAAATGGCCCGAAGACTCATTCTCGCAACTGCTCCCGAGGATCTACATGATAGTGTGTGAGATCAATAAGCGGTTCCGCGAGTTCCTCAAGGAGAAGTTCAAGTACGACGACGGCCGGATAGACAGTATGGCCATCATCTCCGGCGGTGTGATCCAGATGGCTTATCTGGCAATAATTGGCAGCCATGCCATAAACGGCGTCGCGAAAGTCCACAGCGAGATATTGAAAAACGAGCTGTTCCACGGCTTTTATGAGGTTTTCCCCGAACGTTGGGGCAACAAGACCAATGGCATAGCCCACAGGAGATGGGTGCATAAGGCAAACCCGGATCTGAGCGGGCTCATCTCCGACACGATAGGCCCCGACTGGATAAAGGAACCGCTGAAGCTGTCGCTTCTCGATGAAACGGGCGCGGTGCGCGACAGCGCGTTTCTTGAAAGAATGCGGGTCATCAAGCGCGAGGACAAGGTGCGCCTCGCGAAGGTCATCATGGAGAGCAACGGCGTTTCGGTAAACCCCGATTCCATTTTCGACGTCCAGATAAAGAGGATACACGCCTACAAACGCCAACTTCTGCTGCTGCTGAATATCATAGACCTGTATTACTCGATCCTCGACAAACCGAGCGTCGATATCGTTCCGAGGACCTTCATCACGGCGGGCAAGGCCGCGCCGAGCTACCACTACGCGAAAGAGGTCATAAAATTCATATCCGTAGTGGCTGACAGGGTCAATAACGACCCTCGCGTAAAAGACTTGATAAAAGTCGTCTTTCTCGAAAACTACCGGGTATCGCTGGCTGAAAAGGTCTTCCCCGCTTCCGATCTGAGCGAGCAGATATCGACGGCGAGTATGGAGGCGTCGGGAACGGGGAACATGAAGTTCATGATGAACGGCGCAGTCACCATCGGAACGCACGACGGCGCGAACATTGAGATTTTTGATGCTGTCGGCGAGGGCAACTACATTGCGTTCGGACTGACCGTGCCCGAAGTCCTCGAGCTGCGCAGGAATCAGACGTACAACAGCCGCGAGTTCCTGGCGGGGCACGCCCGGCTGCGGCGGATCGTGCAGGATTTCATCAATGTCGACCACAATGACGCGCTGCGCGCCCAGTTCCCGTATATATTCGACTCGCTCACGGCGCATAACGACGAGTTTTTCGTCCTGAAGGATTTTGACGCTTATGTCAGAGCGCAGCAGCAGGCGAACGCGCTATACAGGGACACAGACAAATGGTCGAAGATGTCCGCTATGAACATCGCTCATTCGGGGATATTCGCGAGCGATGAGACGATAAAGAGGTATGCCGAGGAGATTTGGAACGTTTAATAAGTGGAAAGTGGAAAATTGAAAGTGGAAAGTGAGTTAGGTCTGCAGGGGCGCCGCTTGCTGCGCCCGCCGTTGGATAATATTAAATTGGTGTTCTGGTGGTATTATGCAGTCAGTTAAAAAATACTCGCGCTCATCCGGGGTCCTTCTGCCGCTGACAATGCTTCACGGCCCGTTCGGGATCGGCGTGATGGGCGCGGAAGCCATGGAGCTGATCGATTTCCTCAGCGACGCGGGATTTCGAGCGTGGCAGGTCCTACCGCTTGAAAACACCGGCGCATGTTACTCGCCGTACAAGTGCATCTCCGCTTTTGCGGGCGAGCCGATGCTTATCGACCCGAGAATGCTGCTTGAAATGGGGCTTGTCTCAGAGGATGAACTCTCTGAGAGAACGCGGGGCGTGTCCGACGACTATGTCGACTATGCTCTCGTCCGGCAAAAGCAAAGGGAGATACTGAGAGCCGCGTATACCAGGCTCGGCGGAAAACCATACTCCGGCTACAAGCCGTTCTGGCTTGACAATTATGCCCTATACATGGCGATCAAGGAAAGATATGGCGGCGCCCCCTGGTACGAGTGGGACGACAGCGGCTTGCGCGGTTTTGACCCAGCTGCGCTGAAAGCGGTCAGAAAAGAGCTGGGCGCGGAAATCGAGTTTAATAAGTTCGTACAATGGCTTTTTAACAAGCAGTGGCTGAAGCTGAAAGCGTACGCTGCTAAGCGCGGGGTCTCGATAATCGGCGATATGCCGATCTATGTATCCGAGGACAGCGCCGAGGTCTGGAGCAGGCGCGAGCTGTTCGACGCGGACAAGGACGGCAATTTCCTCGCCGTCGGCGGCGCACCGCCGGATTACTTCACGCCGGACAGCCAGCGCTGGGGCAACCCCGTCTACAATTGGCTGCTCATGAAAAAAGACGGCTAAGTGGTGGATCAGCCGGATGAAAGAGGCGCTGGCGCGGTATGACATGGTCAGGCTCGACCATTTCCGCGGCTTTG
>Ga0123353_10008280_pt1 | contig 14180 bp, 12 predicted proteins | sample TergutLab28metaG_3_FD_92763 | JGI IMG/M metagenome (GOLD analysis project Ga0123353, IMG submission 92763) | Labiotermes labralis P3 segment gut microbial communities from Petit-Saut dam, French Guiana - Lab288 P3 | ecosystem: Host-associated > Arthropoda: Insects > Digestive system > Gut ... | reverse complement strand
CAGCGTATGGCTCATGCGTGAGATGGTATTGCCATTGTGGTCATAGCTATATTCCCTGACCTCGCTTAAGCTGAGCTCGTTATATCCGTCGCGGCAATTAGCAAGTGGGTGAAACAGTTTTCTGCTTTCATATACAACAACAAAGGGGCTGTCTCAATAAGAGAAGTCCAAAACCACAAAAATCAGGCTCGAAAGAGCCTGGTTTTTGTGGTATGATTCGAATATGCAACTACCCAATCATATGACCAGTACGGATTATACACTAGTGGACGAGGAATATCAACTGCAATCTCCGATGGAAATCGATGGCTTGATACCCACAGATGATTCGGTGAAGTTACTGAATGCGCTCCTGGAAAGGATGGATTACAGGAAGCTATATCGAGCGTATTCACGGGTGCCCCAATCCGGAACCAGTCCGAAAAGTCTGTTTAAGATCGAAGTGTATGGTTAACAAAAATTTTCTTTTTGGAAACTGTTCTCCTGAGTAAATGCCAAAGATACATGGGTAAAGAGCTGTCCCATCAAGGATACGTGATATCCTTATTGAGACAGCTCCTCGCCTTCAGAGTGCGCTCTTCGGCGAATTAAGTTATGTTCTTGCAATTAAGTTTGCTTTTTGCCGGGCATGTGATGCCATAAAGCGGTTACTTTTATCCTATAAGGTAAGTTAGGTAGAAAACATTATTCTTCACACCCCAGCCAAACAACGGGTAGGTTTGAAAGCGCTGTCCCCAAGCCTAATTGAGGATACCGAGTGCGGTTACGTAGTGGCGGCACTCTGCCGCCATGCTCCAGGTTACGGTGGCGGCAGAGTGCCGCCACTACATGAAACCTGTTTTCTACAGTCTGGAAAATGCCGCAGCCGGACTTTACTCCGGCTGCGGCATTTAATGTTAGCAAAGCTAAGGGCGTGAAGAAGGAGATTTCAGGTAGTCCAGCGAACCGTACGGTTAGAAAGTGCCTGGATACTTACATTTTTAAGGAGGTTTTTTAACAGGTGGATATCAAACTGGATTATACCCTGGATATGGTCAAAAAGCTCATGGCTATCGACTCCCCCTCTGGCTTCACCCACCAAGTGGTCGCCTATGTCGGCGAAATTGCTGCTTCCCTGGGGTTGAAGTTTACCCAAAACCAAAAGGGGAACGGCGTTATTACCCTACCCGGTGCCAAGCCCAGTGGCAGAGCGCTCTCGGCTCATGTGGATACCCTGGGACTCATGGTGCGCTCTGTGACCTCCGGCGGCACCCTAAAGTTTGTCCGTATTGGCGGATTGCAGCTCAACACTGCCGATGGCGAATACTGCACCATTCATACCCGTAGTGGCAAGGTGTATACCGGAACGGTACTCTCCACTAGCCCTTCAGGTCATGTCTTCCCCGATTCCTCCAGCAAAGCCCGAGATGAAGCCAATATGGAGATCCGTCTAGACGAAATAGTTAAAAACAAAGACGATGTCTTGAAGTTAGGCATTGCCCCTGGAGACTATATCTGCCTCGACACCAAAACGCAAATAACCCCCAGCGGCTTTATTAAATCCCGTTTTTTAGACGATAAGCTCTCGGCAGCCATCCTCTTAGGGGTACTGCACCATCTCAAGGAACACCAAATTACCCTACCCTACGATGTCAAGTTCCTGTTCTCCACCTACGAAGAGGTCGGCCACGGTATGGCCCAGATACCAGCGGATGTTACCGAGGTGCTGGCAGTAGATATGGGTTGCATCGGGTTAGACCTAAATTGCACCGAAATGGATGTCTCCATTTGCGCCAGAGATTCCTCCGGTCCCTACGATTACCATTTTACCTCTAAGCTCATTGAGCTTGCGCAAGCCGGAGGCATTGGCTATGCGCTGGATATCTACCCTCAGTACGGTTCCGATGTTTCGGCCGCTTTAAGGGCTGGTAACGATATTAAAGGAGCTTTAATCGGTCCTGGTGTGGCCGCCAGCCACGGGATGGAGCGCTCCCATATTAAAGCGGTAGAGAACACCATGAAGCTGGTGTTGGCCTACCTGCAAAGCGAGTAATCGGCTAGCCTAGGCATCCCGATAACACCTTTATTTAATACCAAAGAGCGGTTGCTTCCCTTTAGAAGCAACCGCTCTTTGGTTTTGTTTTATGCTCGTCCTAAATATTCGTTGCTGCGAGTGTCCACTCTAACAATATCGCCCTGGTTGACAAAGAAGGGGACGCGGATAACTGCTCCCGTTTCTAAAGTGGCAGGTTTGGAACCGCCGGTGGCAGTATCACCACGAACGCCTGGCTCGGTGAAGGTAATTTTTAATTCCACCACGTTGGGGAGCTCAATGCCTATAACCCGCTCTTCAAAAAGCTGCACGACAATATTCATATTCTCCACTAAATAGTTAACTCCGTTGCCCAGGTCGGCAGGAGTAAGGGAGATCTGCTCGAAGCTCTCGTTATCCATAAAATGGTATTCATCGTCTAATTTATAAAGAAATTGCATGGTTCGGGTATCCACCCGGGCGCGGTTGAGTTTTTCTCCGGCGTTAAAGGTGCGTTCCTGAACAGACCCGGTGCGCAGGTTCTTCATTTTCGTGCGGACGAAGGCGGCACCCTTGCCCGGCTTAACATGCTGAAACTCGACAATACTCCAGGCATCGCCGTCAATCTCCACGGTGAGACCGGTACGTAAATCGTTAGTGCTGATCAAAGGCACTTCCTCCTTTAGGGCAAATATGACCGCTATTAAAGAACAATCAGTTCCTTGGTGGTGTGATTTAAGGAGCGACGCCCTTCCTCGGTGATGAGAACGGTGTCTTCGATACGCACGCCACCCCAGTTGGGGATGTAAATGCCCGGCTCAATAGTGACAACATTCCCTGCCACAAACTCGGCTTCACTGCGTTGGCTGGCAGAGGGTCCCTCGTGCACCACCCTGCCGATACCGTGCCCTAAGCTATGGCCAAAATATTTGCCGTAGCCGGCGTCGTTAATGGTGTTGCGGGCAACCGCATCCAGCTCCACCCCGCTAATACCGGGGGCTGCCGCATTGTAAGACCGCAGATGAGCCGTGAGTACCGTCTGGTAAACCCGCCGCTGCTCATCGCTAGGCTTACCCACGACAACGGTGCGGGTAATATCGCTGCAGTAACCTCCATAGCGGGCGCCGTAATCCATGGTGACAAAATCTCCCACCTGGATAATTTTAGTGGTTGGCTTACCGTGAGGCATGGAGCTTCTTTTACCGGAAACCACAATGGTATCGAAGGCAAAAGTGTCGGCACCCATTTTTTTCAGGGTATATTCCAGCTCAATAGCCACATCTTTTTCACTGATGCCCGCCCGGATAACCCCCAAGATATGCAAGTAGGCATGGTCGGCAATTTCGGCTGCTTTGGCGATGAGTGCAATTTCGTCAGCATCTTTAACCTGGCGCAGCGTCTCGATGATACTGCGATAGGGGGTGAGGGTGATCTCCAAGTTAGCCTCGCTAAAGGCTTTTTGGAACCCCTCTAACTGAGCATGGGTGCAATGATTGGCTTCAAAGCCTACTTCCTTAATGCCTAAACTGCCAAGGAGATCCCCCACAGTGGCGGCGGGACTCTCTCGTTGGGAGATAATATTCCAACCCGGTGCCTGCATAGAGGCCTGCTCCTGGTAAATAAAGCCTACCACCAGGTAAGCCTGCTCCGGCGTAATGAGAACTGTTCCCGATGAACCGGTGAAGCCACAGAGGTACGCGCGGTTCTCGCCATAGGTTACCAGGATAGCCGGCAGGTTCTCCTTCTTCATGGCTTGGCGCACCGCTTCGAGACGCTGCATGCTCACAAAAAAACCCCCTTAGTTAAATTATCTTAAACTCCGTATATGACTTAAAGGCCACAGCACCGCAATACCGCGACCGCTGATATCGTTTAAATTGACGTAGTTGGTGGTAACCCAGGCACGGCTATCTTTACTATAATTGCGGTTGTCACCCATAACAAAGATATGCCCTTCGGGAACATGATAAGGTCCGTAGCGACCTAAGGTATCTACCGCCAAGTACGGCTCATCCAGAAGCTCACCGTTGATAAAGACTTTCGTTTCTTTGATCTCTACCGTTTCCCCCGGCAAGCCAATAACTCTTTTCACATAAAGCTCCTCTGGCGTATCGGGGCAGGGAAAAACAACGATTTCACCCCTTTTGATAGGGGTAAAACGCCGGGTGAACTTATCGACTAAAATACGCTCGTCGATATTGATAGTGGGAATCATGGAGCCAGTTGGCACTAAAGGAATAATGAAAATAAAACGGGTTACCAGTAAGGAGATAACCAGGGCGATAATAAATTCTCTGACAAACAAAAGAGCCTCCCGTACAATAGAGCGGTTAACCGGAGTAGGTTCGGCACTGGCATTTTCGGGGGAGGAGTTTGCCTCCTCCGGCTGCTGGGTAGGTTCCTTGCGCTCCTTCCAAAACTTGAACATGGGTATTAGACCTCCTGAAACGATATGCGACATGTAACAAGCTATTATACCATAAATTATCCTGAGAGATTTTGTCTAATCCGGTAGCTATTAGGGAGATTGTACCCGGAAGCGCTGGACTACCGCATCCCAGATAAGAGCTTCCTGCTCCTCCTCCTTTTGCGCAGCATTCACCATAAGAATACGCTCCGGATTCTCTCGTGCCAGTTGCAGGTAGATTCCTCGTACCCGTTCCTGATAAGCATCCTCTCGGCTCTCAATGCGGTCTAAAGGCGCTAAGCGACTCTGCAAGCGCTGCCGCGAAGTGGTAACATCTAAATCACAGAGAATGGTTAACTCCGGCTGCAGACCTGCGGTAGCCAGCTGGTTAATAGCAGAGATGAGCTCTAAGGGAAGATAGACCCCTTGGAAGGCCAAGCTGGAGTCGATATAACGGTCGGAAATGACAAAAGCGCCTTGTTCCAGAGCCGGGCGCACCAACTCGCTAATATGCTGAGCTCGATCGGTAGCGTAAAGAAACGCCTCGGCAAGAGGAGCAATCTGCAGGTCACGCCGCTCCTGGACTAAAGCCCGCAGCTCTCTACCCAAAGGGGTTCCCCCGGATTCTCGCGTACAAACCACCTGCAACCCCTGAGCCAGCAACCTGCGCTGCAGCCGCCCAATCTGAGTGCTTTTACCGGCGGCATCTAACCCTTCGAAGGTTATAAAAGGCATGTTTTTATCTCCATTTTAATTCCCTGTCACCGTCTAAAGGCTATGAGATCTGCTAGGCGGATAGCCGCTAGGTAGAGTAAGTAGATGGGAGGACCCATTATTTGGTTTAAAAGTCGGGTTACCGAAAGGAACATCAGAACTAACATCCCCATCGAGCTGTTGAAATCTCGGTAGATACGTGCCATATGGTAGGGTAAAAACTGCATGAGAACTTTGGAGCCATCCAGCGGCGGGATCGGCAGCAGGTTAAAAACTGCCAGTGAAGCGTTGTACACGACTACCCCATCCAGCACCCGCATGAGGTAATTAACTGGAATGGTGTGGGGTAAGATAAGGTAGAGTACCCCCATCAGGATACCGGTTAACAGTAGGACGATGACGTTACTAATAATACCTGCTAAAGACACTGCCAGTTGCCCGTTACGATAATGACGAAAGTTAGATGGGTTAACCGGCACCGGTCTGCCCCAACCGAAGCGGAAGAAGACCAGGCAGATTAGCCCTACGGGATCCACATGAGCCAAAGGGTTAAGGGTAACCCGACCGTTCCAGTAGGCGGTAGGATCACCACAACGGTATGCCACCCAGGCGTGAGCAAATTCGTGGACGGTAAGCCCGATAAGCAAACCTGGGATCATAAAAATAAAATCTGGCCTGATGATACTGTTAATCCAGCTCAACTTTTCACTCCTACTCCCTATGGTAATAATTGGCACATTAACTTGGGTCCCCGGCTGGCGGTTACCAGCAACTGCTGCAACAACCCGGTAGCCGGCACAGGGTAGGGGTAAGGCAGGGAGCAGGACAAATAATGCTCGCTGTAACCCTCCGCCAGAGGCTCGCCTTCTCTTTTCTGCTCTAAGACTGCCCATACCTTTTTTCCGACGAAGGTCGCCGCATATGCCGCCGCCATTTCCTCACCCAGTTCAATCAAATCTCTGCTGCGGCGTTGAGCTACCTGCCGAGCCACCTGCTGAGGCATAGTAGCGGCCAGGGTGTGAGGTCGCCGGGAGTAACGAAAGACGTGTAAACGTGAAAATGCCATTTCCCGGCAAAAGTCCATGGTTTGTTGAAACTCTTTTTCATCTTCCCCGGGAAAGCCTACGATAATATCGGTCGTTAGCGCTAGACCGGGAAGATAGTGGCGTAACAGCGCTACCTTCTCCCGGTAACTCTCCGTGTCATAGCGCCGCTCCATACGCCTAAGGGTAGCATCACAACCGCTTTGCAGGGGGAGGTGTAGATGGGCACACAGTTGGCTGTTGTGCGCCATAAGCTCGATAAGACGGAGGCTAACCTCCGGCAGCTCCACCGAGGAAAGGCGAAGCCTGGGCAGGTTAGGTAGCGCCAACAAAGCTGCCAACAGGTCTGGCAGAGTAGAAGCCTGTGAACTGTGTTCTCCTGGAGAAGGAGTGAACTGGGCTTCTACTCCGCCACGGGAACCGTGGCGCAGAAGCGGAGCTTCTGTAAGCATTTCAGGACATGCGCCTGAAATGCGACGGGGGTTTGGGGGCGGGTAGCCCCCATCTATCAAAGTAGAAGCCTGTGAACTGTGGCTCTGGAACGTAGTTCCAGTAAGGGGAAACAATCCGTGTCTACAAGACCCGGGGTCCCCGCGCACTAGTGCGTGGGGTGGAAGCTCATGTTGAGTAGACCAGTCTTGCCCCCAGCGTGCCAGGTGGATACCAGTGAGGACTAGCTCCTGGTAACCTTTATCTCTACACCAGATCACCTCGGTCATTATCTCTTCCAGGGAGCGGCTTCTTTCTCGCCCACGTAACCTGGGGATAAGGCAATAGCTGCAGTGATTGTTACAGCCATCCTGGATTTTTACTAAAGGACGGCTGGGAGTAGCGGCAGGGAGGTTATCGCAAGGAGAGGCAGGTGGCGTAAGACGCTCCCCTAACCCGCTGAGGTTAGCAATTAGCAGGGACACTGCCTCTTCTTTGTGGGCATTAGCTATCTGTAGCTCAGCTTGAACCTTACTGCCAATTTCCGGGTCGGCATCGACAATACACCCTAAAAGGAGTAAAAAACTCTCGGGATGTTCCCGTTTAACCCCTCGGGCAACTTGCCTGGTCTTAACCTCCGCCTGGTTAGTCACAGCACAGCCATGAATAATATAAATATCAGCAGGTTCTTCCCAGGGAACCAAGTTAAACCCCGCTTGCTGTAGCTCTTGAGCCAACTTACTGCTTTCGTAGCTGTTGACCTTGCAACCCAAGGTATAGATAGCACAGCTTAAAGACACTTTAGCGGTCTCCCATATCGCCATAGTGGTAAAGGGTCATGGCCAGCATAGCTATGGAAGCGGTTTCACTGCGCAGCACCCTAGGACCAATAGATACCGCCAGACAACCGGCAGATATAGCTTCTTCTATTTCAGAATCGGCAAAGCCTCCTTCAGGTCCCACCAGAATTGCCAGTCGTTTAAGGTCGGGAAGCGCCGCCAAAGCTCCTTTGAGGCTGAGCTTATCCTCGTTTTCCCAAGCTACCAGAACCAAGTCGAACTCCTTGCTCTTCTCCAGCCACTGGCTTAAGGTGAGAGGTGCTAAAACCCGAGGGGCAATCGAACGCCGCGACTGTTCGGCAGCTTCACTGGCAATCTTTTGCCAGCGCTCCAGGCGGCGAGGTATCTGTTCCTCTTGGAGCTTCACAATAGTCCGTTGGGTAAACAGAGGTTGAAAAACCGTAGCCCCCAGCTCGCTGCACTTTTGCAGCACAAAATCCCAGCGCTCTCCCTTGGGGAGTCCCTGGGCGATGGTTACTTGAAGCTCAGGCTCGGAATCTACTTTATAGCTATCTTCAATTTCACCAATGGCAATATCATGCTCCACATGGTTGAGCTTTACCAGGTAGACATGGCCCCGACCATCCAGACATTCTACTTTATCGCCCGACTGCAGGCGCAACACACGTTGAAGGTGGCGCACATCATTGCCGGTAAGAGTTATTAAGCCACTACGCTTCTGGTCAGGCAAAATGAAGAAACGGGGTAGAGCCACAGTTGACATCCTTTCATGCTGCTAACTTAAGGTTACTAAAATACATTGTTAATTTCGTCGCCAAGGTTACAGGGTAGACTAGCTTCTGCTCTGCTAGATGGGGGCTACCCGCCCTCATCTATAATGCCATGGGTGAACGCAGTTCATGGGCTTCTACTTAAAGCGAGAGCCACCCAGCCGTCGGCGCTTAGTTGCTCCATTAAGCTGAAGCTCCCGAGTGCCAAAGCTGCCAACACATCCTCCAGGCGCTCTTCTAAAATACCTCCGGCGATAAAGACACCACCGGGTGCTAAATAGCGAGGAACCGTGTGCTGTAAGAGGTCAATAATGACATCGGCCACAATATTAGCTACTAGCAGCTGGGCGGGAGGTATATGCACTTCGTGGAGTTCACCCTGGTGTACACCGATGCCAATATCTATATCATTGAGCTTCAAATTGTTCTTGGTGCTGGAGATGGCTAAAGGGTCGATATCGATAGCGTCTACCCTGCTCGCCCCCAGTTTAGCGGAAGCGATGGTAAGAATACCGGAGCCACAGCCGATATCGAGTACCCTACTCCCCGGGATGAGCCATTTTTCCAGAAGCTCCAGGCAGAGGCGGGTAGTAGCGTGATTACCGGTACCAAAAGCTAACCCTGGATCCAAAATAATTTGCAGTCTATCCGGAGAGCCTTGCCTCTCTTCCCAAGCTGGCACAATTAACAGCCTTTGGCCAATCTGTAGAGGCTTGTAGTAGGCTTTCCAGGCTTCTCCCCAGTCTTCATCAGGAATAACTGTTGTCGTTAGAGTTGCCGAGCCAATAGCTAAGCCATATTGCGTTAGAGCGTTAATTTCCTCCTGGATAGCTGCTACCGGTAGCACGGCAGAGGCAACCACCGGGAACCAGGCACGCAGCAAAGCCTCCCCCTCCGGATCCCAACCTGGGGGAATTTCCACGTAGTCCCAAGCTCCCCTGGAAGGTTGTTGCTGAGCTAACAAGCGAGGATCGTCGATCTCCACGCCGGTAGCTCCGTAGCGCATCAATATTTCCGCTGCTGCTTCCAGAGCCTCGTGATTAAGGCTGACGGTAACTTGCAACCATTGCATAACAGCCCACTCCCCTATACCTTTACTCCGGCAGTTCTAAAGGTTCAATTTTAACCAGTCTGGCAAAAACGATAAGCCGGTTGAGGCGGTCGGCAGAGCCGATAACCGGGTCACAGGTAATCAGGGTCAGTATATGACTTTCGTCTTTAATAGGCAACAGTACCCAGGTATCGTATTTGGTGACGATCATGCTAGTATATACAGCGTAAGTATATTCATATCCCTGGAAAACCAGCTGCACCAGGTCGTCTTCTTGCAAGCTATCCAGATAGCGAAAAGGTTGCTTGCCGGAGTATAGAGCATGAACGCGATGAGCCGAGATAGCGCAGTTGCCTTCCTCTCCGGGCATAGCTGTGCCGGGCACATGCCCGACCCCGACAATAAGCTGGCCATCCGTCCCTTCAAAAAGATTTTCGCTCAGCGCCAAACGTGGAATTTTAACATTACCCAACAGGATAAAGTTGGCGTTGGCATACTCCAGGTAAGCGATATAGGGGTCTACCCAAGGCTCCTCTTCTTCTGTCTCTTCTTCCACTTCCTCTTCCTCTAGAACGGCCGAGGTTTGCCCGGCAAGACCGGGAAGGATGGCAGCTCGGGAAGGAGTGCGCGTTAAGCGGCTCTCGGTTAGGAGGGCTTCCTGTAGATCGCTATAGTTAATGTAGGGAAAGCTGGGAAGTGGAGCATTGGGTAGCCGTATCTCGTTAGCCTGGGCGTTATTAATGGTCGCCCAGGGGTAATTGTAAATCTCCAGCCCCAAAGGAATGGCTATACAAATGATGCCGAAAGCGATGAGCCAGTTAGCCAGTTTGGGTAACGACGGTAATTTAAAAGGCAAGATAGTCACTCCCTTTCCGTGGTAGCCTGCTAACGGCGGGGTTGGTTACGGCGACGTAGCCAATAGTGGCGACCACGCCACAGGATAAGCCCCAAAACGGCTGGGTAAGCCAGCAGTTGCCAGTTAGAAGAGAGCCCTTCGGAGAGAAGCGGTTTCGTTGGTGCAGTTTTCGCCGATACCTTATCGCAGCTCTCAACATCGCTGGAAGTAGTTTCCTGGGGAGCAAGGGGGGTGGTTGCCGTTAGATCCACCTCTGAGAATGCCGAAACTATTTCCGTTAGCTCCCAAGACTCAGGCAGATGCTCAGCTTCGCCTTCCTCCTGGGAGAGAAAGTCGGGAACCGGATTCTCCAGCAGGGTCATAACTCCCTCCTCTGGCTCCTCCAGAGCCGGAGTTGTCGGATCGGCTAATGTGTCCGGCAACTGAAGGGCACTGTTCTGAAGCTCTTGGTGCAGCGCCTGGTGAGCTTCTGCTCGGGCAACCCCAGCTGGATAGGCATAATGCCCAAGGGTAGAGCGGGTAATCATGTACCCCAGTCTATGCTGGAGTTCCTGGAAATGCCCTCGAAGCAAGACTATCTGCGTTATCGCCACCAGGATAAAGGAGGAGCTCATACCCGCCAGAGTCGAGAGCAGAAAAGGAAAAGTACCCAGAAGGGTGAGCGTGTGGGCGGCAATAAGAGGTAAGCCTATGCTCAGCACCACCGAAATATTAAGATAACTTCGTTGCTCTACCAGACAAGTCAACACCGTGTTGTAAGCCACCCAAAGAAAGGCTTGCAGAGATCCCTCCAAAAGATAAAGGAGTATGATATCGGTTTGCCCGAAGATGCTAAAAAAGGGTAACGCCAGAGAGACGGTTAGGCCTAAGAGAGCGTTTAAAATAGCTCCTCCCCAGTAATAAGAGACAAAAGAGAGTGCCACGCCGCTATTCATGGCTTCCAGCAGCTTCTGGCGCCAATAACGTCCGTAAGCCACGGTAAAAGCTCCACTGAGTATCCAGCTGAACATAAGGAGATAAACGGCAATAGGTGCCAGCAGCTCCCAGGAAGTCTCACGGACAAGAGCAACTTGGAAACCATAGTAAAAATAGCTACCTATGGCGAATGCTACCAGCGCCGTACGCGCCAGAGCTGCGCCAGGGGTGACTGGGCTTTGCGCTCTCTCCAAATCCATAAAGCGCCACCTCTTTGTTGATTATCTAACCGGGACGATTACCATCGTCCCCTACGATTTGTACAATCGATTGTGTACACACATTCCGGCGGGACGATTACCATCGTCCCCTACAAAATGACCGTTGCTACATTGAAACAACCCAATCGTCGTGTAACCGTGACTAATTAATCACTGCACCATATTGGCAATGGATTTTCGTAGGGGCAGATGGCAATCTGCTCGTTGATGCGGAGTAGAAGCCTGCATCTATCATGCCATGGGTGAACGCAATTCATGGCTTCTACTCTCATTTAGCATCTTGCAGCATTTCGCTCTGGCGTTCTTCCAGGAACTGATTAGTATATAAAGTATAATAATGCCCCCGCTGCCGCATAAGCTCTTGGTGGTTCCCTTCTTCGATAATCTTACCCTGGGCGATAACCAGAATGCGATCGGCTGAGCGCACCGTAGATAGACGATGAGCGATGACGAAGCTGGTGCGCCCCGCGAGAACCTTCTGAATCGTGCGTTGAATAAGCAGCTCGGTTTCGGTATCTACGGAACTGGTCGCCTCGTCTAAAACAAAAAGGCGGGGATTAGCCAGCATGGCTCGAGCAAAGGAGACCAACTGCTTTTCTCCCGTGGAGAGCTTACCGCCCCCTTCCCCTACAGGGGTTTCATACCCCTCCTCCATCTCTAAGATAAAAGGTTCGGCATAGACTAAGCGAGCAGCTTCCTCCACTTCGGGATCGCTGGCTTCTATACGCCCGTAGCGGATATTTTCCCGAATAGTTCCCGCAAAGAGATGAGGCTGCTGCAAGACATAACCCAGGTTGGACTGCAGCCAGAGTTGGGAACGCTCGCGCACATCGCGACCATCAATTAAAACCGTGCCACTGCTCGGTTCATAGAAACGACAGACCAGGTTAACAATAGTGGACTTACCGGAACCGGTCTCCCCCACCAAGGCGATAGTCTCCCCGGCAGCTACCTCCAGGTTGAACTGCTCCAGTACCGTTTCTCCGTTCTTATACCGAAAAGTAACATCCTGAAAAGTGACAGCTCCTTGCATCTCTTCCCAGTTCTCCCGCTTAGGAGCAAAGTTATCGCCATAGCGTGCTTCTACCTCCGGCGTGTCTTTAATTTCCGGCTCTGTCTCTAGGAGGGTTATCACCCGCTCGGCAGCGGCCTGGGAAGATTGCAGTTCAGCAAAGATACGAGCAATCTCCCGTACCGGATCGAAGAAGGAGACCGCATACTGTAGAAAAACTACCAGAGTACCCAGAGAGAGGGAACCTACAGCTGCCAACCGCCCCCCCTGGGTAAGAGCGAAAGCAGCGCCAACTGCCCCTAACGTGGAAACTACCGGGTAAAAGAGTGCCGAATACTTAGCTGCCCGCAGAGAAGATTGCCGCATCTCGCCAGTAAGCCCTTGAAACTCCTGCAGGTGACGCTCCTCTAAACCTAAGCTCTTGGTGGTGCGCCCTCCCATTATTCCTTCGTTAAAACTGCTGGTAATTTTAGAGTTAGTCCGGCGCACGGCGCGAAAACTGGCGAGAATAATGCGTTGGAAATATAAAGAAATAACTACCAAAAAGGGGATAACCGCCAAGACAATTGTTGCCAGACGCACTTCCAAAAGCAACATGGTAGCAGCGGTAATAATGATATAGCTGAAGCCCCAAAAAAAATCTACCAGCACCCAACCGATGGTATCCCCTATCCGTTGGGCATCTCCCGCCATACGAGCCATCAGGAAACCTACCGAAGTAGTATCGAAAAAGGAGAAAGAAAGCTCCTGCAACTTTTTAAAACCTCGGGAACGGATGTCGTAGGTCACCCCGGCTTCCACTTGGCCGGCAGTTCGGATAAAGATATACACCAACAACCCTTGGATAGCGATCATAGTGACCCAGCCGCTGAGAATAAGGGGCAGACCCTGGCTGGAACGAGGAACCACATGGTTATCAATGAGAGTGCGGTTGATATAGGTTAAGGCTACATCCACAGCAGCGGAGACGACCATACAGGAGGCGATGGTGAGTAGATGGAAGCGGTAAGGGTAGGCAATATGGAAAACTCGTCGCCATAATTCTGGATCAAATTGCTTAGTATAATCTTCCTCTTCCTGGAAATACATAAAGTCGGTTATGCCCTCATTTCATCGGCAACCAGATTTATAGCACTCTGGATGCTGTAGATTCTTTGATAGAGCCCCTCTTGTTGTATCAGCTCCTGATGGGTACCCTGGGTAGAAATTTGCCCCTTTTCAAAGACAAAGATAATATCTGCCTCCTGGAGGGTGGTCAGTCGGTGGGAGATGATAAAAGTAGTCACTCCCTGGCGCCTTTCCTTGAGGGTAGCTCGGATAGCAGCATCAGTTTCGGTATCTACGGCGGAAAGAGAATCATCAAAGATAAGTATATCGTTGTCCTTCATAAGAGTGCGGGCAATAGCCACTCGCTGCTTTTGCCCTCCCGAGAGGGTTACCCCGCGCTCTCCCACGATGGTACTGTAACCTTCCTCAAAGCCGGAGATAAATTCGTGAGACTTGGCTGCTAAAGCAGCGCTTTCGATCATCTCCCGGGGGGCCTCGGGAGCAGTAATAGCAATATTTTCCTGCAGCGTGCGTGAGTACAGGAAAGGTTCCTGCAACACCATACCAATACGGCTGCGCAAATGCTTTTTGCTCATCTCGCGAATATCGATACCGCCAATGGTGATAGCGCCGGCATCCACTTCGTAGAGCCGTTGCAGCAGAAGCATCATACTGGTTTTCCCCGAGCCGGTGGCGCCTAAAATAGCCACTGTCTTACCGGCTGGAACGGTTAAGGAGAGGTTATGCAGCACCTGTTTCTCCCCTCCATATGAGAAGGAGACATGGTGGAAAACAATATCTCCATTCAAAGGAGGGGTGGCTTTCTCAGGGTCGTAATTCTCCT
>Ga0123353_10008279_pt1 | contig 14182 bp, 11 predicted proteins | sample TergutLab28metaG_3_FD_92763 | JGI IMG/M metagenome (GOLD analysis project Ga0123353, IMG submission 92763) | Labiotermes labralis P3 segment gut microbial communities from Petit-Saut dam, French Guiana - Lab288 P3 | ecosystem: Host-associated > Arthropoda: Insects > Digestive system > Gut ... | reverse complement strand
TGGGCGAGGGCGTGCGCCTGCTGGGGATCAACTACTTCCTGGGCAAGCGCAACAGCGGCATGGAGGCCATGCTGCCCTGGATTGCCGGACAAATCGAGGACGCCAGGGCCGGCGGCGACCTGATCTTCGGCATGATGCACGTGCCGCTGCTGCCGGGCTCGCCCATCCTCGCCCCTGTGGGCGACGCCACGATACAGAACGGGCCGGGCGTCGCGGCCGCGTTGGCCGACTTGGGCCTGCCGCTCATGTTCACCGGCCACATGCATATGCAGTCGGTCAACAAGCTGGTTACAACCGCCGGCAATTTTATCTTCGATATCTGCACGGGCTCCCTGGTGGGCGGGCCCTGCGCCATACGTAAAGTTTCAATCGACAGAAACCGGGTCATGCGCATGACCACCTCGACTGTCTTGGACTTCGGCTGGGATAAGCGCGGCATGACGGCGGAGGAATACTTCATCTGGCGCTTCAACCGGAAAATCGAGCACGAGATTTCTTCCACGGTGAAGAACAAGGCCTTATTCAAACTCATGCGCAAAAGCTCCCTGTTCCCCTTCGGCGTGGAGCTCGCCCGCAACATCTTTTACGGCGACCAGCCCTATACGAAGGGCACCCCCGAATACGCGTATGTGATGCGGTGGCTGAAGCTTTTACGCCCGGCCGTATGGGCCGCGGAGAAGACGCTCACGCGCAAGCACGAGATGTTCCGCGATATTCCCGCCCTCGCCGCCGCGATGATAGGCAAAGAGCGCAAGATCGACTACGGCGCAGCCATCTGCCTCAAGCACGGAAGCGTGAAGGAGTGGCGGGGCGAGAGCATAGCGTAGCGCTCAGCCGCTCCGCGGTGCCTTCCTCAGACCGCCAACGTCTCCTGCGGGAGCCGTAAGGCGGAGCTCCCTACGGTCGTGTCGGCTACGCCGATCCTTCCACGGGAAGGAGCTTGGGGGCTTGAGCGCAAGCTTGATAGCTACTCACAGACTTGCGGTTCGATATGTCGTTTTCACCTAATCCCCAAGGCTCCTCCGCGTGGGAGGAGCTGTCAGCCTCGGGCTGACTGAGGAAGGCATCGCGGAGCGATTGATTGCTATGCATCGAATATCGTCGCGGAATATCCTACCACACCCACAGAAAGGACCACCCACATGCTCAACATCTTCACCTATGCCCTGAGTGCCCTGCGCGGGGCGCTCATCTTCCTGCTCAGCGTCACCAGCGTGGGCCTGCTGGGCCCCGCCGGGCCGGACAAAACCTTTGCCATGGAGAGCAAAGCCGAGAAATACCAGGCCCGGGCGCAAATCCTCACGGCCAGCATCGAAAGGAATTTCTTCGACAAAGCCAGCGCCATGCTGCACAACAACAGCGCCAACTGGTTCACCCCCTCCGGTTGCTGGGACGTCACCGCCCTGCTGACCGTGTACACGAAAATGGCCGCCATCGACAAAAAATACGTCAAGGACGCCGACAGGACCATCTACGCCCTGGGCTTCTATGGGAGAAAGACCCCCGGCGGCGGTTTCAGCGCCTACACGGGGGACTGGAGCATGATCCAGAACAACATCGTTCCGGACGACGTGGACTCGCATGTCTACTACGACGACAACATGTGGGTAGGCCGCGACCTGGTGGAGCTCTATCGCATCACCGGCGACAAGAAATACCTGCATCACGCCATTGTCATCGCGGATATGATCATCGCGGAGGGCTGGACCGACCTGGACGAGGCGATGTTTGCCGCGCGCTTCGGCCGCGACCCCGGCGGGCCCCTGGGCGGGTTTTACTGGCGCTCGGACCGCGTGGCCCTGCACGTGTGCTCCAACGGACCGGCGATCCAGTTCCTGGCGCAGCTCTCCCGCGTGGCGGACAACGGCAAAGGGGCCGAGTACCTGGACTACGCCAAAAAGAGCTATCGCTTCCTGACCTATCTGGAGCGCGATAACGGCGTCTTCTTTGACCTGATGAACTTCCACAAAGATGAAAACAACAATGTCATTGGTATCAACAGGGCCGAGGGCGCCAGCTGGACCTATAACTCCGGTACGCCCATCAGCTCGGCCATCGAACTCTACAAGCTCACCGGCGACTCCGCCTACCTGGAGGACGCCGAGCGCTGGGGCCGCGGCGCCGACGCCTTCTTTGCCAAAACCAGCCCCGTGGAGGGCGTCAAGGCCTTCACGGACCTGCCCTGGTTCCGGGAAATCCTCCTCATGGGCTACATTGATCTCTATGAATTTGAACCGGACGCCCTGGGCTATATCCAGAACATGGAGGGCTCCATCAACTACGGCTACGAGAACCACCGCCTGAACGGCGTACTGGGCTGGCACAAAAACATCATCCCCAGGGACTGGGTGGACGGCTTCAAGGACGACGACGCCAAGAAGAGCGCCACCGCCCTGGAGCAAATCCCCTGCGCGGGGATTTACGCGAGCCTGGCGATGTTTTACGGGGAATTAGGTTAGTATAGAGAAACGGTGCTCCGCACAACCACCCCGGCCTGCGGCCACCCCTCCACGGAGGGGAATGGGATTAGGCAAACACGGATTTTCGAATCATGCAGACGCTTTAGCACATTCCCAATTCCCCTCCGTGGAGGAGTGGCCCGCAGGCCGGGGTGGTTGTGCGGAGCACCAATACAAATTAAGGGAGGACGCCATGCAAACCTATCGTCTCACAGTCATCGGCGCGGGGGACCGCGGCAGCACCTATATGCGCATGATCAAAGAATACTTCAACGAATTGGTCGAGTGGGACACAGTATGTGATCTCCTGCCCGATCGCATGGACGCAGCCGTCGAGGCCTTCGGCTTCAAGACAAAACAGGCCTCCTGGGAGCAGGCTATCTTGGACTCCCGCCCCGATATCGTGGTCATCGCCACGCCGGCGTATTTTCACTGCGATATGGCCATGTTCGCCATGCGCTGCGGCGCACACGTGCTGTGCGAAAAACCCATGGATCTCTCCCTGGCCAAGTGCTTTGCCCTCAAAGAGTGCCGCCAGCAGACCGGCAAGGCTCTCGCCCTGGGGATGCAGTACCGCAACGGGCCGTGGTACCGCGCCATGCAGCGCGCCGTGGAGCAGGGCGTCTTCGGCGAAAACCTGATGACGCACTGGACGGATATCCGGCAGATACGGCCCAAACTGGCCATGCACGACGCGGAGTACGGCAACGGCGGCCCCCTGGTGGATATGGCCTGCCATTTGTTCGACCTCATGCGCCTGTATTACAAGTCCGACCCCGTGCGGGTCAACTGCCTGTGGCGCGGCAACGCCGGGAACAGGCCCGCCCTAGAATCCATAGCCACGAAGGCCGCGGATGCCTGCGTCATGACAATCGAGTACGAGAACGGGGCTCTGGGCGAGATCATAATGAACTGGGGGTTGCCAAGCGGTGTCAACGCCAGCGCGCTCATGTGCGCCGTCACGGGCTCCGAGGGGCTCTTCGAAACCCAGGCCGTGCCCCACGAGGCCCCCGTGGAAATCCTCACCGAGGGCTGCGAGATTGTGGAAGTCTCCCCCCTGCTGGAGGACGAGGACGATTTAGTTCATTCCGAGCGGGCGGTGTTCAAGCATTTCCTGGCCGAGATCGAGGGCACAGGCGCCTCCCAGGTATCGGAGGAGCACGGCATCGTGTGCCTTGCGGCCTCCCTGGCGGCGCTGCGCTCCGGGGCGCTTGGCAGGCCGGTGACACTGGAGGAGATATACAAGCTCAAACCCACGGTGCTTGAGTGCATGACGGCAACGGAATAAATGTAGAGACGCACGGCAGTGCGTCTGTGCAAAAGAGAATACATGTGCGAGGAGGAACCCCATGCGTTTTGGCTATTGTTTGGACCTAAGCCATATATTGAATGAAGATCTTATCTTCGAGGCCGTGCGCGAAGCGGGCTTCGATTACATCGAGACCCAGCTGACAAAGCTGCTGGAACTGCCCCGCACCCAGTATAAAGAGGCCCTGGCACGGCTGGCAGGGGCGGCACTGCCCTGCCGCGCGGCGATGATGATCTTCCCCTACGGCATGCCCCTGGTGGGCGAAGAGCGAAATCTTGATATTATAGAAGCGCACGCGGCAAAAACCCTCGCCATCGCGGGAGAATTAGGCTGCGAAACGCTGGTCTTCGGCCACGGGGGCACGCGGCGCGTCCCGGAGGGCATGACGTACGAAATTACGCAACAGCGCCTGATCGACGTCCTGCGAATCCTGGACCGCCTGGCGGCCCCGTATAGCTTAAAGATCGCCGTGGAACCCCTCTGCGATACAGACATGCTCGTCAGCTTCCCCGAGGCTGCGGCCCTGGCGGCGCGATGCGGCAGCGCTGTTGGCGCGCTGTATGATTTGTACCACGGCGCGGCGCTGGGACAGTCCCCCATGGATATCACCAAAATGCCGGGAAAAGTTTTTCATTTGCACATCGCTTGCCCCGGCGGCCGGACGGTGCCGGCGGAAACGGACGACCAGGCCCCCTATAGAGCCTTTGCCGAGGCCGCAAAGCTTGCCGGCTACAACGGCAAGCTGAGCATCGAGGCCGGCGTCCCCGAGGGCGCCGACCCCGCGCGGGCCATCGCCGGGGCACTGGGGGTAGTGCGCAAGTGCTTTAGCTAACTCTGAGCTTTAGTCAAACGATTGCATAAGCAAAGCGCTCAGCCGCTCCGCGGAGCCTTCCTCAGTCGGCCCGCTACGTCTCCTGCGGGAGCCGTTAAGGCGACAGTTCCTTCCACGGGAAGGAGCTTGGGGGATTACTCGGAAGCGACATTGCCCAGTAAAGCCCTTGCGAACGAATATCCCGTTTAGGCTTAAGCCCCTAAGCTCCTTCCTGTGGAAGGAGCTGTCGCTGTACGGCTCCCGCAGGAGACGTTGGTGACATGAGGAAGGCTCCGCGGAGCGGCTGAGCGCCTTGCGGAACCTATTTAATATGACTAAGGAGAACCATCATGATCAAAATCGCCTGCCAGGCCATCGTCTACGGCAACACGAACCTCGTCGACGATCTGGAGAATATCCTGCAAAGCATGGGGGATATAGGCTACCACGGCGCGGAGCTGGGCGCCAGGTTCCTGGATGCGGACGAGCCGGAATACTACATCGAGCAGCTGAAGAAGAACAATCTGGAACTCCCCGCCATTCACGTGGGCGGCGATTTCCTCGATAGGGAGTCCGTGGCAAACCAGTTGGAGGAGATCAATGCAACGATCTCGTTCGCCAAGAAGCTCGGCTGCCGCTTTCTCTATCTCAGCGGGGCGTACCGGGAGGGCAAGACCGACGAAGACTACCTCCACGAGGCGGCGCTCTATACCGAAATAGGCAAGCGCTGCGCCGAAGTGGGCCTGACGCTGTGCTATCACAATCACGACTGGGAATTCCAGAACAACGCCCGCGGCATATCTCTATTGCTGGAGCATGTGCCCGAAAAATATATGAAGCTCGTGCCCGACATCGGCTGGATCGCCGTGACGGGCGAAGACCCGGCGGCGTTCGTCCGGGCCCAGGGGGACAGAATCGCGGCGCTGCACTTCAAGGATTTCGTCCACGACGGCCATCCCCGGGCCTTCACGGAGCTCGGCACGGGTATCACGGACTTCAGGGCCGTGTTCGGCTGCGTCAAGGACCGCCCCGGCGAATTCTGGATTACCGCCGAGCAGGACGAAACATCACGGAAGCCTGCGGAAAGCGCGGCCATGAATCTTGCGTTTATCCGCACACTGCTTGTGTAGATAGCAACTGAATATCCAATTATCCGTCGATGTGTTTTTACCCCCTCAGTCGCTGCGCGACAGCTCCCCCAAGAGGGAGCCTTGGTTGCGGGTACAGGATAAAGGCTCCCCCTTGGGGGAGCTGTCGCGCAGCGACTGAGGGGGTAAATGGACAGGAGACCACCATGCCAACCCAGCCCAACGTAATCTTCATCATGACCGACGACCAGGGCTACGGCGACCTCTCCTGCATGGGCAGCGAAGGGGTGCGCACGCCCCATATCGACAGACTGGCCGCCGCCGGCGCGCGCTTCACCGAGGGTTACTCCTGCAGCCCGGTGTGTTCGCCCTCCCGGGCGGCCCTGCTCACCGGGCGCTACCCCGGCAACGCGGGCGTGCGCGCTATTCTGGGTGGGCACAGAACCGCCTCGGGCCTCACCCCGCGGGTCCCCACCATCGCCACGGCCCTCAAAGCGCAGGGCTACGACACAGCCTGCGTCGGCAAATGGCATCTGGGGCTCAAGCCTGAATGCCGCCCGAACCGCAACGGCTTCGACTACTTCTTCGGCTTCCTGGCCGGCTGTATCGACTACTACTCCCACATATTTTATTACGGCATGGGCGGCAGGGGCAAGGACCCCACCCATGACCTGTGGGAAAATGGGAATGAAATCTATCGCAACGGCGAATACTTCACCGACCTCGTAACAGATAAGTCAGTGGAGTATATTCGAGAACATGCGAATGGCGATAAGCCTTTCTTTCTCTACACGGCGTATAACGCGCCGCACTATCCCATGCACGCGCCGGAAAAGTACGTCGATCGCTTCCGGCATCTCCCCTGGGATAGGCGCATGATGGCCGCGATGCTCAGCGGCGTGGACGACGGCGTGGGGGCCATCACGGCGGAGCTGGAGCGGCAGGGCATCCTGGATAACACGATTATTTATTACCAGAGCGACAACGGCCCCTCCCGGGAATCCCGCAACTGGCTCGACGGCAACCCCGACCCCTACTATGGCGGCATGGCCGGCGGGTTGACCGGGCACAAATTCAGCCTGTACGAGGGCGGCATACGGGTGCCCATGCTGCTGCGCTGGACAAATAAAGTCCCGGCGGGGCAGGTGATCTCCGAGCCCGTCATGGCCGCCGACCTATTCCCCACGGTCCTCTCCGCCGCGGGGATTTCCCCCGAGGGCTATGAACTGGACGGTCGCGACATCCTGCCCGTGGTGATGGGTGGCGCGCCCTCGCCCCACGATATGCTCTTCTGGGAGATGGACGGTCAGACCGCCGTGCGCCAGGGCAAATACAAGCTAGTGCTGAATGGCGTGCTGGAGGAGTTTGAACAGCCCCGCGCGGAGGAGTGGCTCTCTGATTTGAGTGTTGACATGTCCGAAAGCAACAATCTTATCGATGTCCTGCCCGCGCTGGCCGAAAACCTGAAGCAGGCGGCCCTCGCGTGGCGTGCGGGCATAGAAAAACGCTGGCCGACCGCCCCGCTTCCGCATATACTGTAAAGAGTACATGTGAAAGCGAGGCGGCTTTGCTTTGGCGGATGGCGTTTTTATCATACAATGGCGCACCGTTGCCGCTGTGCCTCCCGCGCTGTCCGGCGCCCTGACCGGGACGAACCTGGCCGACGGCACGGTTGTCATGAATACGATAGCCCCCTACCTGAACAACCCGGTGTATGCCGGCATAACGATCGGCCGCAGCGGCGGAGGGGGGCAGGCGCGCTTCACGCTTTGCTTCGGGCCCGAGCAAGTGGGCAAAAGGGTCCTGGCCTATGTCACCTTCGCCAACACCATCACGGAGTTCGAGGTGCAGAGCTGGGGCACGGGCTGCTGGGCCATCACGAACCCCGGCAGCGGCCCTGCCACGCCCAACTCCATCACACTGGGGACGCCGGTGGACGTGACAGATCCCTTCCTCCCCGGGGAGTCTGAACAGCCGTCCCCGCCACCCACGTACGACCCCTTTATTCCCTGGCTGCTGATTACGATCGACCAGGAAACCGCCGAATGCACCCTGGCGGACGTGGTCACGGTGACGATCAACGCGATCAACACTGTCACCATCTCCAGCGCCACCGTATATAAAGACGGCCAGCCCACGGGGCTCAACCTTGCCCAGCTGATCGCCGGCGTCAAATTCGATGAGCCCGGCGGTTACGAGGTCGTTATCGTCTATCAATACGTGGGCGATCCCACCAACCCTGTCCAGAACCCCGTCACCGAGATTCTCACGCGGGATTTCACCATATCCGAGAGCCCCTTCCCGCACATGCAGCGGCAGAGCCGCGTCTACAGCTGGGTCGGGCCCGGCGAGGCCATGCTGTTCGACGACGCGCTGGCGGACGACGGCACCATCGAATACAGCAGTATAGACGGGGCGTTCACGCTGCGCTTCTGCGGGGATTATTTCATCAAGTGGTTCATTGTGCCGGAGATGGGGCAGACGGCGGACGGGGCGAATTTCGCCGTCGCGGTCAACGGCTCCACGGACCTGATCGGCTCGGCCCACATGAAGATGTCGCCCACGATGGGTTTTTCGATTGTGAAGGTGAACGGCCCGCCGCCCACGGTGCAGCTGGTCAGCGTATCCGGCGGCGTCATCGAGCTGTCGAAGGTGACGCAGGTGACGGCGGGGATCGTCATCTATAAGATCGGGGACGAAACCCCGGAAGGAGCGGAATAATGGCAATTTCATATATGGAGCTGGAGCTGTTGGAGCCGCGGGGCGAGGCCGAATTCGTCCCCGTGGGCGGCGTGGTCGCGTTTGATTCCATCGTCTCCAGCGAGGGGACGATGATAGGCTACGACATGGCCGGGACGATCACGTTCAACGATGCGGGCTACTATTACATCGATTGGTATGTCGCCCCCCAATTCGGCCTGACCACCGACGGAAGCAACTGGGCGATCCAAACGGCCATCAGCGGGCTGGAGTTCATCGGCAGCAGCCACACGAAGGTGTCCACAACGATAGGCTTCGCCATTCTGAACGCCCAGGCGGGCGAAACGGTCCAACTGGTCAACGTGTCCGACGGCGCCATAGCCCTCTCCCAGGCCGTGGTATCCAAGGCCGGCCTCATCGTCTACAACGTGGCCACGCAGTTCACCAGCTGAGATTTGCACTTGCAATTCTCATAGAGTTCTGCTACAATAGCCCCATGGAAAACAAAAACATCACCTTCATCGGCATGCCGGGCTGCGGCAAGAGCACCCTGGGCGTGCTGCTGGCCAAAGCGCTGAACCTGCGGTTCGTGGATACGGACCTGCTCATCCAACAGAAATACAGGAAGTACCTGTGGCAGCTCATCGAGGAGCACGGCATAGAGGCCTTCAAGCGCATGGAGGCCAGCGTGCTCCTCTCCCTCGATTGCGAGTGCACCTGCATCGCCACGGGGGGCAGCGCCGTGTATTCCGACGAGGCCATGCGCCACCTGAAACGCATATCGAAGATCGTATTCATCGATCTCCCCTGCGAAGAGATCCAGCGCCGCGTCGCGGACATCAAGGGTCGCGGCGTGGTGATCGAAAAGGGAAAAACCCTGTCTGTGCTGTATGGTGAGCGCCGGCCATTATATTTGCGCTACGCAGATATCACGATAGACGCAAAGGGTCTGGGTGTGGAGGAGCTGCTGGAGGAAATAATAGTACGAATCACCAGTAGAAATCGCAATAGTGGCTGATCGCTTTGCGCGTGCGTCTATCTTTCTACTGGTGATTCGCGTTACCATGCGTGCGGCAAAGCTTCCTTGCAGGTTTTGCACGGAACTGTCAGGCCGCCAGCCGTATCGGCAGCCAGACCTCGAACCGGAATTGTTTGTCGTCGAAACGCCAGTTGAAGCATTCGGTGTACAGAATCGGGTCGTCGTAGCGCTCATAGCCCTCCGGCAGCTTGTAGTCCCCGCTGTGGGCATAGTTCACGATCCTATTGATCTGGCTATCCGATTCCTTCGTCGTCGATACCCATTCGTGCGTCACAACCAGGTATTCCGAGGCAGGAAACGCCCGCAGGCACAGGCCTTCCGGGGCCTCGCCGATGTTTTCCACCACCGCCCCGACCAGAAAGCTCCAGCGCCCCGGCGCCGACGTACAGAACACGCCAAACAGGGGCCTGTCCTTCAACAGCGGCTCGCTTGCCTGCGCCCGGAAGAACGCGTCCCAACAGGCGCCGCCCTGAGGGTCCTTGCGCGGATCACACTTCCTGTCCTCGACGCCCAGAATGCTGTAGGCGTCCCAGTGGAGCTGAAAGGTGATGATTTCGGGGGTCGCTTTTTTTCTGAACATGATGTCTCCTCCTTAAAAATCACAGCGCATCGGCGATCTCACGCAGCCAGCCGCGCAGGGATTCCCTGTATTTGATTAGGTTTTCGATGTGCGTCCGGCAGGCCGGTGCGTACTTTTTCGGGTTTTTTCTGCACTTTTCCAGCCCTTTGCGCTCGCGCTCGTTGATGTCTATGGCGATACCGATCTGGATGACTATACCGTAGACCTTGGCATTGCTTCGCTCCCCGAGCTTCCGGAAGTAGGGGAGCAGGCATTTCTGCGCGTAAATTGAGTTCAGCTCCAGGGCGAAGGTGTGAATATCGGAGACCGTGAAAAGTTGGACGGTGTGTTCGTCGGTATCGCAGGATTCCAGCCAAAGCTGAAGTGCGGCGTCCCCGGCCAAACACCATTCCGGGCCCACCGCCGCCCTGTCCTGCGGTTCTTTTCTGTCCAGCACCTCCAGGGCGTACTCTATGGAGTCCCGGTCGGAATAACTTGGCAGGATGGCATCCCCGATCACCAGGATATGAAAATTATGGCCCTCTCCCCAGCGGGCGGGGTTGACAAACATGCCCTGAGCGTTGGTCCGTGTGGCGCATTCACCGCAATAGGTCCAGCCGATCAGCGTGTTTCCGCTGTCCTCATAGCCGGTGACAATGCTGAACTCGGGGATGCCGCCCGCAAACTCCATCACCACGGGGTGCCCTCGGTCTATCGACCACACGACGGCCCGGCGCATCTCCTCCGGCGTGGCGTTGTCCCTGCTGAGCCACAGATAATCCCGCCCGTAGTAGCCCATGGCTCGCCTGGCCATATCGCCCAAATCGTTGATGCGCCACAGCTCCTCGGCCAGGTGCCGCTTTTCCCACCACAAAAAGCCGTAGCCCACGCCCATGACGTGCACTAGCTCACAAAAACGCTCGTTTAGCGTATCATATGTAACACTGCGTGATTCACCCTTCTCGTATGCCTCGATGCAGCACAGCGCCTCGGCGATCACGGCGGGCATGGAGTAAGCCATATCACAGCCCGGCGGCGGATCCCAGCGGCTAATCTTTGGGATGTCCTCCAGCAGCTTCGCGTCCGGCGCGGCAAGATTGCGGTTCATGAAATCCATGATGCTATCCTTCTCGGGCTGCAGGACGTCGTCGATGTTGACGCGCAGCAAATCCGCCAGCTCCACCAGCAGCGAGGCCTCGGGCAGGCCCGCGCCGGTCTCCCACTTGCTTACAGCCTGCGCTGTAATGCCCAATTGCTGGGCCAGGGTCTCCTGCGTGAAATTATTCTTTTTGCGCAGGGCCGCGATGGTTTTGCCGATTTTGACCATATCCATAAGGAAATCCCCCTCGCCTGTTTTTCTTATTGTACCAGCTTTTTGCGCAGTTGTACACATAAGAATCGTTGGGAGGAGGGAATTAACTACAACTTGAAGTTGATTTAAGCCCAGCCAGCGGCAACCGTCAGGATGCCTCCCTTGGGGGCCGGTGCGTGGCTCGGCGTAGCCGACACGACCGAAGGGAGCCGAGGGGGTGATGCGGAGCACTATCGCGGAGCGACGCATCTCGTGCGATACCCGCCGCCGGCACACCAAAATCATCCCAGCATCCGCAGCGCCTCTTTCTCCAAATCGTGAATCTCCATCAGCACATCGCAATATGGCTTCAGCCTGCGCTTTTTTTTGAACTTGCGTCCCGCCGAAAAATCCTGCGGGATGATCTTCGCCAGCTGTCCGCACAGCGCCGCTATTTTTTCATAGCAGGCGGCCAGGTTCTCCCGTCCGTGCTCCCTGAAAAACGGCGCGGCGTATTGCCTGTCAAGATATTGCTTATAATTGCACATGACGTTCAAATGCGGCTCGAAGTCGTCTTCCCATTCATAGGTCATCAGCGCCAGCGCGAAGGCCCTGTGCGCCGCCAGGCCGTTGTGCTGCCCGGGAATCAGGCTCTCCTCCCTGATCAGGCCTGTGGCAAGCTTCATGGTCTCCCGCAGGATGGTCTTGGCGTCGGGCTTTGCGCATTTGCCCTCAATCGTGATGATGCGCAGTTGGTGGTCCTCGGCGCTGGCCCCCCCATGCCAGCCTGACTTCCTGAAGTAGCCCGTGCCGTCCGGGGCCTCGCTGTGGTCGTCCTCCACGTCCATGAAGGGGTTGTAGCCAAGCAGCACCTCCCCGTCGTTGTCATAGCCCGAGATCACGCAGGCGTCGGCGCAGTTGATCACGCCCTCCAGGGTGATCACCGGCACGCCCCTATCGATGCTGCCGATGATCAAATCCCGGTCAGTTTCGAAGCTGCTTCGAACATGATGCGTCACTTCATAGCCAAGCATTTTAAAAGTATGCTCGATAATCTGCGGCGCGTTGATCACATGGTAATTCCCGTGGTTCCAGCTCTCCATGGAAAACGACGTCCTGAACGCGCTGCCCGATACGGCGCAGACATAGTCATAGCTCAGCTTCTCCCCCAGCGCGTTCAGCGCCGAGACCACACAGTTGACATACTCGTTCTGCCTCTGCTTGTCAGACCAATCGACTTTTCGCAAGCCCGGAATCAAGTTGCGCGTCATGCCGAATCCTCCCTTTAATGAAAAATGGATGGTAATGGGAGTGAATTTTCGCAGCTTTGATTCGGATTTCCCCCACTGCGAGGGTGTGCGGCCGGTGAAGCGCTTAAAAGCTTTCGAGAAAGCCTCAACAGTTTCATACCCGCACTCGAATGCCATGTCCGTCACGGAGCAATCGCCCCCCGCAAGCCGCTGCGCCGCCTCCGAGAGCCGCCGGAAGCGAATATACTCCCCCACGGAGTAACCCGTCACGGCGCTGAAAAAATTCGAGAACGACGACGGCGCGTAGTTGATCGCCCGCCCCACGGCCTCGGCGTTGATGGGCTCATAGAGGTTGCCCTCGATGAAATCGATGGCCTGCTGAATCTTGTCAACCCAAATCAAAATCTCACCTCCCGGGAGGAAGCATAACACAGCTAAGGGGAAAATACTTGTCTTTTTCTATGAAGAATTGGCGGAGGGCAACAATCTCCCCCAGGCTCCTTCCCGTGGAAGGATCAGCGTAGCTGACACGACCGTAGGGAGCTCCGCCCGCAGGCGGTGAGGATGGCATCGCGGAGCGACGTACCTCAAGCTATATCTCCCCCGTCCTCACATTCCTTACAAAATACACCCGTTCCGCCACCGGTTCGTCCACGCCCGGCATATCCGGCGTTTCCGGGTAAATATCATAATGCGGCGTATGCCTTCTTGCCTTCGTGCGAATCACCAGCCTCTCAACGTCATTGACTTTATGTACCAGCCGGGAAAGGCCATAAGAAAAGTCGTTGTCATTGAAAAACACGGTGTAAGTGTTGTTCGCGCAGTCGATCTTGAACTCCAGGGTGTGCCACATGGGCGGCGCGGGGATCATGAATGCGTCCTCGGCGTTCGCGCCGTACTTCACCCGCAGCCAGCCGTTGCCGAATGTGGCCCAGCAGGCGGGGGTGCCCTTCCCATCTGTTATTTCGATCTCCAGATTCTCCTCATACTGTCCGGCTGCCATGATGTCCAGCGAAACAGAAATTTGCTTGCTCTTCGGAAAAATCCTCATCGCCCGGGCGTAATCGCAGGGATCTCTATCAGAAATGCGCATACAGGGCTCCGTGCCGTACATCTTGAACGCCGAAACGGGGGACCATTTGGTGCTGTAGACATTCCAATCGTTGAGATTCTCGAAAGTATCGTTGATATGCTCGGGCACTTCAAGTCTTACCGGCACAGGCACGCGGGTGACGAAAATGTCCTCTTTGTTCATGCTGTGGCAGAGCCAATACGCCCCCTGGGGATACTGCGCGTGCCCCTCGCAAATCCCCCGGATATACTGCGGGCCAAAATCTTTATATATTCCCTCATAGCGCCGGGGAGGCACCTCGCCGCACACGCAGGCCATGTGGTCGAAAGCAATTCCATCGTCAGATGTAACGGCCACCAGGGGATAGCGGTGTTCGCTGGAAAGGCTGTTGACATAGGCGATGGCGTACCTGCCGTCCCCGGTCTTCTGCCCCCAGGACTTCGCCCCGGAAGTTGCGAAGCTGGGCTCGTAGCCGATGGCGAAGCTCTTGCCGCCGTCGTCGCTGCGGCCCACCCGGCCCTGCTTCCAGATGCCCATGACGGTCTTTTCGTCGATGTGGTACCAGCAGAAGCTGGACGCGCTCTCGAAGGGCGAGTTTTCGGCG
>Ga0123353_10008274_pt1 | contig 14183 bp, 6 predicted proteins | sample TergutLab28metaG_3_FD_92763 | JGI IMG/M metagenome (GOLD analysis project Ga0123353, IMG submission 92763) | Labiotermes labralis P3 segment gut microbial communities from Petit-Saut dam, French Guiana - Lab288 P3 | ecosystem: Host-associated > Arthropoda: Insects > Digestive system > Gut ... | reverse complement strand
GAAGCCGGAGCATAAACCAATAAACCGTTATCATCATGCAGGTGCTGCTGTATCCACTCATTGCGTATGGAAAGGTTTCTTGAGTACACATAAAGATTCTTCGCTGTAACCGTTACATTTGCGGCAGGCATGGTAAAAGTGGTATTTGAATTGTTGGGATTGGCAAATGTAACATCAGCGGCTGCCGTTTTCCACAGGACAAATTCCATTCCAGCCGGTACCGCGGCATTTATTGGTACGAAAGTTTCTGCCGCAAAATTACCAATAATTGTTCCGTCAACGGTGACAGAATATTTCTGTGTTCCGGCTGTTACAAAATTTGCAACGACAGTTACCGCATTGGCTATGCCGGCGGGCATGGAAAATACTGCTGTCGGACTGGTTACATTTCCCGTAATAAAAGTTATATTCGCAGGGTTTATTGTCCAATGACTGAATTCCCTGCCTGCCGGAACTGAAGCTGAGATTGTTACCAAAGCGCCTGCGGCATAAACGCCCTGGCCGGTACCGCCGTTAACCGTTACCGTTGGATATGTATAGGTATCATCAAAACTCTTTAGTGGCTGAGCGGTGTTTTTCGGTACATTACCATTAATCAGCCTCATAAGAGTGTCAGGGCTTACGATTACTACATTATTATCCATAATTGAGAGCCACGCTGCCAGTTTTTCCATACTATTATAATTGTGTGTTAAGGCATGGACGTTTACCAATGTATATGCATCTATAAGTGCAGGGTCTTTACCGTATTGGGTTATTCTGTATGCCATCCGGAATATGTCCTGTTCTGCCTGTGCGGGGGAATTTGTCCAAAGTGATTCCCTGTAGGCCAAAACCGGTTTCCCGTTCGACCATCTAATAAAACCTTTACCGGATTCATTAAAACGCTCTCCCCATTTATACAATACACCCCTGACTTGACTGTTACGCGTAAAAGAATTCATGGCCGATACGTTAGGTTGATTTATGTCACTTGCCCTTTGTTGCAGTTCTGCATAATATGTGTCGGTTTTCCGCATGTATTCCGCTGTTAATCTTCCATATTCGTCCAGTTCGGAATTTTTCCCGGCTGCTATATATTCATTCGGGTGGATGCAGCCGTATCCTGACATTGCTGTAATAAAATTATCAGTCGGCGCTGCATTCCGGTACATATAATCCAGGGTGAACGGTGCGTAATCCGCTATGGATGGGGTTATGGACCATCCAACCGGAATGTCGGTATTTTTTTCACGGGAAAATCGTGTTTTATCCAGGACGCCGTCATTTACAAGCCATTGGAGATTTTCACCGTTGCTGAACACGAATGCAATATAATGTTTACCGTTTTCTGCCTGCAGGTTTTTGTCAGCCGGTTCGTATTGCGTGAACTGGCTGTAATTTTCCGAAAAAACTGAATTAAACGATAAATTGTATGCATTATCCGCACGAATGGTAATAACCAGGTTATTTGATGCAGTCTGAATACCTGCTGATTCGGAATCGTGCCAGCCAAGTAAAACCGCGTTTGGTTCAAGGAAGTCATATACAGGTTGTAAATTATTTTGCCAGGTAATTAAACACCGATCTTTTATTCCGATATCCCTTAAAGCCCTGTCAGCCGGATTTTGATTTATAAACATTTTCTTATTAAGAATTGAACCGTATTTGGTTATTACATCTTCCATGTTGGCAAAATTTGAAACATCCTCCAGTTTTTCAAACCCCAGCAATACAGCCCTGTTTTCAAGGCGCTTTGAAACCGGCAGAGCGTCCAGTACCCCGGCGATTGTCGCTGCAATATTTATCTGTTCAGTATTGGCATTGTCATATAAAACATAGCCGGTAAAGTTATCCGCGTATTTTACAACAATATTCCAATAGTCCGCAGGGCTGACATTAAACTTTTCAAAATTTTTTTTAACTTCAATTTCCCTGAGCCAAAAACCTTCAGCTTCCCTGTTACTGTTATTGATAAATACTTCCGCTTTTTTACGTGAAGTTATTCCCTGAACCGCCTGTACCACCAATACTTCATCCGCTGTATCTGAAGAAGACCAGACATATATGGGCGGTATACTTTTAACATCGTAAACGGGACAGCCGGCCATGATAGGCAGAACCATAAAAAGAAAAACCGTAAAACCTGAAAAGATCGGTTTCTTCATAAACACTCCGGAACCTAAACCCTAGAAAATGACAGCCATGGTAACGGGAATACGGAAAAAACCGCTTGTCGAACCTGGCTGCCTTTCACCATCTCCCGTCACTCCAAGATAAGTGTATGCTAAACCGACAGTTATATCGCCATTTCCGATTATGGGCTTCCTGAACCAGGCGCCGGCACCAAAATTAACCCTGCCGGTACTGGCAAGTACTGTATCACGTATCTTTTCCTGTCCCAGTATATCAACACCCAAATTTAAACCAAAAGTACCAAACCAATATCTATATTCGGGAATAAAATGGAAATTAAAGTTATCCGAATACCTGTAGCCTTTTTCAATATTACTGTCAGATATTGTATAGTAGTTGGCAAAATGACCGGATGCCAGAAACTTATAGCTGAAGTTCCCCAGAATATGGTAAACGCCCAAACCAAACATAATGCCGGGATTATAAAATGCATCCTGATCACCTTTCAGGAAAGGTGCAAATTTGATACCGAAATCAATAAGCAAATCCCTTACCTGCATATAGGCAAAAGCCAGCTCGAATCTGCTTAAATTTCTATAATTAATAAAAACATTTCTTCTTTCATTGCTCATCTGCTCCAATACATTATCAAGAGGATATTTCGGCTGGCCTATATACTGCGCCCTGAAATGACCGAAACCATGTCTGACATAGCCGGCACTGACATGTACTTTGGAATAAACTTCCTTAGCCTTTCCGCCTGAAACAAAACCGCGTGCCGGATCCCCGGTAAACCCGCCAAGGGAGGGCAGCCCAACATTGATTGAAAGATCCGGAATCGGATTAAACGTGAGTTCTGCCCCATACTGATCAGTTGTGAATTTATACATTATGGCCTGTTCATGGGGAAACCCGGATGATACAAGTTCCGGGCGCAATACCATAAGATTAAACCTGTTGTCGGCGGAAACCTTGCCTCCAAGAGTCCAATTATCGAATCTGCCTGCTTCAAATTTTAACCAATCAAATGGCCTTACCCACGCATTGGCCCGTTCAATGTGAAATCCGCCGTTTTCAAACAATAAACTGCCCTGATATCCCATAAGATGGGTGTACTGCTGTATAAAGAGCTGAAAACGGCCGGTATTGGTTCCCCAATATCCCCCAAAACCTGCCCTCAAATCATCTTCTTTCTGCTCATCGGTCCTGATTTTATCCGGATCATAAACCATAGACCATTCCAGAGGCATATAGGTGAAATAAGCATACCCGTTTATTGATGGTTGAGCAAAAACTGCTTTGCCAACAGCCGGTAAAAGAAGAATTAACAGTAATAATGCCTTCTTCATAAAACCTCCTTCAGATCAATTTATTTCCTGTAAACTTAATTATCCAATTTTACAAAACGTATTACATCAAATACTGACCAGGAGTCTCCGCTGGTTATTGCCAGGCGATTATCTGTCAATCTCAGCGCTTTCCCGGGAAATGGTATACGGTATAACCGGAATGTAACCCGTGCCGGATCTGTCAGCATTTCATCTGACCTGCCGCCTGGCATAATCCGTTCACGGCGTGTTACTCCGTTCAGATTAAATTCCCATATCATTGGGCTGGTCCAATGGCCTGCCGCAGCAATTTGCAATTCAAAAGAACCTTCTTCATCTGCCAGGTATTTTTCATCCAAATCAAAATCGATGGTAAAAACATGGTTAATTCCGCCGGCCCATTGGTCGCCCAGACCGGGAAAAACATAGGGAAAGTCTTCGCTGACATTCACTTCGCCGATTCTAACGACAGGATCGACAGGAAATGCTTTTGGAAATGCTTCCCAGAATGGAGCCAGTGCGAATTCCATATAGGATTTGTCCTGCACCCCAAGTGTCCATATTTCCTCATACTGTAAATTTGAGCCGGTTTGTCCGCTGCTGGCACAGGATACCATTAAAAAGATTGTCAGGATTGATAAACCAAAAAAAATCACCCTTTTCATTTTTTGCCTCTTCAATGAATAAAAATTAACCAGGAAAATACATTCCTGATGGATAGAATACCTTTCTGTTATTTATTCAACACGCAGGGTTTTTATTTCCCATGGCACAAATGACAGCGACCTTGCAGCTGAACCCAATCTGTCTTCCAGTGCATTGGACAGGTATAAAGACGTACCTGAACGTGTATTCAATGCTGTTGTCTGCGCTGCCGGCGTAGCGTTAAACAGGCGTATAACATATCCCCTTCCATTTTTGGCTGCACGGACAGAAGTAGCCACGACATCCTTATTACTTAATGAAAACAAAGATTGCGGAGTAACCGGCAGGCTGCCTTTTGCTGTAATAAGAGGCTGGTGCATTTCACGTGCAAAACGCTGCGATGAACCGGCATCATATGACGAAAGCTGCGGCCGGATAACATACCTGAATGTTAATAACCCTTCCTGAAATGCCTTATAGTTTGTATTCCAGTGATTACCGCAAACCCAGTTATATATTGTGCCGTTCGGATTAATATGGTAACTCCATTTCGGCCTGGAATCTTCCGGCCATTCTTTTCCGAGAAAATAGAAAAAGATCGGGGTAAACTGAACGAATGGAGCGTCAAGCGTGATCCAGTCAACATTAAGCCGATCATTCGACATGTTCATAAAACGCTGAACAGAATAGAAATCACGGTTCCCGACAGGATGTTGTTCTGTTTCAACCTGCGGGACTGCCCAATTTGTGTCATACCGCCAAACAGGGTTTTCCATATTAAACGGGAACCCGAATAATGTCCTTTCCGGGCGGCGTTCCCTGAGTTTATCAATTGTGTTGGATATTTCCAGACGATCGGAGTTGGCATACAATCTGTAAAACCTGATAAACGATTTGGTATTGGGCGCACGTGATTCTACCCTGATATTCATTACCCACGGGCCGATATCTTCAACACTAATTTTTATACCGCCGTTTACCCGTTCCCGGTTATTCCGCGGATTAAAATAAAGGATATATAGGTAATCATTAAGACCTATGTTGCCGTCATCACCGGGTTTGACCCACTCATGATCGCTGCCCGTTCTTTTAAGCGATGTTATGGATCCGGTTCTTTGATCAATGCGGAAAGTTAATAAACCGTTTGAGAAAGTTGCAGTCCGTTCATCTGCCGTAAATGGCAGAGAAGCTGACGCCGGCGTTTGATTGGTTTCTTCGATAACCGCAAATGATAATGCAGGGATCGGATCAACAAATACAATACTTGTGCCGTTTTTCAGCTTCTGTATGGGCAGCACCGTTCTGTTCAGATTAATATAGGCGTTTGCAGCAGGATGCTCCTGCAAAACGGCATATCCGCCGTGTTCCCAGGAAAGGGTATTAAATATCGTATGGGAACTGCCGGCAACGCTTCCCGATGACGGGAGAACTTCATTTAACAAATCCCCGGAAGCAGTTTCCAGCCTGATTGCATATTCCTGTTTGTACCGTTCCTGCCCGATAACAAATTCGCTTTCCGGTTCCAGCCAGCTGTTATATGCGCCCCATGTATGTTCGCCGTACATAATGGAATCGATCCACGCGTCATGGAAACGCCGGTGCGGATATGCTTCCGGGCGGAGCATTGACCACATTGTTTCAGCCTGAAGCAGCCGTTCGCGTCCGTTACGATGACGAATGTTACCTATGGCAGTACTGTTTGCGCCTTCTTCCCAAAACCCTCCAAGGTCAGCCTGAACAACCGGTAAATCATTCCCGTAACGTTCTTCCAGCTCTTTCATGCCATCGCTGGTCCGTGAAAGTATCATTTTGGGCCAGTAATATTTTTCGTTCCAGTCACGAATGCTGTCACTCAGGACGCGGTTGGGCGGACCGTTGTCCCTTTCAATGCTATAACGCAAAATTGCCACATCGTACGGATACTGCTCCAGATGCATTCGCCGGAGGTAACCCAAAATTTTGTTCATGTCCAGCGGTGTTCCGCGTGCGATACCATGAAATTGATAATAACCGTATAAATGTATCATGCATAAAACACGTTCCAGTCCCGAAGGTGAAACCATATAAAAAGGCTTGTCTGCCCAGTCAAAAACATTGCCGCTGTTACCTATATTGGATCCCGCAGAGAGGTATTTAATACCGTGATGGGCCAGAGAAGATATCATCCCCCAGGACCAGCCGGGCAAATCAGAAGTCATGGCAGAATCAATGGTAATGCCGTATTTACGTGCAAATTCTGCCGCAGAATTCATTGCATAATACAATTCTTCATCATTGTACATTCCCGACATTATCTGTGCATATAAACCATCCAGGTGCAAATCCCGCTGTTTTGCCGCATTAATGAACCGTTCTTTGTCTTCATCACTGGCGCGCAGAAAAAACTCGTCTACTGCCCACATCCCTTCAAGATGGAATTTAAAACGTGCATCTTCAGGATAATCTTTGGTTTCATCAATGAAACGGAGGCTATCATAAATGTTTTCGATCTGAGTATCCATGACTCTGTCCTGAAAATCAGTAAATCCAATATCAAGATGAGTCTGATGTATAATATGTACTTCCCATTTCCTGACCGGAGTTAATTTTACCGCAGCTCTGACTGAACTGGAATCAGGAGGCATAAAAATGGCGGTTACATTGGCATCTTTGTCAGGATTAATTATCGGGACTGTTATTGGTTCATTAAGCAGCAATAATTGGGGATCCAATTCATAGTTATATGTTTTTTCCGGTTCGCCTTCTTGGCTGACTTTCACCTGCAGAGGAGTTTTTTTGGTCAGGATTCTGTTGGGAAACTGAATTTGCAGTTCACGGGACGGCGTGCTTCCGTCTTCACCACGTGACAATACCGGCCTCTGAACAAGAGATATGGCCGTAATCGGTTCACCCTGTATCCTGACAAAACGCAGAACATCAAACACAGTCCATGAACTGTAAGAATTGGTTATAGTCAGGCGGTTGTCTGTTGGTCTGAGCGTTTCCCTGAGGAAAGGGAGGCGGTAAATTGTAAAATTGGCTTTTGTCGGATCCAATAACATGTCATCGGATCTGCCCCCGGGCATAATCTGAACATTTCGTACTGTGCCATTCAGATTGACTTCCCACATCTGGGATGTTCCCCAATGGCCTGCAGCACCTATATGAAATTCAAAATATGAGTCGTCATCATCTTCCAGGTATTTTTTATTTAAATCAAATTCGATGGTATAGGTATGGTCAACCCCGCCGGCCCATTCATCATGTATGCCGGGGAAGATCCAGGGAAAATCCCTCCTGGTATTGACTTTCCCGATTTTTACAACAGGATCAACCGGAAATTCTTTTAAGAATCCTCCCCAGTCCGGAGCCAATGCGAATTCCATGTAGGAATTGTTTTCTTTCCCCAACGTCCATATTGTCTCATCTTTCGGGCCTGAACCCTTTCCGCTGCTGACACAGGCTGATAGCATAAATACAGACAGGATGAGTAAACAAAAAAAATAAATTCTTTTCATATCACTATTCCTCAATTGTTCATAAGGCGAACCAGTGAAACAGTCCAGTCTGGCTTATTATTATATACGTTTTTATCGATTTTGAACAGGATACGATGCTTATGTTAAAAACTTGATTCCCAAAGTAATTATCAAATTGACTTTCAGTACCCTTTTTGATAACAATGTTATCAGCTGAAAATATTCCGGAGGAATGTCATGCAGGACTGGTACAGTAAAGACGCGGTTGATGTAATAACAGAGCAAAAATCAAACGCTCAAAAAGGCCTGACCGCCGGTGAAATAACAGATCGGCAGGAACAGTATGGATTTAACAAATTTGACGAGAAAAAGAAAGAAAGCCTTTCTGTCCAGATACTGCGCCAGTTAAGGGATGTTTCTGTTATAGTACTGCTGGTGGCGGCGGGATTGTCATTTGCCATGGCGCTGAAGGAAGGACACGGTTTTATAGAACCGGCCGTTATCATTGCTATTGTAATTATGAACATGATCCTTGCCATTACCCAGGAACGCAGTGCGGAAAAGGCACTTGAGGCGCTTTCGGTACTGAACAGCCCCAACTGTTTTGTAATAAGGGACGGAATTAAACAGCAGATAGATACAACAATGGTTGTCCCGGGCGATATAATCGTTCTGAAAAGCGGCGATCTGGTTCCTGCGGACGCGCGTATTCTGGAAACGGAAAGCCTGGAAGTAGATGAAGCATCCCTCACCGGTGAAAGCGAACCCAGTGAAAAATGCGCGGAAACCCTGGAGATTGAAAACGCTCCCCTGGGTGATCAGACCAATATGGTTTTTTCCGGCTGCCTTGTAGTAGGCGGCCACGGGAAAGCGATAGTCACCACTACGGGAATGAATACCCAGATTGGAAAAATAGCCGGATACCTGCAGCACACGAAAAAGAACAAAACACCCCTCCAGCTCAGGCTGGATAAACTGGGAAAAGTTATCAGTACCATTGCGATTATTTCCGCCCTTGTCCTGTTCATGATAGGGCTTACCCAAAAACAGGAAATCTGGAGCCTGCTGATGGTAGCCATAGCGCTTGCCGTAGCGGCGGTACCGGAAACCCTGGCATTAATCGTTACACTGATACTTACCCACGGCGTTAAAAAAATGGTCAGCAAAAACGCCCTTATCCGCAAACTGCAGGCGGTTGAGACATTGGGCAGTACTTCGGTTATCTGCTCCGATAAAACAGGAACTCTTACCCAGAACAAAATGACCATAAAGAGGCTCTGGGTTTACGGTGATACTCCTGTCAGTGACACAGGCATTGCCACGGAAGAACAAATCTGGCTTCTGAAACAGTTTCTCCTTTCCAGTAATGTAACAACCGAACAAACTGAAAACGGCGGTATAAAAATAATTGGCGATCCTACCGAATCGGCAATAATGCGCCTGTCCATGCAGAACGGAATTGACAAAAGGGAACTTGGCAGAATATATAAAAAAGCTGCGGAAATACCGTTTTCGTCGGCACGAAAAATGATGACTACCGTGGTGGAAAAACCGGAAGGCGGATACCTGGTGCTTACCAAGGGCGCTTTTGACAAAATTCCGTTTGAAAAAACCGACCAAAATTATCTGAAAGAACTTGATGACATGCACGATTCCTTTGCAAACGATGCGTTACGCGTAATTACACTGGCGTCAAGGGAAATTGATACACTGCCCGATAAAGACAAACTGGAAACCCTGGAAACGGATCTTGTTTTCAGGGGATTTATCGGACTGATAGATCCGCCGAGACCCGAAGCGTCAGTTTCAATACAGCATGCGAAAAAAGCGGGTATCCGCACCATTATGATTACCGGGGACCACGCTTTAACAGCGGGGGCAATTGCCCGGGAACTGGGTATCATAGTCGCAAAAGAAGGGATCATTACCGGCCAGGAACTGGCGAATCTTTCCGATGATGAACTGTACGAAAGCATAGAATTTTATTCCGTATACGCCAGGGTAACGCCATCAGACAAGATACGCATTGTGCAGGCATGGCAGAGACGGGGCAGCGTCGTGTCAATGACGGGTGACGGTGTAAACGACGCCCCGGCGCTGAAAGCTGCCGATGTGGGCGTGGCGATGGGCATTAACGGAACGGAAGTGGCAAAAAGCGCCTCCGACATGGTTCTTACCGACGATAATTTTTCTACCATCGTAGATGCGATTACAGAAGGGAGAAATGTTTTTTCCAATATAAGGAAACTTATTTATTTTCTCATTGTGTGCAATATCTCGGAAGTAATAATCATGCTTTTTGCCCAGGTCGCGAAATGGGGAATGCCGGTTACCCCGGTAATGCTGCTGCTGGTCAACGTACTCGGCGACGGCATTCCCGGAATGGCCATCGCCAGGGAAGAATCCGACACCCGCATAATGAACAGAAAACCGATAGACCGCAATGAAAGTTTTTTCGGCGGCGGCCTGCTGCAGGTAATCATCCAGCAGATACTGATGTTTACCGTGGTAACCCTGACCGGTTTTTATATAGGAAAATTTGTAACAATTCCCGGAGCGTACGCGCCGTCCGAAACCATCGGGCAGACCATGGCATTTCTGATACTGGGGTGGACATCGATACTCCATGTTTTTACCGTAAGAAGCAGGCGCTCCGTATTCTCGCACATGATGAAAAGTAATATCCGGCTGCCCATTAGCGCGGGGATCATGCTGCTGGTATTTGCAGCTCTGGCGGCGATACCGCCTGTCTCGCCGATCTTCGGTTTAACGGCAATGAGCGGCTACCACTGGCTGATTACCATAGGGTTGTCCCTGCCGCCCATAATCAGGGCCGAATACGGAAAACTCTGGGATAACTACATTCTGGGCTCAATAGAAAAAAACCGGGTCGCGCAGCAAAAGATATAATAATATCACTGAAAACGCGGAGGTAATTGCATGATAAACATTCTGGTAGTTGAGGACGATGAAAAACTCAACAAAATAGTCTGTTCAGGCCTCAACGCACATGGGTATAAAGCCGCAGGCTGCCTGTCCGCCAATGAAGCGTTTGACAAAATGATCGATGTTAAGATCGATTTAATAGTATCAGACATCATGATGCCAAAAGTCGACGGTTTTAAACTTGCAACCCTGGTCAGGGAACAGAATAAAAACATACCCATTCTGTTCATGTCAGCGCGTGATGATATTTCAGCGAAGCAGAAAGGGTTTAATATCGGAATTGACGATTACATTGTAAAGCCCTTTGACATGGAAGAACTGGTTCTGAGGATAGGCGCCCTGCTCCGCCGGGCGAATATCCAGAATGAAAAAAAACTGAGCATCGGCAGTGTGGTCATGGACGCCGATGAAATGACGGCATATTTCAACAATGAAATTGTTCCCCTGACTGTCAAGGAATTCCAGGTACTCTTTAAACTTCTGTCAAATCCCAAAATTGCCTTTACCAGAAATCAGTTAATGGACGACATTTGGGGACTGGAAACCGAAACCACACCGAGATCGGTTGATGTGTATATAACCTCACTGCGTGAAAAATTCGCAAATTGCAAGGATTTTGAAATAGTTACTGTTTACCGCCTGGGTTACAAAGCAGTGCTGAAACAAAATGAAAAATAAAACAGACAGCCGCGTTAACGCCAGTTATGTATCGGGGAAGGAATATGCCCTGTATTTTTTTATCCTGGCGGCTTTCAGCGGTTTCCATATGTGGATCTACGGCGCCCTGGAACACAGCGGCCTGATGGAAACCAATACCCAGCTTGCAATCAATACCCTGATACTGTATGTAATGGCAACGGCGGCGCTTCTGACTGCCGTAATCGCATTTATCCGGGACAGGTTTTTTATCAATCCAATCAAGAAGCTGAGCACGGCTACACGGGATATCGCCAGGGGTGATTTTTCCGTCCGCATAAAACCGTGGCGCAATGACAAAAAGAAGGATCTGTTTGATGTAATGATAGATGATTTCAATAAAATGGCAGAAGAATTGGCGAGTATAGAAACTATGAAAAACGAATTTATCGCCAATGTTTCCCACGAAATCAAAACACCCCTTTCCATTATTCAGCATTACACAACCGCCCTGCGCAATGAATCCATGGAGGAAAAGGAACGGCTGGAGTATACCCAGACGATTCTGGAAGCGACACAAAAACTATCGGTACTGGTTACCAATATATTGAAATTAAGCAAACTGGAAAATCAGGAAATCGTAAGCGAGGTGAAACCATTTGATCTCAGCGAACAAATCCGGCGCTGTTCCCTGAATTTTGCAGATCAATTTGAACAGAAAAACATCAGTTTTGAAGAGGATTTAGACGAAATAATTATCAATTCGGAAGCCAATATGCTGGAAATCGTCTGGAACAACCTGATTTCCAATGCGGTAAAATTTACCGAACCGGGGGGTAAAATCTACATAAGCCTGAAGGTACAGCAGGATTCCATACAAAATTTTGTGCAGGTTTCCGTAACCGATACCGGATGCGGCATGGATGAGGCAATCCGGAAACGCATTTTCGACAAATTTTATCAGGGCGAAACATCCCGTTCCAGGGAGGGAAACGGACTTGGCCTCGCGCTTGTTAAAAAAACAATGGACCTTTTGGGCGGAACGGTTACAGCGGACAGTACACTGGAACACGGTTCTACATTCACCGTTTGCCTGAAAATATAGTATTGCGAATTAACAACTTCTTAACAACTTCGCCTTGAATAGTATACATTTATACAATAAAATCATTCCGTAATATGACATTATCAAAATTTTTTAAATATCCCTGGTTGATAGTTTCAATAATCGGTATCATTACCGTTTTTTTTGCTTTCCAGCTTCCGAAAGCGGAACTGGACAACAATAATATCCGTTTCATACCCGATGATGATGAATCAATTATCACCTCCCGAAGTATTGATGACACTTTCGGTTCTTCGCTTTTCATATTGGTCGCCCTGGAGCGGAAATACGGTGATGTTTTTGATGCAGGTTTTCTCGGCCGGATCCGGGATTTCAACCAAAAAATGGAAAATTTTGAAATCGTCGGCGTCATTAACTCAATTGTTTCTTCGGATTATATTTACGCGGACGGAGATACCATTGTCGTTACAAAACTTGCCGGAGAAGATTTTACGGGAACACCGGCCGAAATTTCCGTTCTCAAACAGAAGATCCTATCATGGGATATTTACCGCCGGGCGCTCATTTCCGATGATTTCAGGGCAACCCAGATCCTGATACCTCTTACAATAACCAGCGAACAGGCAAGCCGTCCGGAAGTTATAGACAGTTTTATTGAAATCAGGGATATAGCCAAAGATACCTTCAGGGATTATGCCGAAGTGTATGTTACCGGCATTCCCATTATCAGCGCCACCATTAATGAAGCAATGAGGGATGACCTTATAACCATGATACCGCTGGTTGTACTGGTTGTACTTTTAATTCTTTACTTTACACTGAAGCATTTTACATCGGTACTACTGATTTTCATTACGGTTATTACGGCGGTAATTTGGTCAATGGGCGCCATGCCCCTTCTGGGAATAAAACTTTCGGTGATTACTTCCGTCCTTCCGGTAATCCTGGTGGCGGTGGGCAGTTCCTACGGTACCCATATAATTATTCATTACCTGGAAGGCGTTAAGGGAAATCCTTCCATGAACAGGGAAGAACACACTGCAATGATCCTTTCCGTGCCGCGGGAAATCGGAAAAGCGGTGTTCCTCGCAGCCATAACCACAATGGCAGGATTTTTTTCCTTCTTTTTCACCCGGGTAATTCCCATAAGGGAATTCAGTATTTTTGCCAGTTTCGGCGTTATGGTCGCTTTCCTGACATCCGTAACCCTGATCCCCAGCCTGTTGATTATCCGGGGACCACGGCAGATAAAACCCCGTTCCGTAAAGGCAGCAGGCGGAAATATTGACAACAGCATTGCCATTTTCTTTTCCCGTATAGTACACAACAGGGGTCTGGTTATTTTTGTTATCGTTGTTATTATACTCTTTTCAATCCGCGGAATATCAAAAGTAATTATTGACAATGTTTTTGTGGAGTATTTCAAAACAACAACCGATATTTACCGATCCGACCGTTTTGTCAGGGAAAAATTCGGGGGATCAAAGATTGTAAGCGTGGTGGTTGAAGCGGATGATTCACAAACACTGCTAATGCCCGAAGTTCTTGTTGCCATAGACAGACTGGGCACATACCTTGATGAACAGGTTCCCGAAGTGGGCAAAGTAATGGGTTTTACCGATTTAATTAAACGGATAAACCAGGTTTTTAACGCTGATGAAAGCCCTGAAGGCATAAAACCATCAGCCTCGGCATTTTATAACGAGAACGATTTTGGATTCAACGATTTTGGATTCGGTGATTTCGGCTCATTCGGTTTTGATTCGTCTGAAAAAGATGATTTTAACGATTTTCCGGGTACTTCCATTCAATCGGAATTAAATATTCCGGACAGCAGTGCAAAGAACCTTATCAGTACCGATGAAATGATCGCGCTTCTGCTGAATGCTGCCAGTTCCGGCAAAGACCGTTTTATGGACGCCAACAGTCTGGTCCGGGAAATGGAAAAACTTGTAAATTATGAAGGAGCAGCCTATTACGAAATACCAT
>Ga0123353_10008272_pt1 | contig 14184 bp, 1 predicted proteins | sample TergutLab28metaG_3_FD_92763 | JGI IMG/M metagenome (GOLD analysis project Ga0123353, IMG submission 92763) | Labiotermes labralis P3 segment gut microbial communities from Petit-Saut dam, French Guiana - Lab288 P3 | ecosystem: Host-associated > Arthropoda: Insects > Digestive system > Gut ... | reverse complement strand
TCTGTGGGTGTGGATCGAAGTGATGAATGTGATATATCCGATAAACGAATCGGACTTCACGCTTTACCGTTTACCCGTTCCGGACGGATGGACCCCGCCGGGAGAGGGCGATGACGGTTACGTCCTCGAGTATCCCTTCCCCGCCTGGCCGGCGCCGGCAGGCGCACCCTGGCTGACCCAGGATTGGAACGTGGTGTGGCCTAACTACGACCCCAGGACAGATGCAATGCGCGATCTCATATGGGGAGATCCATGGGGGACCGGAACGTGGTATGAACAATTCCTCGCACTTTCGGGAGATACTTCCGCACAGGGCATATCGCCTCGTTTCTTCAAGATGGATGAGAGCGCGGATTCTCCGGACTACGGGGTGTTCCACATGGTGCCGAGGCCATTTGTGACCTTTGTACCTCAGAACGGGTTCAACGGACAGGATCCGTGGCGTGCGTTCGTCGACCAGGACGGTTTCGTTGAAATACCGGCAACAAATCCCAGATGGGACGGTAACGTGTTCAAAGGATGGTTCACAATCGAGAATCCCGCTGACTTTAATCCCACCTCTGACCCCGACCTCCCGTGGACTAACTTCATATGGTATTTCGGAACAGAGATAACCGAAAACAAGACGCTGTATGCCGGATGGTTCAGGCTCATCATCTATTGGACAGTGGAGGTCGACGCCGATAACACAACATGGGAATTCATAGAACCTCCCGGTTATGCGGCAGTGGAGGACACCCATGAATTGGTAATGAAATTCACGGCAGATCTGGGTTACACTCTGCCGGCTTCCATCACCGTTATGATGGGCACGGAAGAACTGGTTCAGGATGTGGATTACACATGGAAACGGACAGAGCTTGATACCACGAATCCGGGTGTCTCGCTCATATACGGCACTCTCACCATCATCGCACAGCCGGACGGATCCGGAGGAGTCATCGGAGATATATTCATAATCATAGAGGCCGAAGCGACCGACATAGTCGTTACGTTCGGTAAGCTCAGGCAGACCGACGGTACCAACATAATGTACGCGGAGATCCGCGGTGTAAAGTACTACGTGTCGGGAGAAAACATAGAGATCCCCGTCAACGAAGGGGAGTCGGTCAAATTCGTCGTGATCCCCGGAGACGATTGGCGTGTGAAGACATGGTGGCAGGACGGTATCGATCTGGTAGATGATTTGAACGAATACCTGATCACCGTGACGGATAGCACGGAGGTCCTGGTGGAATTCCAGAGATTGTTCCACTTGACCGTGGCTGTGAGCGGATTAAGACCTGACACCGGTTACGGAGGCAGCCTGTTCGGAGTGGAGGTATTCTACAGGATCGTGAACCCGCTCACCGGAGTGGTGTTGGATTCGGGATCCGATTTCACAGATTTCTTCGGCGAGTACACCATAACGGCGGATTACGGCACCGCCATCTATGTGGACACCATACGCCTGGACGGATGGTTCAACCCGGCGTCGGCGGCCAGAGGTCCGTTCTATGATACTCAGACCACAAGGTACATCATGACCTGGGACGGCACCAGTTTCATACACATGACGGCAATAGTGACGGACAAAGACACAGGTCTTCCCCTCGAGGGAGTAAGTATAGGGTCCATCTCGAACATGGATTTCAGTTTCGTAAGGTACTTCCTTACGGACGAGAACGGCGTATGCGAACTTGAAGCGCCGCCCGGCAGATCGGCCATGATACAATCCGTCATACTGGCCGAATGGAGATTAGATCCGGTAGCCCGCATATACATCAATACAGAGGTCGATACCGGCGTTTGGGAGGAGGTGTTCTACAAAGAATTGGGCCCCGATCCGTCGGCCATCCCGATGCTTAAAGATGCTCTCTTCGACGAATATATAATCTACTTCACGATGACGCGCATCACATACGATGTGTTCGTCGACATCGAGGTGGATGGTAATGCGTGGGAGGACTCACTCAAAACAGTGTCGCTGAAGCTTGGTGACGACACTCCGATACCTCTGACCGAAACGCTCACCGAGACGGCACCGTTCGTCGGCAGCGGAACATTCACGGGGAATGTGCCGTCAGGAACGTATAAGATATTCGTTGACGGAGCGGACACCGGAAGGACGTTCACTGTAACAGCGGACGGCGACAGGGAATTACTCGACTACTGGTCGATGTTGCTGTCCGCGGGCATAGGGATAGACAGCGTATCCATGGCCGGAAGCGCATCCCTGCCGGCGGTCAGCGGGATATTCCTCTCAGGCCAGTCTATTCCGATCGAAGCCACGCCGGGATCAACCTATGTGTTCCACGCATGGGTCCCCGGTGATCTGACCCCTATGCCTTCGGTCCCGGATGCCAATCCCGCAACATTCGAAATGCCGAACAACCCTCTGCGCCTCACGGCGCTCGGAGGCTATGAGGTAACGGTCAACATAACAGGCAGTGGTTCGGTCGATGTCACCGTCGGCACGGACGCTCCCAGGACGATATCTTCGCCGGGAGAGACCTTCACCGTCTTCCCGGGAACGGAGGTCAGATTCCTGGCTGAAGCAACGCCGTCGTTCTCGCACTGGGCCGACAGTAAAGGTATGACAACAACGAACGGATGGTACGGCCCGGTGGTCATAAATGAGCATTACGAGACCAGGGCGTTCTTCTACAAAGGGGACGGAACGGACGGATCGGTCACGATAACCGTGAACATCGAGTTCTACAACTCCCTCGGATCATCCGTAAGCGGTGACAACAGTTCAGTTGATGTCTTATTCACCGACGCCGAAGATAACCTGATCACCGTGACAGTCATCGGAGTGGGAAGCCACTCCGTCGTCGTGTACAGAGGCGAATACGAGGAATACTCGGGGATCAGTTTCAAAGCGAATCCTGTACCTCCGGTACCTCCCGCACCTCCGGAACCGCCTATACCATCCTACATATTCAGGGACTGGACGGTCGTCGACGGTACGACCAACCCGATAACGGATAACCCGTATCCGAAGAGCGGTACTGTTGCCGTCGAAGACGGCATGGAGATCACAGCGGTGTTCGTGGACAGCGATACGTTGTTCACAATAACCTCGGGAGTCTTATACGGCGATCCGTGGCCGACCCCTGCCGGAGCTCCGGGCCCGGGTACGATATCTCCGACATCTCCGTCATTGGCTGTAGGGTCGGATCAGTTATTCACGTTCAATGCCGGAACGGATTGGCACATCGTCGGTCTGATAATCGACGGTGCCGATATAGACACGAATGCTGATATTTGGGGTGGAGACGCGGTCAGCGGGAGTTACCTCATCAAAGACATAAGATCCAACCGCAGCATCATCGTGGTCTTCGACCCGGACCCGTATGTTAGGGTCACGGTAGGGCCGAACGGACAGGTGGAGTACTCCAGCGGAATAATCCCGGGAGGAACCATCTCATACATCACAGCCGAGTACGACGGTGTCTTGTATTGGACAAAAACGTTCACCATCACACCGAACGAGTATTACTACTTGGACACGGTGACGATCAACGGTACGTTATACGATGATCCCGACACATGGCCACTGACCCCGACATTGGTTGACGGGCAATGGACCTACACATTCCCCGATGTGGTGATCGGCGACAGTATGGTAGTGACATTTGCTATCGATCCGGAAGTCGCCCGCGCGGTCACGGTGACCGCGGGTGCAGGCGGTAACGTGGATGTCATCCGTGAATCCGACGGACCCGGTGCCCTTCCGATAACCGTAGAGGCCGGAACGACGAAGGTCATAGCGGTACCGAAAGGCGACACGATACACCTCAGCACTTCCGGTTACGACCACGGATACAGTCTGATCTATTGGGCCATCACCGGTACCGGAGGAACGGAATATTCCGCCTATCCCAGAGAAAAGATAGAAAACATACAGGATAATATGAGCGTCGAAGCGGTATTCTCTTCGTCCGTATACAAACTCCTGGTAGAGGCTACAGCCGGAGGAGACGTATCATGGTTCTACTTCGCAGATTCCCCCGCGGATACGATCAAGGTCTTCGGCGGTCTCGGAGAATTCGAAGTTGTCTTCAGTATCCCGCAAGGTGTGGAGATCGAATTCACGGCGATCGAGGATCTCGATTACACATTCTCCAGATGGTCCGGCACCTACACATCGTTCCTTAACCCCGCATCACTTCTGATGAGCAGTGAGAGGTTAGTGAGCGGCGAGACCGTCAAAGTAAAAGCGATGTTCATCTCCGACAGCGATCTGGCAATACTGGACGTTACGGTCGGTACCGGCGGGAAACCGGTGACGGTGACCATAGGGAGCGACACATACACGGTAACGGTCAACGAAGCGATCCCGTTGGAAAAAGGGACATTCGTAACTCTGAACGCCGTGGCGGACACGAATTATGTGTTCTCAAGATGGGTAGGCACCATGGGTACGGAATCGCTGAACACCACGTCGCAGCTGATAGAAGGATTGGAAGTTCTGGAAGATGTCACCCTTACGGCGATGTTCATAGATACTTCCGTACCGGGCACGTACTATACTATCGACCTGAGCGTCATCGGACCGGGAACGGTAACGCTGACGATAGACGGCGAGAGTTACACGTACACGAATGACGGAACGGTATCCACCATAACGGTACCTACGATAACGGTCGCAACCGGTACGAAGGTGGCTTACTCGGCCGCCCCGATAGATGCGAATGTATTCTCGAGATGGGTAGGAACAATGGGTGCTGCATCACTGAACAGCACCGCATCCTCGGTCGATGAATACACGATCGGCGGTAACATAACATTGGCGGCGATCTTCATTGACACGACGGTCACTGATGTATACACGATAGATCTGACGGTAACGGGACCGGGAACGGTAACGCTGAGGATAGACGGCGATATCTACCACTACACTGCCGTAACCACGCTGACCGTACCTACGATAACTGTCGAGTCGGGTGCCATAGTAAGTTACTCAGCCGCCCCGACAGGCACGAACGCATTCTCAAGATGGGTAGGTACGAAGGGCACAACACCGGTAACGTCTCTGAACAGCACCGAACTCTCGCACCCCTCATCGGCGATCAACGGTAACATGACCTTGGAAGCGGTGTTCATAGATACTTCCGTACCGGGCACGTTCTACACGATAAGCCTCACGGTCGCAGGACCGGGGACGGTAACGCTGAGAATAGACGGCGAGAGCTATCTGTACACCACTGATATGATCAGAAATGTACCTACGATAACGGTCGCGGTCGGCACCGAATTAGGTTACTCGGCCGTCCCGGCAACCAGCTACGCATTCTCCAGATGGGTAGGAACAATGGGTGCCACGTCACTGAACAGCACCGAGCCTTCGATAGATCCGTACACGCTCAACGATAACGTGATCATTCGGGCGATATTCGTATCTCCGGCCGCATCATACACGATAGATCTTTCAGTCATCGGACCGGGAACGGTAACGCTGACGATAGCAGGTGAGATCTATCAGTACACTGCCGTAACCACGCTGACCGTACCTACGATAACGATCGGGTTGGGTACCCAGGTAAGTTACTCTGCCACACCGACAGACACGAACGTGTTCTCGAGATGGGTAGGCACGATGGGTGCCGCGTCACTGAACAGTACAGAACCCTCGATCGCCGCACACGCGATCAGCGGTAACATGACCCTGGCAGCGATGTTCATCGACACGACGGCCACCGATACATACACGATGGATCTGACGGTAACGGGACCGGGAACGGTAACGCTGACGATAGACGGCGAGAGCTACCGCTACACTGCCGTAACTACGCTGACAGTACCCACGATAACGGTTGCGGTCGGCACCGAAGTAGGTTACTCGGCCGCCCCGACAGGCACGAACGCATTCTCAAGGTGGATAGGTACCATGGGTACCGAGTCACTGAACGGGACCGCACAAACGGTCTCTCCGTCATTGATCACAGGCAACATGATATTGGAAGCGGTGTTCATCAACACGACGACCACCGGGATATATACGATAGATCTAACGGTAACGGGACCCGGAACGGTAACGCTGACGATAGACGGTGAGATCTACCGGTACACTGCCGTAACTACGCTGACGGTACCTACGATAACGATCGCGGTCGGTACTACATTAGTTTACTCGGCCGCCCCGACAGATGCGAACGCATTCTCAAGGTGGGTAGGAACCATGGGTACCGAGTCACTGAACGGGACCGTACCCACAGTCTCTTTAATGGCGATAAGCGGTGACATAACCCTGGAAGCGGTGTTCATAGATACTTCCGTACCGGACACATTCTACACGATAGACCTCATGATAAGAGGACCGGGAACGGTAACGCTGGTGATAGATGACGAGAGTTACACGTACACCACGGGAGCAGTACCTGCGATAACGGTGGCATCGGAAACCAAGATAAGTTACTATGCCACACCGACAGGCACGAACGTGTTCTCGAGATGGGTAGGCACCATGGGAACCGGATCGCTTAACAGCACCGAACCCTCGATCGATGAATACTTCATCAGCGGCAACATAACCCTGAGAGCGGTATTCATAGATACTTCCGTACCGGACACGTTCTATATGATAGACCTCACGGTCACGGGACCGGGAACGGTAACGCTGACGATAGACGGCGAGAGTTATACATACCCGACGGGAACGGTACCTACGATAACGGTCGCATCGGACGCGATGATAGGTTACTCCGCCGCACCGACAGGCACGAACGTGTTCTCGAGATGGGTAGGCACCATGGGAATGGGGTCGATCAACAGCACCAACCCCTCGGTCGTCGCGTACGCCATCAGCGGTTACACGGAGATAGAGGCAATATTCATAGACACCTCAGTATCGGGTACATTCTACACGATAGATCTGACGGTAACGGGACCGGGAACGGTAACGCTGACGATAGACGGTGAGAGTTATACATACCCGACGGGAACGGTACCTACGATAACGGTCGCATCGGATGCGATGATAGGTTACTCCGCCGCACCGACAGGCACGAACGTGTTCTCAAGGTGGATAGGAACAATGGGTACTGCATCACTGAACAGCACCGAGTCCTCGATCGATGCGGACACGATAGCCGGTAACATAACTCTGGAAGCGGTGTTCATAGATACTTCCGTACCGGGTACATTCTACATGATAGACCTTACGGTAACGGGACCGGGAACGGTAACGCTGACAATAGCCGGTCAGAGCTACACGTACCCGACGGGAACGGTACCTACGATAACGGTCGCATCGGGCACCTCGGTAAGTTACTCAGCCGCCCCGACAGGAGCGAACGTATTCTCAAGATGGATAGGAACAATGGGTGCTGCGTCGATCAACAGCACCAATCCCTCGGTCGTCGCATACGCGATCAGCGGTAACGTAACCTTGGAAGCGGTGTTCATCGACAGGGCGACCACCGGGATATACACGATAGACCTTACGGTCACGGGACCCGGAACGGTAACGCTGACGATAGACGGCGAGAGTTACACGTACAACACGGGAACGGTACCCAGGATAACGGTCGCGGTCGGCACCACATTAGGTTATTCCGCCGCACCGACAGGCACGAACGCATTCTCAAGGTGGATAGGTACCATGGGTGCCGCGTCACTGAACGGGACCGTACCCACGGTCGCTTCATCGGCGATCGGCGGTAACGTAACCCTGGAAGCGGTGTTCATAGATACTTCCGTACCGGGTACATTCTACACGATAGACCTTACGGTCACGGGATCCGGAACGGTAACGATGACAATAGCCGGTCAAAGTTACACGTACTCGACGGGAACGGTACCCACGATAACGGTCGCATCGGGCACCCCGGTAGGTTACTCAGCTTCCCCGACAGGAGCGAATGCGTTCTCCAGATGGGTAGGTACAATGGGTACCGCGTCACTGAACGGTACCGAAACCTCGATCCCCGTATCTCCGGTCAACGGCAACGTGACCTTAGAGGCGATATTCCTCTCTACGGCATCGGGCGCATCGTACATCATAGACCTTGAGGTAACTACCGGCGGCAAGGTAACGGTAACGATCGGCGGTAAGGACTTCGTCTACAGCGAAGGAACGTATCCGATCCGTGTTGAGAGCGGAGCGGTCGTCGGGTTCAAAGCGGAGGCAACGGACACAGGATACTCATTCTCCAGATGGACAGGTTCCATGGGCGCGTTGTCTCTGAACTCGGTTGAGAGCATCACGCCCGGAATACCGCCCGTATCAGGGAACATCTCCCTGACGGCGCTGTTCGTATACGGTGACCTGACAATGAACATCGAGGTCAACGGACCGGGATCGGTCACCTTCACGGTGGACGGAACGGATACTTACACCATAACAAGTGACAAGACGATACCGGTGACCACAGGTACGACGTTCACATTGGTTGCGGCTGCGGTGAACTTCACCGGATGGTCCGGTGACGTTCCGTCATCAGCACGGACGATATTCGTGGAGATGGAAGATGTCAACGTGACCGTTACGGCGAACTTCGATGCTTCCGGCAACAAGACGCTGGAACTGACAATAAATGGTATAGGATCCGTAGTTGTGAACGGCGTAACGTACACATCAACGGAGACCCTGTACTTCGCTACCAACACGACCGTGACACTGACGGCATCCGCGACGAACTTCGTCGGATGGTCAGGTGACATATCATGGAGTGCGGCGACGTTGGTGATCGATAGGATAACCGATCCCATGGAGCTGACGGCAACGTTCAACGCTGCCGGCAACAGGACATTGCTCCTGACGATAGACGGATCCGGATCCGTGGAGGTAGAAGGCTCGACCGAACCGTACACATCAACGGTGCTCCTGTACTTCCCGATAAGCTCATCCGTTAAACTCACCGCCGATGTGTCCAACTTCATAGGATGGTCCGGCGAGTTCAACTCGAACGCTGCGGAGGTAACGGTGCTCTTGGACGTCAACAGGGAGATGACCGCGCACTTCGGCGCTTCAAACGCTGTGCTTACCTTGACGATAGCCGGTACAGGTACCGGATCCGTCACGGTCGAGGGTGTGACGTACGATTCGGACACTCTGCTTTACTTCCTGACCGGCGCGACCATAACGCTGAGCGCACCGGCGCTGAACTTCATCGGATGGTCCGGTGCGGTCACGGCGAACACGTTGGACATAGAGTTGACGATGAACGGCGATAAGGCCGTTACGGCATCGTTCGACAGTGTCCTCGGCAACAGCAAACTGTCACTGACGGTGTCCGGAACGGGATCCGTTGATGTGACCGCGGGAGGCGCGACCAACACTTACACATCGTACACGGAGATGTACTTCGTGAACGGAACCTCGGTGACGCTGACCGCTTCGACGACCGACTTCATCGGATGGTCCGGCACATTCAACTGGAATGCTGCGCAGGTAACGACGGTCATGGATGTCGATAAGGCACTGACCGCGTCCTTCAGCTCTAACGCTGTGCTTACGTTGACGATAGACGGTACGGGTGCCCAACCCGTCGTGGTCGAGGGTGTTACGTACAATGAGTCCATTGTGCTTTACTTCATGGTCGACACGACCATAACGCTGAGCGCACCGGCGCTGAACTTCATCGGATGGTCCGGTGCGGTCACGGCGAACACGTTGGATATAGAATTGGAGATGGACGCTGACAAGGCGATCACGGCAACGTTCACCGCCGCCGGCAACAGTAAACTGTCGCTGGATGTGGACGGACCCGGATCCGTCGATGTGATCGCGGACGGCGCGACCAACACATACACGACGTACACCGAACTGTACTTCGCGACCGGGACCGTGGTCACACTGACCGCTTCCACGATGTACTTCTTCGAATGGACAGACACGTTCACGGGTACGATAGTGGCGTACTCGGAGACGATAACCGTCACTATGAGCGGCGACGCCGGACGGATGGCAACATTCGACAGCGGCGCGCCCGCTGTCATACTGACCCTGACGATCACCGGTGCAGGATCGGTGAACGTGAATGGTGTGACCTACAGCACAATGGTTGCGCAAGCACTGCACTTCCGGGCGGGAACGTTGGTCACGCTCATCGCCGACACAACGGACTTCATAGGATGGACAGGCGATGTGGTCGCCAACGCAGACAGGATAACATTGGACATGACCACCGGCATGGCGATCACGGCAACTTTCGATAACACCATCGGCAACAGTAAACTGCTGCTGACGATATCGGGAACGGGTTCCGTGGACGTGGTAGGTTCGACCGACCCGTGTACATCAACGACAACGCTGTACTTCCTGACCGGAACAACAGTTACGTTAACGGCCAACCCGACGAACTTCGTAGGATGGACGGGCGAGATAACATCGTATGCGGCGACCGTGAATGTGACGATGAACGGTGACAAGAACATGACGGCATCGTTCGATAACGTCCTCGGAAACAGGATGATCGACCTTACGTTCGCCGGCACGAGCGCCGGATCGGTGAATGTGAACGGTGTCGTTTACGATGCATCCGACATACTTTACTTCCGTACCGGGACGACCGTTACGCTGACCGCCGACGTACTGAACTTCGGCGGATGGTCAGGCGACATAACGGCGAACACATTATCGCTGACGGAGAAACTGGATGAAGACCTCGCACTGACCGTGACGTTCGACACGGCCGGCAACTACAGACTGTTGCTGACGATATCCGGAACAGGCGGATCCGTGAACATAACGGGTGCGACCTATCCGTACACATCAACGACAACGCTGTACTTCCTGACGGGAACAACAGTTACGTTAACGGCCGACCCGACGAACTTCGTCGGATGGTCGGGCTACAAGACATCACAGACACTGGCTGTGGATGTGCCGATGGACGCCGACAGGAATATGACGGCGTCATTCGACACCGTCCTCGGTAACAGGACCATCGACCTTACGTTCGCCGGCACGAGTGCAGGATCGGTAGATGTGAACGGTATCGTTTACGACGCATCCGATGTGCTTTACTTCCGTACCGGAACGACCGTTACGCTGAAAGCCGATGAAACAAAATTCGTCGGATGGTCGGGCGACATAACGGCGAACACGGCGACGCTGGTGATCGAGAACATAGCCGAAAGCATTGCGCTGACGGTAACGTTCGCAGTCAGTAACAGCAAGCTGTTGCTGACCATATCGGGAGCCGGTTCCGTGGACGTGGCGTACGGAGGTATGACCAACACTTACACGCTGACGGTGAACCTGTACTTCCCGGTAGGCACAACAGTTCCGCTGACGGCCCACCCGACCGACTTCGTAGGATGGTCCGGTGCCATGGAATCCCAGGCGCTGGCAATAGCGATACTGATGAACGCCAACAAGGACATCATGGCGGGCTTCGATAACGTCCGCGGCAACAAGACGATCGATCTGACGATAACCGGAAACGGTTCCGTGACGGTCGACGGTGTGACGTACAGCTCGAACGTTACGTTATACCTTGTGACCGGGGCTCTGGCGACCGTCGATGCGGTGCCCGATGCCGGCAATCTGTTCTCAAAGTGGACAGGCGTGCTTACCGGTAACGAGACGCCGCAGAATCTGCAGATGAGCGAGAATAAGACGCTCGGAGCGGTGTTCCTGGAGATCGGCACGCTGATCACGGTAACGGGTACGATCACCGACATCGAAGGTGTCGGTATCCCCGACATCGGCATATACGATGGTGAAACGTTACTTGCGACAACGGACGAGAACGGAGTGTACTCGTTCACGGTAGAGGTCGGAACGAACGTCACGATAACGGAGGTCTTCGGTTCAAGATACTCTCTTGATCCGGAAGATCAAGTGCCGTTGGATCTCGGTTCGGTGACATACGATCTGGATGGTATAGACTTCATCGTCTACAGGTCGAACGATATACCCGTGTATATCTTCCTGCTGCCGATGATCGCTCTGCTGCTCATCGCGCTGGCGGGATACCTGTACTGGTTCATCGCGATGCTGTACAGGAACGCGCTCGATGTCTTCATGATACACTTACAGGATGTGAAGATAAAGGGCAAGGAGAGGGCGCACAAGGGCAAGAAGTATAAGTTCAAGATCGAAGGCGCACACACGGAGAACTTCGTGATGTACCAGGTCGGTGAGGAAGGAGAATGGAAATTCCTCGAACCGAGCAAGAAAGGAGTGTACACCATACCCAAGGAAGAGGTCACTGACCATATGACCCTGCACCTGAAGTGATGAACCTTCCGTAAACACCTTAAACAATTTTCATTTTTCACGGATGAGCGGACGCTCTTAAGACAGGAAGAGGATCATACTCGGCCGAACAGGTGGGTCGGTTCACAATCTGTTATAACGACGTCAAGGAACTCTCCTATCCTGTGCTCGCCGGATATTATGACGGGTCTGTAATTCCCTGTTCTTGCGATCATCGTTCCGTCCTTTCCGTATTCGGTCACGAGAACGCGGGAAATCTTCCCTATGAGGCTCTTATTGCGGTCCATTGCCTCGTCGGATTTCGTTGACGTGATCTCGCGTGAACGTTCTTTGCCGGTGCGGCCGTGAATGCGGCCATCCATTAACGACGCTTCCGTTCCGGGTCTCGCCGAGAATCTTGTTACGTTAACGGTATCAGGCGATATTTTGCGTATGAGATCGACACTCATCCTGTGGTCATCATCAGTCTCCCCGGGAAATCCTGTTATGATGTCCGTGGATATGCTGATGTCCTTGTGCACAGCCCTCATTCTTTCAACCATATCGCAGAACTGTGAGGACGTGTATCTTCTTCCCATCGATTTGAGTATGCGATCGCTGCCGCTTTGTACGGGGATGTGTATGAATCTGTACACGCGCTCGTCTGACATCACCGCCATGAGCGGATCAAGGATCCTTTCAAGGCTGTCGGGGTTCATCATCCCTATGCGTATCCTGTATTCTCCCGGCACTTTCAGCAGATCGCCCAACAGTTCCGGTAATGAACTGTTTATGTCAAAGCCGTAACATGCCGTGTCCTGCGCCGTTATGAATATCTCTTTGAACCCGTCGGATACCACTTTCCTGAACTGTTCCGATATCTCTTCCACCGGGTAACTGACAAGCGATCCTCTGGCGTATCTGGTGATGCAGTACGTACATTTCCCGAGGCATCCCTGGGCGATCGGTATTATTGCCGGGCCTATATCGTTGTTGGTCCCTTTACCCGTTCGCAGGCCGTTATCCTCACATCCTATGCGCCCGTACTTATCTGCAACCATCTCAGGAAGGGCATCATATGATCCCGGGGGCAATATTATCGCATCCGGTAACCTTATCGATATCCTGGATCTCTGGACCTTTGCCATGCATCCGGTGACCACGATCTCTTTCTTCATCCTCTTCAGTTCGGATATCCGGTCGATCATTTTTCTTTCAGTGGTGTCAACAACGGTGCAGGTGTTCAGTATCACGATATCCGCGTCTTCAACGGAATCCGCGGGAGAATATCCCATCTTTTTCATCTGATCTGATATGGCGCCGCCTTCGCCGTAATTCATGGTACAGCCGTAGGACTCGACGAAATATCTCATCATCAATCACTGACGGATCAACGTGTGGGCGCTTCCTGCGTCACGGCGCCGAACGCCGTCTGGCCCGAGATATTCGTTATCTTAGCCTTCACTCTCGCACCTTTCACGGTTCCGGGAACTACCACTATGTAACTTTCAAATTTGCCGATACCGTCGCCCTTCTTTCCTACGTCGTGAATGAACAACTCGACAATATCGCCCGCTTTCAATCCTGCCACCGCATCTGATTTGGAACCTTTCTTGGCGTTGACCGGCCTGCGCGCTCCGCAGGCTTCGCATTCCAGTACCAGCGTTCTGCCTTCTTTATTCATGTGTGTATCAGGAAGGCCGCATTCAGAGCATATGACGAACGTGTCCGTATATTCCTGTATCCTTTCGGATATCTGCGCCGTACTCAATTTCGCTTTGAGCACCGCTCTCCTTTCTTCGATGTCGCCCGGCGTACCGAGTTCGCGTAAAAGGTATTGAAGGACATGCTTCGGGTCCCTTCTCAGTTTATTCGTTATATCAATGAAATTCCTTACGACGGTGATCTTACCTTCCTGAAGTATGTCTATCTCGGGCAGAGAGAAACGCTCATGGTTCTCTATTGTCTCCGGAAGACAGTTCTTGGCCCTGTCCAAAAGCGATAGGTAATCATCGTCGGTCATGTTATCAGGTGCACACGATGTGCATTTG
>Ga0123353_10008271_pt1 | contig 14184 bp, 9 predicted proteins | sample TergutLab28metaG_3_FD_92763 | JGI IMG/M metagenome (GOLD analysis project Ga0123353, IMG submission 92763) | Labiotermes labralis P3 segment gut microbial communities from Petit-Saut dam, French Guiana - Lab288 P3 | ecosystem: Host-associated > Arthropoda: Insects > Digestive system > Gut ... | reverse complement strand
CTGCGCAAGAAGGACTCTGCACCATGGAGTAAGTAAGTAAGTAAGTGATGGGGGCATGGACTGGATTGATCCGGCTCAGAATACGGACAAGTGACGGGCATTTGTGAATGCGGTAATGAACCTACGGGTTCCATAAAAAGCGTGGAATTTCGTGACTAGCTGATAACCGGTTAGGTTCTCACGAAGGACTCTTCTCCATGGATTAGTAAGTAAGCAAGCAAGCAAGTATTTCTTCTCGCTACGTGTTCAAACAACACTTCTGAACTGCTGAATTGCAATAGGAATCAATTACGACGTCCGTAGAGCTGCACGCCTGACACCATTCCCCATTGTGCTACACAATGCAAGTGTTAATCTCACGTTTCAATGCAGACCCCACAGATAACAACACAACTGTGGGGCCCTAGTCGAAATGTGTACAAAGTTGCTCCGTTGTACGCCATGGCGGAGTTGAGACGCAGCTCTCCTCATTCTTAAACTTGAAACTAGATGCCAGTGAGTGCAAAGCTACACGCACTGTCTGCTTCATCCCCTGGAAAAGAGTCTCTGGTGCCCACTGAGTATGAGGCTGAGTGGGTCCGCGAAACGTTCTGGGTGCTTTGGAGAAGAGACACTTCACTTCATCCTACCAGGAAACGAACCACGACTCTTCCGGTTGGCCAGTCCATAGCCTAGTAAATGTACAGACTGTGCTATCTCAGCTCCTAGAAAAAGTGTGTGATGACGTATTACAAACTATAAACTGGCAGTATAAGTGATATTAACCCTTTAAGGAAGGAACTGTCTGATTTAAAGACCCAGTTCGTACCGCGTAGTAAACACTCTCTGCATCGGTTATAAAAACCGATAAGTTAAAGCGACATAGAAAAATAATCGCTGTTTGTTCTGAGATCCACGCAAAACACATAAATGCATTGTGGGAAGAACGTAGAATTTCTGAATGTTAAACCTGGTGGTACATTAAATAAGTCTTAGGCTTCGAAAGGTTCAAACCCATCACAGAATGTCCCGCATGAGTGGGGAAATCCGGTGGTGTACATATCTTCCAAAACTCTGAGCTCAACCCCAAAATCGGGGACATCAGAACGGTGACAGCAGGTAAATTCCATACTGAGGGCCCACAAATATTAGGCGTCATCGCACCAAAATCAGTCACCCGAGCGACCAGAAATTTGTGCACTTCTGGGGCAAACCTACCAAAACCCTTCACATAATTCACCTTATTTCGTCGTGCGATATTCTCAAATTCGCCACGAACGTATATCGGAGTGTCTTCAGCTGCCAAGTTTCCACAGCACTCCACATACGTTTCCAAGGAACTGTTTTTTTCCCGCTCTTCCAAATTCGCCGTAAGACATTGTACTGTACTCATTACCTAGACCGAGACGGAGTATTTCACTATGTTGTCTGAGGATTTATGGAAAATTTCTGTTGAAAAATGTACTACTTGGAGAAACACAATGTTGGTGCTCTTTACCGGCATCCAAAGGAATTTTTTTTTTCTGATGAAGTAGTGCCGTCAAGTTTTGCTTGTGAATACTCTCACGGACATAATCACCACGATAAATCATCACGCATTTATTCGTAGGAAGCAGAACAACTGATAACATGTCAATAAGAAAGTGGAAAAGGCACTTTAATGATATTCCCAAGTCAAGTACAGGAAGGTGAAAAATAAATCACATTAAGAAAACGGAATTCGTCGCTATTTCCACACTTCGGTCCCTCATGTTCCTTGGAGCAGAGTCCTTCTTGAGAAGCTAACCGGTTCTTAGCTAGGCAACAAGTTCCCCGTTTTTTATGGAACCCGAGGGTTCATTACCGCATTCACAAGTGCCCGCCACCTGCCCCTATCCTGAGACACATTGATCCAGTCCATGCCCAAACATCCCACTTCCTGAAAATCCATCTTAATATTATCCTACCATATATGCCTGGATCTTCCAAGTTGTCCATTTCCCTCAGGTTTCCCCACCAAAACCTTGTATTCATCTCTTCTCTCCCCCATACTTGCTAAATGCCCCAGCCATCTCATTTTTCTCGATTTTATCACTCGAACAATATTGCGTGAGAAGTACAGATCATTAATCTCTTCGTTATGTAGTTTTCTCCACTCCCCTGTTACCTCGTCCCTCTTAGGTCCAAACATTCTCTTCAGCACCCTATTATCAAATTCCCTCAACCTACGTTCCTCCCTCAATGTGAACGACAAAGTTTCACACCCATACAAAATAAGAGGCAAATTTATTGTTCTGTATATCTTAACCTTTTGATACCTAATGTCAACTATAGTGGTCGTACCGCACCGCTAATCTCTAAGTTGCATTTTGTATATTTATTCAACAAATATAGGTACTGAATATTTTAAACAAGGTATATACTCTCCGTTTTTTTCTCTTCAAAACGCAGTTTGTTTCATAATTCTAACTTATTTGGTTCCTGTATTATTCACATTTTATATACAGGGTGTGCTAAAATTAAAAAAATAATTCCGGCGCCAAAAGTTTAATCTTTATATTTTTAGACTAAAGATTCTGCACCGAATGATAGAAGCATTCCCTGACTTCAATCTGCGTTTATTTCCTTCCCGAATAGAATTTTATACTTCGATCCTCACAATTTATTTCTAAAAACAAACACCGATTGTTTCGTTGCCAGCGATTTTAAGTGCGCGGAAATGAAACGTAAGAGCTCAATTAATTAAAAAAGTCCCATCCGAATACAGAGCTCTACCATTCAATTAAAACAGGCTTTGTCAAGCCGGTCGAAAAAGAAACATTCAGTGCGGTTAGCCTGCGACAAAACATCCCAGTGGCAAACTGTAAATATCTATGGCGAATAAAATGTGCACAGAAACGGTTAATTCTTTTACAATTCAAATATTATCATTTTTTTTAATCGTAGGACTAGGAAATATGATTTGAAGATTAAAAAATGTCGAGGTAAAGTTCTATCTTCCATATCGTCGTCCTTTTGGGGTTCGCGTCCTGCGTCAGCGTTAGTAAACAAACACACTACGAACTACAAAAGATCAGGAAGTTTGCACATATGTTATCGAGTGATGCGTCGAGACCCTTTGATGATTAACGCCATCTGTTAGATGCAAACTAAGTACGTCCTCCTAAAAGTGTAAAATGAATAAAACAAAGAATAATATTTTTATACACAGAACGGACATAAATCTACACAATTCTAATTTATGTTACATGAAAATCTGATAAATCAATATATATAACACCACTTTATTTACACTATAGTTTTGTAAATTATATGCTCTTATTGTTACGTTTATGCATTCTTATTGTTATGTATGTTTTGTTCTGTATATTCTGTTTTCATCACGCCAACTGGCACTCTACGGCTACCCTGATTGAGGTTTTTCCGTGCTTTTTCCTCAGTTGTAAGGCAAATGCCAGGGTATAACTCGCAAAGACGGGGCACGGCCCGCACTCTTCCAAATTAGTTGTGTTGTTCTATGTATTGCATGCGTTAATTGTGTTGTTCTATGTATTGTTTGTGTTAATTGTGTTGTTCTATGTATTGCTTGTGTTAATTGTGTTGTTCTATGTATTGTTTGTGTGTAAATGTGTACTGTACTACTGCCACCGGGTGTCAACCAACTTACAGTTAACAAATGTATCATATCATATACACTGCTATATGTTTCAGCATTCCGGGTGCCATCCTCATTTACCGATACATTTTGTGAGCAGTTATCAGTTAGACAACTGCCACGTAACATAAAACACGCTGATCTTTAATCTGATATGTACATATTGACACGTGTTTTGTTGACCTGCTAACAAAATGTATCGGAACTCCCTCAGGGTGGCTACTTTGAGGGCTGAAACATGTAGTTGTGCATGGAGTGAATAAAGTGGTGTTAACATAGGCAGTGCATTAGTAGGATTTTTACGTAAAATAGTGCCATTAGTGCACGGATATGGACAGGAGTTTAATGTAATTTCTCTCTGGATGCAATAGGCCCAGGAATGCAAACTGTAGTCCGCTGTGTAATCAGATTTTAATGACGCACATACATACAGTGAGGTTCCCGTGAGTAGTCAGGCACCTACTCAAGTCTCATGCACACAACTTCGTAAACGCGCCATGCATAACAATATCTGTAAAGGTAAATGTAAAGGTAAATGTAAAGGTAAATGTACAAGTAAAGATAAAGTTCGCCCTAGGACAGTCCACGAAGGCCCAGAGGGGGAGACGAGGTGTAGCTCTACTCTTTCTTTAACCTCGGCGCTAGATGGGGTGGGTGGTCAACGCCACGCCCCGGCCGATTTACCGCCGGGAATGTCCCGGTACCCATTTTATAGGGGGCTGGGTGAGCCCCAGGGCCGGTCTAGACGGGTGCAGAAAATCTCGCCCCCACCGGGATTCGATCCCCGGACCGTCCAGCACGTAGCGAGTCGCTATACCGACTGAGCTATCCCGGCCCGGTGTAACAATATCTGTAGAAGATCGCATCCTCCCAAAATGTTTCGGACAAGTGGTGGACAATGATCGAACGCAGACAGCTTCCTCTATGTGCCCCCCAAAAAAGGGGGAATGCGGTGGCCAAGTGATAGGTCGGTCTCTTCGGCGTATAAAATCCCAAAAAAGGGCAGATCTCAAGAGGTATAATGTTTTAAACGCGATATTGAAATTTCAAACTCCATCATGAAATATTTATCCCAGACACATAACGCATTGTGACGTATATAATGGGTCAAAGAAACTGCCAGATATTTGGTGTGTTTAACGACGCCGTTATCATCCTCTTCTGTTATGTAGTTTCGAAGCAGCAATTTTAAAAAATTAATTGGGCAGCACTTCCTTCTTTAGCGTAAGCCGGTGTAGGTCAGACGGCATAGGGAATGGCTACGGCTGGAGGGTCCGGGTATCGAATCCCTGTGGCGGACAGATTTTTCGCACCCGCTCAGACCGGATCTGAGGCACACTCAGCCTACTGTACAACGGGTACCTGGTCTCTTTCCCTGGTGGTAAAGCGGCTGGGGCGTGGCGTGACCACCCACCCCCATCTAGCGCCGAGGTTAAAGAAAGAGTCATGTTACATCTCTACTAACCCCCTCTGGGGCTTGATGGTCTGGTGTACGGTAAACTTCACCTTTGCCATTTTGTCTTCTTTGGTGCTGAATAATTTTGGCAGTTAAAAAAACTTATTAAACACAAAATTCAGTTCTCAGGCGTGTTATTAAATAACCTACGGCCTTCGTGACCACTAATCAATATATCATATTGGGTTTAAAAAAAAAAAGAGGAATGTTCATTTTACGTTCTGTGCTACTTTGTGGGACCTGGTATAATGCCTCTGTTCTGAACCTACTGTCATGGCAGTGAAGTCTATTAACATCATCATCATCATCATCGTATATGTTTCATGGATTTGGGCCCCTTGTTGACCCGTTCCGGTCTTACGTATCCAGAAGTCTCTTCAAAGGTCTACCATGATTCCTTCTGCCAGTTGGGGAGTAGTATTTCATTACCCTGGGTAATCCATTTCGAGGCATTTTATTTACATGTTGTATCCAGCTTCTTTTGTATTCCAGTACTTTTTCCAAAATTGGTGTTATTTTTAACTCCTTTGCAATGTGTGCATTTGTTTTGTAATCTGTCCCAGTGTATCCTGCTGTTCTTCTCAAGTATTTCATCTCTGCTGCTGTTATTCTTCTACTAACACTGCTAAATTTGTGGTAATATGAGAGATGGTAAAGAATGGGGAGCTCTTTAAAGTGTGGTTTCTGTACATGTAACGAAATGTGGTTTACCCAATTGCAACACGAATCAGTTAATCAATCAATCAATCAAATCAAACACACAATGCCCTTCTTCTTTTAAGTAATATACTCCAAATGCCCGCCAATTTCGATGCGGTCCACCTAGTCACAGAATTAAAACTGCTACAGCCAACAACGTCAAATGAAGATATACAAACCTGCGCTTAATAACTCAAAATGGGCAGTTAGCAAAATAAAAGAAGAAGAGGAAACAGAAAATATAATAATAGGATAAAGCAAAATTTGAACTATATAGAGACAGAGACAACAGGTTCAAATAAACAATGGGAGAACTTAAAACATGCAAAAGAGACATCAGGGAAATTAAAGCAACAACTTAGAAAACCGTGGTTACGTGAAAAAAGCAATAACCCTAATGGAACAAAGAAGAAAACACAAGCACGATAAAAACAAGTGAATATGGCCGACTTATAGACAAGCTAAGAAAGATAATGGAGAATAGCTTGGACAATACTGTGAAGAAATTGAGAACCAGGTTAATCGAGGAAATACTGAAAAGTAATACAATCTTATTAGAAAGTTTTTTGGAAAATACAAAATAAAACATATTATTGAATCAAAAAAAACTCTTATAGAAGAAGAATAAATAGCAGATAGATGGCAACAATACATTGCAGAGTTATACAATGATTCAGAAAAACTTGAAGAATTGGAAAGAAAGGAGGAGATTAATCCCGAAGAACTGGGCCCAACAATAACAAAGGCAGAATTTGAAAACGCATTAAATGAATTGAAATTTTAAAAAAATATGAAGTAGATAACATACCAGCAGCGTTACTGCAGGCACTTGATGAACAGACTAAACATACTGTATACTTTTTTGAACAGAGGCATCACTATGTGCTCGTAAAGGCAATATAATATTAAACAATGTACGTCAGCTCAACTACATTGTTACACAAGGTAATTACATAGGCTACGTGTTTCGACTATTGTTCAGTCATCTTCAGGCCTATTTTGTCAGTTGAGTCACAAGATTCTATGCACACATTGGGATCCCATCGTGTTTACATTCATGGAATATACAAAAATTAAATCATTTGTCTCTCAGGTGTGACGTGCACTGACAAAATAGGCCTGAAGATGACCGAACAATAGTCGAAACAAGTAGCCTATGTATTTATCTTGTGTAATAAAGTAGTTGTGCTAACGTACATTGTTTAATATTATAATACTTTATACTGTCTTGTTAATAACAAATATACAACAGGAAAAACTCCTGAAGGTTTCAAGAAAAGTATAATGGCAACATTACCAAGGAAAAGCAACTAGACAAAGCGTGAAGAATACAGAACCTTAAGAATCTTGACACACAATATCTAAAATTTTAACAAAAATCATTTTGGGACGAATAGAGAAAAACATTGATGAAAACCTAGCAGAAGACCAATTAGGCTTTCGAAAGAATGGAGGCACACGAGAAACTATTGTGTGTTTGGGAAACAAAGTACAGAAAAGTTTTACAGTAAACAAAAAGGTATATATTACCTTTGTAGACTTACTGAAAGCGTTTGACAAGGTAAATTGGAAATTATGATGAAGATACTAAAGATGATAAAAATAGACTACAGAGATAGAAGAATTATTAGAGAATTATACAAACATCAAACGACATATATATAAATAAAAGAAACTAAAAGAGGAGCAGCAATGAGAAAAGGAGTGAGGCAAGGCTGCAATTCATCGCCGTTTTTATTTAATATATACATAGAATAAGCTAACAATGAATGTAAAGAATATTGCACTGGAATTAAGGTGAATGGAGTGCGAATACAGATGCTAAGGTTTGCTGATGATATAGCGATTATAGCGCAAGGTGAACTAAATTTAAAAAGAACATTAGAGAGCTTAGATGATATTTTAAAAAGTAGCTATAAAATTAAAATTGAGAGGATAAAAACAGAAGTTATGGTTTGCTCCAAAGATTTTGAAAATATTAATATTAAAATTGATGACAACGCCCTAAAGCAAATGCCAAAATTTAAATACATAGGCAGTATAATTACAGAAGATAGGAAAAACAAAGAAGATTTAAGACAACGAATTAAAGAAGCTAAAGTTATGTTTAATAATAAAAAACAACTACTGTGTTCGAATAACTTTAGTTTGGAAATGAAAAAGAAACGTATAAAAAGTTGTATTTGGAGTGTTGCTGTTTGTGGATCAGAAACAGGGACCCTAGGAAAAAATGAAGAGAGGATCATAAATGCGTTTGAAACAGGGTACTGGAGAAGAATGTTAAAAATAGAATGGACAGATAGAATAACGAATGATGAAGTGTTTCAAAGGGCGAAAGAAGAAAGATTACTTTTAAAAATTTTAAAAAATAGACGCCATTCATGGATAGGGCATACAATTAGGCTTAACGAGTTTGTAGTAAACATCCTAGAAGGAGCAATATTGGGAAAAAATGCCGTGGGAAAACCTGGACTGCAATACTTAAAGGAAGTCGCCAGAAACACAGCAGCTGACAGTTATACAGCAATGGAAAGAATGGCTTGCAACTAATCCATTTCGAAAGGTGCCAACCGATCAAAAATTGCCGCTGGCACTAAAACAGCCCCTTGTCAGGAGCGTGATTGTGGCGCCACAAATGGAATCGCGAATTAATTTAAACATTAGTTACAATGGGCGTGTTTCCCAGCAGAAGCGCCGCAGAAACTGAAGCGCTATGAAAGCTCTCTGTCGCTTGTCCCTACTAACCAGGAGGGCCACAAATCTGGCGCGCCACAGCGAGTGACACATTGTCGTTTCGATGCCCTTCAGACGCGCCACTATTTGTGACGCTACGAACATGCCCGTGGAAGGGCTCTTTCACTCCTCGTTCATTCTGTAGGCTGTCTTACGACTGGTCCACAACCTCTTACTAAGCGAGTTCAATTTTCAGTGTCCTCTCTTTTCCTTAAGACCAACCAGTAGCTGCTTAGTCTTCTTCCTCTCTTTCGGCCACTTGTATCCTTCCCTCTATCTTTCCTTCAATAGCATGCTTTATACAATATAATTCACTGCAAATGGGCTGTCACCCAGTGGCAGTGGTTATTATGCATGCACGTAAATATGAAATAAAGATAACATAAATATGAATTAAGCATCTAAGAAATTTAAGTCGGGAGGGCTAAATGAGAAGCATGCAGTAGCAACTTGGAGTGTTGGGAACCATCTCAGCACTCGCGTATAGACACAGGGAAACCAAGAAAACCCTGTGCCGAGGTGGCCGGTCGTAGGATTTTCCCGGATACTGACTTCTAGCCAGCAATCCAGCAAATAAAGTATGTAAGGCAGTTCTTTCGCAAGATGTGACCAATCCACTCATCCTCACCACATTTCAAAACTTTCCACGCGTTTCTAATCTACTTTCCGAAGTGTCCAAGTTTCAGCACCATACAAAGTTATGCTCCAAATGCAGCAGTTTACTAATTTCTTCCTTAAACTTACGTCCAATTTGCTCTCGAAAAATCTTTCTCTCTTAATGTTTCTTATTACATTAACCAGTGACAAAGAATCGACCACGACTGGGTGAGCGGACGACACTGAAAAGAGGTTCCATATCAAAATGGCGGAAAACAAGTCTAGATGGGAAAAAAACGCGATAGATTCTAAACATTTCACGTTTAAATGCAAACACAAACGTACTCTAACATGTGTTATCAGGAATAAAGACACGTGCCTGTTACGTGGGGAGATGTAACACAGACTATTATCGATAAGCGTCTCAAGATCGATATTTAACACGTTTATTGTAGACTGAACTGGGAGAGTTACAAGGCGTCCATTTGAAATTGGTAGCAAAGGGTGAGCGAAAAGTCCCTGCGCACCCACACCTGTGCAAGAAGGGTCCTGCACTGTGCTGAAAGTGGGGCAGTCCCGTACATAAAACACTTCACGTGGCACACGTGAATTTGTCACGTCCTAACGCCAGCACATCCAACAATTACTGTAGCTGTAAGCACTGCACATCACTGTGACTTGCGCTGTAACCTTTCTGCTCACCCTGTATTTTAATGCCACTACACCTATGCGAATGTGGGCCGGGTAGCTCAGTCGGTATAATGACTGACTACGGGCTGGACGGTCCGGGATCGAATCCCGGCGGGGTGGGATTTTCCGCGCCTGTCCAGACCGGTCCTGGGGCCCACCCAGCCTCCTGTACAATGGGTACCGGGTCTTTCTCGGGGGTAAAGAGCGGCCGGGGGGTGACGCTGACCACTCACCCCCTTCTAGTGCCGCGGTCATGGAAGAGTAGAGCTATACCTCTACCCACCCTCATGGGCCACACCGGGCCTGTAACGGGATCACTTTACCTTTCTTTGCTCTTCTTATATTCAGACAACCGCCACTGACTCCACATACATCTTACTTATAAACTTTTTCACTAAGTGGGTTTCGAATCCCGATAGAGGCAAAAGATTTTTTCTTCTCCCAGACGTCGAGACCGGCCCTGGCACCTTCCCAACCTCCCACTCAAAACGTACCGGGATTCTTTCCCGGCGATAAAGTGGATGAAGCGTGAAATCAAACCACTCACCACCTAGTGCCGAGGTTAATATTATGTGGAGCTGCACCTTTACTCCCGTTACATTTCCCTTCATGGCGTGGATAGGGAAACCTTTACCTCCATTATTCCAGTAGTTTACAAGTACACGACGAAGAATCATCATATATATATATATATATAAAGATAAAGGTAAATTTTTCCCGTTACAGGCCCTTTGTGGCCCAGGGCCCTGCAGGGCACTCTTCGCAACATAACATTACAAAACATGGCATGCTGCCACAATACCCTACTAGTACAACGTGGTTAATTTATGACTGGTTTTAATGTGGCTTTTCATGTGACTTTAGCAAGGCAAAGAAATACAGCTCCCTGATGATGGTCTTAGGACCGAAACATGTCGGAGCAGTTTTAGTGTTTTAATGTATAACTTTTATATAAGTGCATTAGTTGGTATAACAATTGAGTAACATATTTTATGTTCAGTAAAGGTTTTTTGACAATCGTATCGTTTATGAGATAATGAGGAAAAACAACTGCAGTGCCGCGCAGGCCACAGATGACAACATGGCGCATGCGCGTTGCATGGTGGATACCTACGGCTACAAACACACACTCAGAATAGGTAATACTTATTGCTTTTCCACTGCAACAATGCTTACTCGGACGCGCATCATTGTTACGTTATACGTAGAATGCCTGTCTTGTTGAACGAAAATCCTGTTGGTGCGGCCAGTAACCAGTAGGCCATACCAGGTTAAATAGCTAAATACCCACGCATAATACGCTGGCATTTATTTCTGCCCATCTTTCAAGCTTTCGCTGTTTCTAATGTGTTCTCTCCGCGACAGATATTGAAAGTCCACACACTTGCTAGTGCTAACAGAAGCTGCACAAGAAGCTCCCTGGAAACATTCGTAAATATTCAGACCTTAAACTGTCAACAGCTCCGCTCTACACATTTTCTGGCCACACGCCCTCTTAAGAAGAATATCTTTATCACCACGAGTTCTGCCTCAGGTTTTCCATTTTAGAGGACAGACATGTATAAAAACAGGGGCAAACTTTGCACTTTACAGAAACCCTGCTACTACTACTGACACTATAGCCATAACAATTACATCTTCAAAAACGTTAGTATAAATATACAGTGATGTATCAGTCAAACACGACTAAACTTTATTATGTTTATCATTGTACTAGGGCAACATGTTTCGATTCTTACAGAATCATCCTCAAGCCCTTCTAAGAATACAGATCCTTACCTAGCAATGTTTAAAGGATCCATATTCTTAGAAGGGCCTGAAGATGATTCTATAAGAATCGAAACATGTTGCCCTGATACATTAATAAACATAATGAAGTTTTTTTTGCGTTTGACTGATACATCAATGTATATTTATACATGTGTTAAACACTTCGAGATGGCAAACATTAAAATTCATAAAATAAAATACACATATACAGAATGTATACTTAGGAGACCAATTACACTCAAATACAGTTTACAAAATAATTAAAAAAACACACATAGCATTGCAATATAAGTGATTGTTTACACAGTTCATACACCAACAAATGCACTCTTTATTAAACTTGATAAAGTTTTAGAATTTACTTTAAACATCACTTTGACTTGCCTCTACATGTTTCGGTCTACGACCATCATCAAGAAGCCTTCATTACAGCCTAACTAAAGTTATATTTAGGTTACAATTAACTAAAAAGTTTTAAAATTCACATTAAAACTCACTCCGACTTGCTCCTACATGTTTCGGTCAACGACCACCATCAGGGAGCCTTCACTAGAGCCTGGCTAAAGTCATATTAAGGCTCTAATGAAGGCTCCCTGATGATTGTCGTAGAGCGAAACGTGTAGGAACAAATCAAAGTGATTTTTAAGGTAAATTCTAAAACTTTATCAGGTTTAATAAAGAGTTCATTTCTTGGTGTATGAACTTTATAGATGTCAAAATGCACGGTACAATGATAAAAAAAATACGTGATTATTTATCAATCCGTTAAATCAATATCACGACAACAGATAAATTAAAAAACAGGTAACTTGAAATTAAATCTAATTTCTTGAAAAAGACATTTCAGTGCGAAGGCAAAGTATGCTGGTTTCTCTTTCTTAGGCTATAACAATTTAGACAGCAAGATTTACTTAAGTTAACAAACATTTTTGGAGTCTAGAGGCCATAAATTACTTCGTTGTCTACAATTATTATAAAACGAAAAATTAAATTTCAGTTTGATGTTAGTGAACATAAAATTGTGAATTTTTTTGTCTCATCCAAGTATATGGAAACCCTGAAATTTATCCACGAACCCCCCGTGGACACCCAGTTAAGAACTGTTGGTCTAAAGCAAGGACTCAAAACAGAATTCACAGTTTTGTTTGGTTCACATCCTTCTAAATACTTTCAGGTCGGGGATGAAAGTATTCATCAAAAGTGGTTTTAATGTGACAAATGGCCTCTTGACTTCACAGTACAAAACAGTCCTACCTCTCTCAAATAGATCTAAGACTTATGGGGATTGTCTGAAAATGATCATTCGAAAGAACGTCAGTGAAATGACGGCAAAAGTAATGCGGCTTAGGATCCCACAAAAACACTATTGAACATGTAACAAGAAAGGAAAAAATATTTTACAAAAGTCTCAATATTTACCCGCTCTCTCGTAAATTTGCATGGCTTCTTCGCTTGGAAAAGCAATAATGCGGAACTGTGACAGAGGTTCAGATATTACGTTCTGGTATTTTCAAGCAATCTGAGAACATTGTGACAGGGGCTTATGTTTGTGTATCGTGCGTAAATACAGACACAGAGAAATGAAGTTCGGCGCCCAAAACGATACAGGATTCGAAGATGCCTACTTGAATGATTACGTTACACGTGAAGACGACAGTGTACACAATGTTACACTGGACGGCTATATGTCCACACCATGGCAGATCAATACAGATCTGATGATAATTCCAGTGACGGCATTAAAATGCGAACTTAAGAAACATAACCAAAGCAACCCACGACAATTTCAAATAACCTAACCTAACATAACCTAACACAGCCTTACCTAACCTTATCTAACCTAGCTTAAATCAACTTAATCTAATCTAACCTAACCCAACCTAACCTAACCATGTCAGATCAATACAGATCTCATGATAATTGCAGTGACGGCATCAAAATGCAAATTTCCGAAACATAACCAAAGTAACGTACCACAATTTCACCTACCCTAACCTAACCTAACCCAGCCTAACGTAACCTAGCCTAAACCAACCTAACGTAACCTAACCTAATCAACCTAACCTAGCCTACCCTAACCTAAAATAGCATAAACTAGCCTAGCCTAACATAACGTAACCTAACCTAACCAACCTAACCTAACCTAACCAAACCACACCAATCCAAACCAAACCAAACCTAACTAAACAATACAAACCTAAACTAATCTAATATAATCACAAACAAGACCTTTGATAACCAAAACAATAAAAAATTACACAGACTGTGTGCTTATCAAATACGACAGTACAAACAGAACGATATGTGTGTGCATGAACAAATAGACAAAGAGGACCTTATCAGTGTGACAGACAACATGTCAGACGACAAAAACGCTGCTGACGGAGGGATCATTTTCGGTTGCCTTCCTGTACATCACAGAGGTGCAAGAACAACACAGAACAAACGATGCTGCAGATGGTGTAGGCCAACTCCGCGACGTAGTACACAGCCTTTACCAAGGCGTCCGTTACTTTCAGAATGATACAGGTACACGTAGACGAGAAAAGCACGGCCTTCCCTGCGCCGTTTTCACAAAACCTAACAATGATCAAAAGGATTATGTGCAGGTCTATTATGCTGAATT
>Ga0123353_10008270_pt1 | contig 14184 bp, 13 predicted proteins | sample TergutLab28metaG_3_FD_92763 | JGI IMG/M metagenome (GOLD analysis project Ga0123353, IMG submission 92763) | Labiotermes labralis P3 segment gut microbial communities from Petit-Saut dam, French Guiana - Lab288 P3 | ecosystem: Host-associated > Arthropoda: Insects > Digestive system > Gut ... | reverse complement strand
CACGGCACCGGACTCCGGGCGCAGGACATCGGAATCGAAATCAAAATTCACGCCGTAAAGCTGCACCTTGCCTGTTTTTTCCAGGCTCTCCTGCATGGCTTCAGTCGCGGTCTTTTCTTTCTGACCGGTGACGGCGCAGGGGGGATGGGTGTTGGAAACGCGGGTGAGACTCACCCTGAAAGCGTTATCCCCTTCCTTGCCGCCGGGTTTGGCATTATTCATGATAAGCAGATAGCCAGGATATTTGGCTTCCGTGATTCCTTTTGAGGCGGGAGCAAGCGCCATCACCCCTTGGCTCTGGCTGCCGTCCTTGGCGTAGGTGCGCGTGAAGCGGAACACATTGTTTTCTATACCGCCTGTCAAATCGCCAAGTACTTCACTGATGACTTTCAGGCCAACTCCCTTTTCGTGACCTGACCCATACACATAGCACCCCTTAATTTGCCCGTCTTTCTGGTGAAAGATCAGGAAAGGACTGTGGCTCGTTTCTTTGTGCTGGTTCACCATGTCACGATTGGCTGGAAGTTCCTGGTTACTGCTCCCGTAAATGTGATAGATACCGCTGAAATCCGTCCGTAATTGAACCGGTTGGTCGAACCGGCCATAGGCGCTGAAACGGGAAAGCCGATACCACCCGTAATTTGAACCGGACAAGGTGACACGCACATAGCGCCCGGAAGCTTTTTGTTTGAGCGGGATGGAAAAATCATACTTCGTGCTTGAAGCCGTAAGATAGGATTCGGGCACATCAAACCTCGCCACGGTCTGAAAGTCGCCATCTGGCGACTGGGAGAGCGCAAACTCAATCCGGCGCGGCATATTGTGGCGGTCTCTATCAACCCCGGAAACACGGAAGGACTGTATCGTCGCGGGCGTGGCAAACGAGTAAAAAAGGGTTACCTCCTGCGGCCCTTCTTTTTTATCGAGATCATCTCGTGAGAACGGATTCCCTGTCTGTCCGTAACTGATCCCTTCGATCTGGTTGTCGATACGATCAGTACTCTCATTCTTCTGTGCAGGCGTATAGGGGAATCCGCCGTTGAAAAAGTTCACCACGTCGATCAACTCGGCGTTGTTCGCGGTAGCGGCAGGTGTAGTTGCCTGTGCCATGACATTGGCAGACAAAACCGCGCCCAAGAGCAGGGTAAACGTTTTCAGGGAAGACATAGGAGACCTCATTGCCGGTAAAATATTATTTTATCATGAATTAGCAGAAAAGTCATACACCATACACATATCACAAACTTCACTTATGCGTTGAAACATCGCCAAAATTCTCCAAAGTCTTGCCCACTGCCGCATCCATTTGGGCTGCGAGCGCCGTATTTTCGGCAGATTTCATGACATCTTTACCACTCTGACCCGCTAACGATTTTGAGGCCGCTGCTGTCTGATTTCTCAAGATATCTCCATAAAATGTATACAGCCCAATCGACCCGATAGCGATGACCGCAACGATGATGATGTATTCCGTCATGCCCTGACCGGCCTGGCGAACATAACGGCGGACATTCTTCAGATTCGTAAGTTTCATGCCCTACGCTCCGTTTCAGGAACTGAAATTCCCTGTTTCCTGTGACATCACAGGAAACAGGAAAACGTTACTACTTGGCAGTCTTCTGGTCGCCAAAATTGGTCAAGTCTCTCGTGGTAGCATTTGCATCTGCTGCATTACCCGCAGCGGTGGCGGCATCTTTGTTCTCCTTATCACCTTTCTGGCCAGCCAGCGATTTCGCTGCCGACGCCGTCTGATGACGCAGCGCATCCCCAAAATATGTATACACGGCAATCGAACCGATGGCGATGACCGCAACGATGATGATGTACTCCGTCATCCCTTGACCAGCCTGACGAACCTTGCTACGGATTTTTGCAAAACGACTTTCCATGTGGGTGTTACCTCCAAAATTAAAAAAAAAAATATTACTGCCACGAGCAAAAACAGGGTACTCACGACGGATACTCATGAGTCTCTCCTCACTCTCCGATTGCCAGCATGCCCCGTACCTACGCGCCTTCCGGCAGATTGGACATGGGGAGCGTTACTCCCCATGTGTACTTCGACGGTCATGCTGATTAATTTTTGTAATTACGCAAGCGTAACATAACTGATAAAAATTATTTTTTTTCAAGGTACGAAATCACAAAGTGTTTGTCAACAGTTTTTTTTTTGCTGGTTAATGTGAATTATTACCTGGGCAGCTACGCAGCCGCATGGCTGTAAGGCCGCGCTGGCCATTTTTTCAGTGCCGCCAAGCGGGTCGACGGGCTTTTGCCGAAAAATTTCAGAAGTTTGAACAGTTCGCATGAAATTTACTCAAATGGGCACCTCGAAAAACATCAGGTTTGGATAAAAGATCAAAAATTTTTCCAATGAAATCAAAGGGAAATTTTTCTGACTCCATGAAACAAGGGAGTTTTTCAAGGTGCCCAAATGTACGCGAATTTATGCAGAATAGATTGATTTACAGGTATGGGCGGCGCATTTCATTTTGGTACAACTGGTGTGCGCTGACGGTTTCTCCTGCTCGACAGGCGTATAAATCCGGTTCCGAATGGACAGCGCCTACGGCGAGTTCCGCCGGATGTGAAGCCTGTGGAGAGGAAGGCCATCACGATTATCACGCCTACGCCGAAGTCGCTAACCCGCCCTCAGTCTGCACGATCTGTGGTTCTGACCGCCTCATCTTTCACCTCCTCAAGGTGAATATGACGACCGGACACTTCTCGCGCTACAGAACCGGACAAATCAAAAGCTCGCGACAGTTGTTTAATTATTTGTCGAGCGCGCCTGCCCTTGCTGTTACAATTCCGCCCCGTGGCGGGTCTCCCCGCATTGCAGCGCGGTGAACCTGGTCAGGGCCGGAAGGCAGCAGCCACAGCCGTTTCCTGTAAGTGCCGGGGGTCAGGCTCGCCACCCGAATCCAGTTCAAGCGTCGCGCATCGCGGCGCTTATCTTTTTGATCGGGTAAAATCTGCGCCCATGAGTTATCAGGTACTGGCTCGCAAATGGCGGCCAAAATCCTTTGACACCCTGATCGGTCAGGAACACGTCGTCCGGGCGCTTTCCCACGCGCTCGACACAAAGCGGCTGCATCATGCGTGGCTTTTCACGGGTACGCGCGGGGTAGGCAAAACCACGATTTCGCGCATCCTTGCCAAGGCGCTGAACTGCGAACAGGGCGTGAGCGCTACACCCTGCGGGCAATGCGAAGCCTGCCGCGCCATCGACTCCGACCGCTTTCCCGACTATGTGGAGATGGACGCAGCCTCAACCCGAGGGGTCGACGACATGACAGCCCTGCTCGACCGTGCCGTATACGCGCCCGTGGCAGGCCGCTACAAGGTCTACATGATCGACGAAGTCCATATGCTCACCGGACACGCCTTCAACGCGATGCTGAAAACGCTTGAAGAGCCGCCGGAGCACATGAAATTCATCCTCGCCACCACCGACCCGCAAAAAATCCCGGTAACGGTGCTGTCCCGCTGCCTGCAATTCAATCTCAAGCAGATGCCGCCGGGGCGGATCACGGAACACCTCGCGCATATTCTGGAAGCTGAGGAGATCCCGTTCGAACCGGGGGCGTTACGCCACCTTGCCCACGCAGCCAGGGGCTCGATGCGCGACGCACTTTCCCTGCTCGACCAGGCAATCGCCCACGGTGCGGGGCGCGTATTCGAGGAACAGGTGACTAACATGCTCGGCGCAGTGGGCGAAGATCACCTGTACGCAATCCTGGACGCGCTGGCCGAGGGCAACGCCGACACGCTGCTTACTGTAGCCGATGACATGGAATCGAGAAGCCTGTCGTTCGAAGCCGCCTTGCAGGCATTGGCAACCCTGCTGGCGCGGGTGGCGCTGGCACAGTTCGTCCCCAACGCTATTGCCGAAGAGAGCGAGCGCGCCCGGCTGCTGGCCCAGGCGGAACGGTTCGATGCCGAAACCCTGCAACTGGCCTACCAGATCGCCATTCATGGCCGCGACGAACTGCCGCTCGCGCCCGACGAATACACGGGTTTCACCATGTGCCTGCTGCGGTTGCTGGCTTTTCGGCCCGAACAGCCCTCCGCATCCGGCAGCAGCCCGACATCCGGTGGCAGCGGCAGTGGCAAGGCACGGCCTTTACCAACAAAAACCGCTACGCCCGGCACGCCTGCCACCCTTCCCTCACCTGCACCCGAAGCCGCTACGGATATAAAAGCGGCAGTCACGGCGGCGTTCGAGCGCGCTGACTGGCGCGAAGTCGTGCGCGCGCTCCGGCTGACCGGCCTGGCGCGTGAATGCGCACAGCATTGCGAATGGGTAAAATGCGAAGGAGATCGCCTGTATTTGCGGCTCTCGGACGCGCAACGCCACATACTGGACATGAATCGCGCCGTATTCGCGCGAATCGAAGGCGACCTTACCCGCACGCTTGGTCGCCCCATCCGGCTGGACTTTGAAACAGGTGCAATTGCTGGACAAACCCCGGCACAGCTTGACGAACTTGATCGCCGTGAACAGCAGGCGCAAGCGGTCGCGGCGCTTGAAAGCGACCCGTTCGTGCGTGAATTGATCGAACGTTTCGACGCCAGCCTGAGCGAAAGCACGGCCAAATTGTTGTAGCCTTATTACTTTACCCTTCACGGAGTTCGGATGATGAAAGGCGGACTTGGCGGCCTGATGAAACAGGCGCAGATGATGCAAGAAAATATGAAGAAAATGCAGGATCAAATCGCCTTGATGGAAATCGAGAGCGAATCCGGCGCAGGTATGGTAAAGGTGGTAATGACGGGCAAGTACGAAATACGCCGCGTTCAAATCGACCCCTCGGCGATGGATGACCGCGAGATGCTCGAAGACCTGATCGCGGCGGCGGTCAACAGCGCAGTGCACAAGGTCGAAGCCACGGCCACAGAAAAAATGTCCGGCTTTACGGCAGGGCTCAACTTGCCGCCGGGAATGAAGCTGCCGTTCTGATGCCGGAAAAGCAATCCAGCCTGGACGAACTGATCGCTGCCCTGCGTTGCCTGCCTGGCGTAGGGCCGCGTTCGGCGCAGCGCATGGCCTACCACCTGTTGCAACGCAACCGCAACGGCGCAGCACGGCTGGCAGGAGCCATCGGTCACGCACTTGAAGTGCTGCGGCATTGCGCGCGCTGCAATGCTTTTTCTGAAGAAGAAGTCTGTGCGCGTTGCGCGAGTCCGCACCGCGACCCTTCCCGCCTGTGCGTGGTCGAAACCCCGGCTGACCTCGCAATGATCGAACAAACACAAGCGTACGATGGCCTTTATTACGTACTGATGGGCCACCTGTCGCCGCTCGACGGCATCGGCCCGAGCGAACTGGAATTCGGCCGCCTGATTGCCCGCGCCTGTGACGGCGAAGTACGGGAAGTCATCCTTGCCACCAACTTCACGAACGAAGGCGAAGTCACCGCACACGCTTTAGCCGCACTGCTCACCACGCGCGGCCTGGTAGTCAGCCGCCTGTCGAGGGGCGTACCGGTAGGCGGCGAACTCGAACACACCGGCATCGGAACCATCGCGCAGGCACTGGCCGAGCGTCGGGCAATGGTTCCGTAATACCCATCAGGCTGTTCTGAAGAAACCCCTCAAGAAAACGCGGGGCTTTACCCTGCCATCCGCAATATCCTTGCTCTTTGTCGGATGGGACTGGACTGGCTGTTGGTGGGTGGTACTGGGTTCGAACCAGTGGCCCCTGCCGTGTGAAGACAGTGCTCTACCGCTGAGCTAACCACCCGAAGCGTAAGGGAGGCGATTCTAGTCAGGCTTACCGGGCACGTCAAGATAAGCCCTTAGGAACACGCTGATTTATTCGGTTTCTGTCTATATTTCGTGTGATAACTCGTTGATTTTTAATGGCACGGCTCGCAAGAGTTTGAATAAATCAGCGTTTCCTTAGTTTAGCCTTAAGTTTGTCTGGATGCTGCAAGGGCTGCACGCAGGCGGGACAGGCGGTTCGGCGCGGGGGCGATGCGTACCCGTTTGGCACGCGAGGTTTCGCCGCTCAAGAGTTGAATGTCGGATTTCGGCGCACCGCAGACTTCAGCCAGGAATGCACACAGGGCGGCATTGGCCTTGCCATCGACAGGCGGCGCGGCCAGCCGGAGTTTGGCGGCCCCGCCGTGAAGGCCCGCAAAGCCAGTGTTTTTCGCGCCGGGCTGGACATGCAGGCTCAGGATCAGGCTGCCGTCACCGGCCTCGGACAACCAATCGTCCATTCAACGCGCTCAGAAACTGAAAGGGAACACCAGCAGGCTCTCCCGCAGCTGCGCAATGGCCAGCAGCACGATCTGCAATAACAGCAACAGAACCAGCGGTGACAGGTCGATGCCGCCGAGAGGTGGTATCCGCCGACGGAACGGCGCGAGGAAAGGCCGCGATAGTTCACTGAACACGTAGGCTGCGGGAGCCTGCGATCCGACCCAGGACAGCACTACCGATACAATGACGATACCCATAACAAGGTAGATCGCCATACACGCGAGTTCGACGAGTCCCAGAAGCGGAATGGCAAATGGTGTGCTCACCTGCAGCACGCTCAGGCTGATTTTAATGAGGACAAAGAGTATCTGCGCAACCCAGGCCAGCAGCAGGCTTGCCATGTCCAGCCCAAACAGGCCGGGAATGACGCGGCGTGCGGGCATGACGGCCCAGTCGGTGATGGCGATGACAAATTGCCCAATCGGGTTGCGGAACGACACCCGCCCCAATTGCATGAAAACCCGGGCCAGCAGCGCCAATGTAATGAAGCCCAATACAGTTCCAGTGATGAGGAGCACGATTTGTGCAAGCATGTTGTTTCGTCCTTGAGTTTCTGAATGAACCTTTTAATCCTGTCCGAGTTGTTCGCCCAGTTCGCGGCTGCGCACGCTGGCCGCTTCCACCGCGCCAACCAGGACATCATGCCAGCCGAAGGCCGCAAGGTATGCGAGCGCAGCGGCGGTCGTCCCGCCTTTCGAGGTTACTTTTTCGCGTAGCGTGGCGGGAGAATCCTTTGACGCTTCCGCCAACTTTGCCGCACCGGACACGGTATCGATAGCCAGGCGACGGGCACTCACCGCATCGAACCCCTGCGCCAGTCCGGCAGCTTCCAGGGCCTCGATGAAATGGAAGACATAGGCCGGGCCGCTACCGGATATGCCCGTGACCGCGTCGAGCTGGGTTTCGTCGTCTACCCACACGATACTGCCGACGGCGGCAAGGATGCGGCCAGCAACTTCGCGCGCGGGAGCATCGACCCCAGGCGCGGCAAACATCCCGGTAACGCCCGCACCAATCAGCGCAGGGGTATTGGGCATGCAGCGCACCAACCGGGAATAAGGCACATTTTCATCGCCAAGCCAGCGCCCGATGTCGGCCAGACGCAATCCGGCAGCAATGCTGATGACGAGCGTTTCCCGCAACGTACCTGCAAAGGGGGCCAACGCGGCTTTCATCTGTTGGGGCTTAACGGCCAGCAGCAGGACGTCACTGTGGAACACACCGTCGTCGGGCACAGCCAGCACGGCTACGCCGTAGGCCGTTTGCAGCCGTTCGCGGGCAGCGGCGTCCAGTTCGACAACGGTAATGTCAGCGGCTTCAAAATCACGCGTACACATACCCCCTATCAGGGCAGAGGCCATGTTGCCTCCGCCGAGAAATGATATTTTCATTGCAAACCCAATTCTCCTGTTCTGGTTGTTTCTGCGTTTTCCCTTTCACCGAAAATGGCCGTGCCGACCCGCACGATGGTTGCGCCTTCGGCAATGGCGGTTTCGAGGTCATGCGACATGCCCATCGACAAGGTATCAAGCATAAGCCCCTCTGCCCGCAGTTGCTCGGCCAATTGGCGCAACAGAGCAAAACGGCGCCGCAATAACGATTGATCTTCACTCGGCTCCGGAATGCACATCAAACCACGCAAGCACATCCGTGGCAAGTCGGCGACAACACGCGCCAATGGTATGACCTCATCGGGCGGTACGCCACTCTTGCTTGCTTCGCCGCTGACATTAACTTGCATGCAAATCTGCAACGGAAGGCGATCGGCATCACGCTGCATGGACAGGCGTTCGGCGATTTTCAGACGGTCGACGCTGTGCACCCAGTCGCAGCATTCGGCTACGATCCTGGTTTTATTGCTCTGCAAGGGGCCGATGAAATGCCACTCCAACCCCAACCCGGCCAGCGAAGCGGCTTTTTCGGCTACTTCGTTTGCATAGTTCTCGCCAAAAGCGCGCTGTCCGGCCTCGAATGCAACGCACACATCTGAGGCTGAACAGGTTTTACTCACCGCCAACAAGTGAATCGAGGCCGGGTCGCGCCCGATGGCCCTGGCTGCGGCGTCGATACGCGCGCGAACTGCGCGAAGGGCGACAATTATCGGTGTCATCTCGCCGAATTTTTGGCTTTTTATCCAATGAGACAGCAGTAGTATAACCGCTGCTCCCTGACACCCGCATTGACATTCTTTTCGTCATTACTCCCGCATACATGGACATTACCGAACTGCTCGCCTTTTCCGTCAAAAATCAGGCTTCCGATCTGCATCTTTCCGCCGGTTTGCCACCCATGATCCGTGTCAACGGGGACATACGCAGAATTAACCTCCCTCCCCTGGAACACAAGGAAGTGCACGCGCTGACCTATGACATCATGAACGACCGCCAGCGCAAGCAATATGAGGAAACCCTGGAGTGCGACTTCGCTTTTTCCATCCCCAATCTCGCGCGCTTCCGGGTTAACGCGTTCAACCAGGAGCGTGGCGCAGCAGTGGTATTCCGGACGATTCCATCCAAGGTACTGTCGCTGGAGGCACTCAATTTTCCAAAGATCTTCGTTGACATCGTGAACCAATCGCGGGGCATCATCCTCGTCACCGGCCCAACGGGGTCAGGCAAATCGACGACACTGGCGGCGATGATCGACTATGTCAATGAAAACGCCTACGCACACATCCTCACTATCGAAGATCCAATCGAATTCGTCCACGAACCCAAGCGTTGCCTGATCAACCAGCGCGAAGTGTTCCGCGACACGCTCTCGTTCGGCAACGCTTTGCACTCTGCCCTGCGCGAAGACCCGGATGTGATCCTGGTGGGCGAGCTACGCGACCTGGAAACCATCCGTCTGGCACTGACAGCAGCAGAAACCGGGCACCTGGTTTTCGCCACGCTGCATACCTCCTCGGCCTCCAAGACCATCGACCGTATCATCGACGTGTTCCCGGCAGCGGAAAAGGAAATGGTGCGTTCGATGCTCTCGGAATCCCTGCGCGCGGTCATTTCACAAGCCCTGATCAAGGCCAAGGACGAATCGGGACGGGTTGCGGCACACGAAATCATGATAGGGATCCCGGCGATCCGTAATCTGATCCGTGAGAACAAAGTGGCCCAGATGTATTCCGTAATCCAGACCGGGCAAAGCCACGGCATGCAGACGCTTGATCAATGCCTCACCGACCTCGTGCGGCGTAACGTCATATCCACATCTGAGGCCCGAATACACGCGCAGAACAAGGATCTTTTCTTTAGCTAAAGGAATCATCGGGATTCAGCAAGCGCTTTCCGAAAAACGGAAGACAGCGGCAGCATGCCCACGAGCGACCGCACTACAAAGGAAAAAACATGGAACGGGAAAAAAACCTTAAGTTTATGCACGACCTGTTGCGGCTGACACTGAAAAAAAACGGATCCGACCTCTTGATTACCGCCGGTTTTCCTCCTGCAATCAAGATTGATGGACGTGTCACGCCACAATCGAACCAGCCCCTGTCTCCGGCGCACACTGCGGAACTGGTCAGATCCGTCATGAATGACCGTCAGGCCGCCGAATTTGAAGCTTCCAAGGAATGCAATTTCGCCATTTCACCCACCGGTATCGGGCGCTTCCGTGCCAATGCTTTCATGCAGCGGGGATGGGTCGGACTCGTGCTGCGGATAATCTCGCAAAAAATTCCCACCCTGGAAGAACTGCGCATGCCCCCGATCCTGAAAGAGGTCGCCCTATCCAAACGCGGGCTGGTGATCTTCGTCGGCGGATCCGGAACCGGCAAAACCACTTCGCTGGCGGCGATGGTCAATTACCGCAACGAAAACTCTTATGACCACATCATTACCATTGAGGATCCGATTGAGTACGTGCACGAGCACAAGAAGAGCGTCATCGAACAACGCGAGGTCGGCATCGACACCGACTCCTGGGAAGCGGCGCTGAAAAACACCTTGCGTCAGGCTCCGGACGTCATTCTCATGGGAGAAATCCGCGACCGCGACACGATGGATCACGCCATTGCTTTCGCCGAAACCGGCCATCTGGCCCTGGCAACGCTGCATGCCAACAGCACCAATCAGGCCATTGACCGCATCATCAACTTCTTCCCCGAACAACGCCGCTCACAATTGTTGATGGATCTCTCGCTCAATATCCGGGCCATGATTTCGCAACGGCTGCTCCCCATCAAGAACAAAAAGGGGCGAATTCCTGCGGTCGAGATCATGCTCAACTCCCCGCTCATTTCCGACCTGATCTTCAAGGGTGATATTCCCGAAATCCGGGAAGTAATGAAACGCTCGCGCCAAGAAGGCATGCAGGCCTTCGATCAAGCACTGTTCGATCTTTATGAAGCCGAATTGATTACCTACGAAGATGCCCTGCGCAACGCAGATTCTCTCAACGACCTGCGCCTGCAAATCAAACTCAACAGCAAGCACAGCACCCCCGGCGCACTGACCGACAGCGTCCGTAGCCTCGGCATGATATAGGATTTACACAAATGACATATAGGTTGGGGTGAGCGAAGCAAACCCCAACGTTGCCGCAATCGCCCTGCTACTGCCGCGGCGTGCGCAGGCTGCCGGCAATCATCCTGTATTCAAACAGGCGGCATTCCAGCGCGCCGTTGAACAGCGGCGTGCGGCGGCTGGCCTTGAGGCCGATGGTGCGGGGCAGGTTCATGTCAGCGGAAAAAAAATAACACCGCCAACCCGCCCAACGTTGCTTGAGCGCATCACCGAGACGGGGATAAAAAGCAACGAGCTCTTCCTCCTCGCCCAGACGTACACCATAAGGCGGATTCGCCACCATGACCCCGCCTGCCTCGGGTGGCAGGCACTCCAGCAGGTCGACTTTCGTGAGCTTGACGCAGGACTCCAGTCCGGCAGCGGCAAGGTTTTCGCGGGCGCGCCGCAGTTGGTTGCCTGCAATGTCCGACCCAAAAATGGGCAGGGCACGCACGGGCTGGCGCCGTGCTTCGGCTTCTTTGCGGATGGCAGCCCACGCCGGGGCATCGAAGCTGCGCAAACGCTCGAACGCAAACTGCCGTCCCAGGCCAGGTGCGATACCGAGCGCAATCTGTGCCGCCTCGACAAGGAAAGTCCCGCTACCGCACATGGGATCAACCAGTGGTTCATCTGCGTCCGCCCGCCATCCGGTGAGCCGCAAGATACCAGCAGCAAGGTTTTCCTTGAGCGGCGCTTGCACAGTACCCGGCTTGAAACCGCGTTTGTAGAGCGGCTCACCCGAGGTATCGAGATAGAGCGTCACTTCGTCGCAGTCCAGAAATGCGTGAATACGCACTGACGGGTGTGCGGTGTCGACACTGGGACGGCTGCCGCGCACGGCGCGAAAGTGGTCGCACACGGCGTCTTTGATCCGCAGGGTGATGAATTCCAGGCTCTTCAGCGGCGATTGGCGCGCCGTCACGAAAACCCGAATGGTTTCATCCGGCGTAAACCACTTTGCCCAGGTCAGGGCGTGGGCAAGCCTATAAACATCGGCTTCGCCGCGATAGCGCCCGCTTCCCACACGCCACAGCACACGGGTAGCGAGGCGGCTTTCGAGGTTGACGCGCCAGCATGTGAACCAGTCGCCATGCCACTCGACGCCACCCGGCACGGGTCGTGACCTGTTCGCGCCGAGCGCGGCCAGTTCCTCCGCAAGCACACCTTCCAGCCCACGCGGCACAGGAGAAAAGAAAGCTTCGCTCATGAAAGTCCGAGGATCATCTACAACTTCTTACACTTTGATTAATTCAGGACAAATTTACGACTGACATAAGTGGTATCTTTAACGTGTATTTTAAGTACCGCGCTTCGCGCGAAGGAGACCCATCATGAATCATCGTATCGCTCCATTGACTACCCTGTTAGCCATTAGCCTTCTCTCCAGCGCCTCGGCCCTGGCCAACCCCAACAATTTCCATAGAGACAACAGGAATAACGCCCATCCACCGCCAACCCATCAAAGCGCACCGCCCCAATATCAACACGCGCCGCCGCCAAGACACCACGTTGCACCACCGCCGCCACAACACCGCGCAGCACCGCCACCGCCTAAACGCCACGCCGCACCGCCGCCGCCTAAACGGCATGTAAAGCATAAACCCGCGCCCAAACCCCGTCGCGTAGTTTACCGCACGGTGGAACCCCTGCCACATCATACGTATGCCGCCTACCAGCATCGCGCAGGGCGCACCTGGCGAATGGGATATGCATTGCCACCAACCATCATCTATCAGGAAGTTCCAGCGCCTCAGGTTTATCAATTGGCGCCACCGCCACACAATCACCGCTATGTGCGCGTAGGAACCGACATCCTGCTGATGGCAATTGGAACCGGATTGATTGTCAATGCCATCTACGATATCGTCCATTGAGTGTTTTATTCGTGTTTTACGCATGGCCGGGCATTGTCCCGGCCGTTTTATTGCATCGCTTTATCGTCTTCCCCAGGCTCGTCACCCAGAAAACCGCCGCTCTGGCGCGCCCAGAGCCGGGCATAAAGCCCACCACGCGCAAGCAGGCTCCGGTGGGCGCCTTCTTCGACGATGCACCCACGGTCAATGACGATCAGACGATCCATCGCCGCAATGGTTGAGAGGCGATGCGCGATGGCTACCACGGTTTTGCCTTCCATCAATTGATAGAGGCTTTTCTGGATCGCTTCTTCAACTTCGGAATCGAGCGCACTGGTCGCTTCGTCGAGCAACAGGATTGGTGCATCCTTCAGCATGACGCGCGCAATGGCAATCCGCTGGCGCTGCCCGCCGGAGAGTTTCACCCCGCGTTCGCCGACATGGGCATCGTAGGCCCGCCGCCCTTCCGGGTCACTCAACGTCTGGATGAAATCATGTGCTTCTGCCCTCAAGGCTACCTCCAACATTTCGGTGTCCCCGGCATCTGGCCGCCCATAGAGGATGTTGTCCCTGACCGAGCGATGCAACAGCGAGGTATCCTGCGTCACCATGCCGATCCTGGCGCGCAGGCTGTCCTGGGTGACTGAGGCGATATCCTGCCCGTCGATCAGGATGCGCCCCGACTCCGGGTCGTAGAAACGCAGCAGCAGGTTGACGATTGTCGATTTGCCCGCACCTGACCGTCCGACGAGGCCGATTTTTTCGCCGGGGCGAATCGTCAAGTCGAGATGGTCGACCACCTGCCTTACCGTTCCATCCTCCCCCTCCCCTTTCACCCCATAGGAAAAGCAGATCTGCTCAAAACGGATCTCTCCATGCGTCACCGAGAGTTCCCGCGCACCAGGGCAATCAACGATCTGGAATGGGCGGGAATACGTGTTGATACCATCCAGCACAACCCCCACGTTTTCAAACAGCGCGGCCATTTCCCACATGATCCAATGCGACATGCCGTTCAGGCGCAAAGCCATTGCCGTGGCCGCCGCCAACGCGCCCGCGCCGACTTCGCCTTGCGACCACAACCACAGCGCCGTACTGGAGGCTCCCAGGATCAACCCCATTGACAGGATATGCTGGATGATTTCAATGCCGCTCACCAGGCGCATTTGCCTATGTACGGTAAGCATGAATTCCTGCATGGCCGAACGCGCATATATGGCTTCGCGCCCAGCGTGGGAAAAAAGTTTGACCGTGGTGACATTGGTATAGGCGTCCGTCACCCGTCCGACCATCAAGGCGCGTGCATCGGCCTGCGCGCGCGACACCCGTACCAACCGGGGTATGAAAAACCATAAAGCGCCCGTGTAACAAATCAGCCACGCAATCAAGGGTACGAGCAGCCAACTATTGAAGCCGGCAACCACAACCGCGATCGTGACGAAATATATGACGATGAACACCAGGAAATCGGTCAGGATGTAGCAGGTATCCCTGACGGCGAGCGCAGTCTGCATCACCTTGGCCGAGATTCGCCCGGCGAACTCGTCCTGATAGAAGTTCAT